>SXGT01052145.1_pt1 | contig 24641 bp, 27 predicted proteins | sample 3176221 | NCBI WGS metagenome assembly SXGT01 (sample SAMN11356862, study PRJNA531348) | freshwater metagenome | isolation source: freshwater sample F1-120 | place: China: Fuxian Lake, Yuxi | collected 2017-12-25
ACGTGGGGTCACGACACGAAAGTGATCATTACGCACGCCAAGGGGTGACGGCCACCGGCAAGCCGGCTATCAAGAGCATGTCCGGAGCTGGGGCATAACGTGTTGCACTGCGGGCCGGCCGACCACGGTGGCTCTTGACCCAAAGCGGCTCTGAGCAGTTGCGGCGTGCGCAGCTGATCGTCGACCGCCCTGCGGCGGAAGCTGCCGTCAGTCGCTCCCATGCTTCAATGCAAGGACTGCTGACGCGATACAGATGTAGTGCCTCGGTCAGCGGACATCGGCAGGATCGAGTGGCGCGCCGTGCAGAATCAGCAAGTGATACATGTCGATCGTCATCGTTCGACACCGCCAGTCTAACCAGCAATGTTTTGGGCTCGGCAGAATTCGTAGGACGCCGATAGACTCGTTCCAGAAAGAGCAGCCACGGTTGACGTTGCCACCGCCGATGATGCCCCGGTCGGAGATGCCACCATGGCGAAGAGAAGGCTCAAGCCGGACCCTGTGTAATTCTGTCGGCGGTCCAATCCGCGCTAGACCCGGCGAGGGGTCGCCTACACCCCTAGCCGCGGCGGGCAACGCTGCCCCGCCTTACTGCTTCTTCTGCGGCCAGTAGTAGTCGGCCGTCAGGTTCGCCGGCGGATAGATCGCACGGCGGGCCGGAATGACCTCGGAAGCATACGCGCGCTGCGAATCGTAGACCTTTTTGAAGAACGGGTTCTTGGCGCTCTCCTCGGCAGCGATCTTGTCCCAGGCCTCGAGGATCTTGACGAGGATATCATCGGGCGTCCGATGAACCGTAACGCCGTGTTTCTCGGTGAGTTCCTTCAGGGCGGTGGCGTTCTGCTTGTTGATGATGGTAAGTGAGCGGAACGTGACTTCCCAGGCAGCGGTGTGCAGCAGCTGCTGCAGATCGGGCCCGAGTTTGTCGTAGACCTCGCCGTTGACGAGCAGCTCGATCGCTGTCGCGGGCTCGTGCGTCGACGGCATGTAGACGTTCTTGAAGACGAGATGCAGGCCGATCTTCATGTCCTCGGCCGGACCGACCCACTCTGCGCAATCGATTGCGCCGCGCTGCGCCGCCGGCACGATTTCGCCGCCGGGCATGTTGACGACCGCCATTCCAGCCTTCGAGAATACCTCGGCAGTGATGCCGGTCTGCCGGCACTTGCGCCCCTTCAGATCCTCCCAGTTCGTGATCGGGCGGGCGTACCAGCCGAGGATCTGGTTGGCGACGTTGGCGAGCGGGATCGGGACAACGTTGCGCTTGAGCTCCTTCTGATAGAGTTCCTTGTAGAGGTCGAGGCCCCCCGCATCGTAGAGCCAGCCCATGTAGTCTAGCATCTCGAAGCCGAACGGCCCGCCGGGCGTCGGGCCGAACAGAGCTGCGGCGCGATTCTTTCCGACCCAGTAGGCGGCCGCCGTATGCCCACCGTCGATGACGCGCTTGTGTGTGGCGTCGAGCACCTCGAACGCCGGCACGACCGCGCCCGCCGCCAGCAGCTCGATCTCCAACCGGCCGCCGGAGATCACCTTCACCCGGTCCGCGAACATCGCGAAGTTCTCGGTGAAGCTCGACGATGGCGGAAAGCTCGCCTGGAACTTGAGCTTCGTCGTCTGCGCCACGGCAGAGTAGCTGCCCACCATCGCGATGGCAGCACCCGCAATCGCCGCGAGCCAGGTACAGTTCATCCTCATTGTGATGTTTCTCCCTTTCGCTGACTTGCATTTTTCCCGAAAATGACCGGCGTCTTCGCGTCGGCGCAGGTCAATTCTCAGGATGCACGGTTTGCCATCGTCGCCGCAAGGCTTTACCTGAAGCCATTTCCGTATGTATTTTTCGGACCACATAGCGTCAATACTATCCGATAACGGATATTTTTTGTCCAACAGGGCCACGGGCTGCCGATCTCGCCGAACCAGCCTCGGCAGTAGTACCTCCAGCTATAAACATGATTGGCGGGCAAGGCTGCCCAGTCATCGAGGGTTCGGCCCATGTCCGCAAGTGAGTGATGGGACTGTGTGCGCCGCAGCATTCGAGCAGAGCGGTATGCACGCTATTGGCCCTGACTGTTTTCGTTCTCCACCAGCTCAGTTGGTCCGCTTACTGGGGTGCTGCGGCCGTCGCGACCGATCCTATCCCACTCCCAACTTTCGTGTTGTCGCCCCAACGTCGTCGCAGCAAACCACCAGCAAAGTGAAGTGGCTCAGCAAGGAAGAGGTTCGGGTGTGGTTGTCCACACAACTCGAGCAAGAATTTTTCTGAACGCATGTTAGTCTGACAACAATGACCGCAGGGTGCGTGCGTTGAGCGCATGCGGTCAGTACCGCACGGCCGGAACCGATCACTCGACAGGATTTGTGTTCCGCGACTTCCCAGGCACCTGCTTCGACACGGGGGCTCAAGAAGGTCAGGAGATCCTGTCGGGTCTCGGTGGCTTCCCTCGGTGCTGACCCTATGAGCAACACCAAACCACTCGAATCCTCACCCCAACATTTTCAGCATGACATCACCGAACTCGGCTTGCACGACATGCGCTACCGCATCGACGTGCCGTTCGGAATTTCTGCCCTCGATCGCCGGCAGCATCTCTACATCATCGGCCGCACCGGCACCGGCAAGTCGACACTCCTCCTCAACTTGTTCGCGGAAGATGTCGCGAAGGGTCGTGGCGTTGCCCTAATCGACCCACACGGCGATCTGGCCCAACAAGCCTTAGGTCTCATTCCGCCCGAACGCTCCCACTCCGTCGTCTACATAAATCCAGCCGATCTCGAATTTCCAGTCGGCCTCAACGTTCTGGAAAACATCCCGTTCGACCAACGGGCAGCGCTGGCCTCCTCGATCGTCGCCGCCTTCAAGAATTTGTGGTCATCGTCCTGGGGGCCACGGCTCGAGCACATCCTCTACAACTCGGTCGCGCTCCTCCTCGACCAGGAAGACACCTCGCTGGTCTCGATGGTTCGACTGCTCGACGATAAAGCCTACCGCACGCGCCTGATCAAAAATGCTCGCGATCCGATCGTGCAACGCTTCTGGGAAGTCGAGTATCCGACACTCGTCGCCGACATCGGCACCGAAGTGCTCCAGCCTCTGCAAAACAAACTCGGTGCCCTGATCGGTGCACCCGCACTTCGCAACATCATCGGCCAGGTACGCTCGACGTTTTCACCACGCCACCTGATGGACAACAACCAAATCCTGATCGCCAACTTATCGAAAGGACTGATCGGCGAGACGCATGCAAGTTTGCTGGGAGCCTTGCTCGTCAACACGTTCGGCCACACAGCCATGTCACGCGCCGACCAGCAAGAACACGACCGAACAGATTTTTTTCTACTCGTCGACGAGTTCCAAAATTTCACAACAGATGCGTTCGCGATCCTGCTTTCAGAAGCGCGCAAGTATCGACTCTGCATGACACTGACCAATCAATATCTCGAGCAACTTCCCGACATCACGCGTGCTGCAATCTTGGGCAACGTCGGTTCGATGATCGTGTATCGAGTGAGTGCCGGCGACGCAAAAATACTCGCACCGGAATTATCGTTGCACAATGATGTGGAAAGTCTCACCTTGCTCGACCGTGGCCACACACGTGCACGGCTTCTCAATTATGGGGAAATACAAGAAACAGTTTTCGGTCGCATGCATCCACCACCACGACCATCCGACAAAATTGCACAACTCATCATCGATCGAAGTCGCCGACATTTCACACGACCGCGTGCCGAGGTTGAAGACAAACTAGAACGGTTTCTCCGACCAGAACGAGCAAACTAGCAACCATAACGTGTATCGATTAGTATAGGACACGCAAAAATTGCCACTTTATTGGAAAGCCCCTTCTGTTCCAGGTGTAGGTTATACTGTAGGTTTCTATGATAACCTACATACTAAGGCAGAAAACCCAACGTTTAGGCCCCCAAGCGTCGGGGCTTACGCCCCGACCTCACTGCGTCCCCCTGTGTATCGCTTCGGGGCGATACACCTTTTTGCCGGGGGCAAAAAGACGGGCTCCTTGCTCGTCCCTTCATGTCCCATACAGTTCCTGACGCAATCCGGGTTCCAGTCGTGGAAACGTTTCGATCCGAAAAAGTTTCAGTGCCGACTGTTCACCTTACGCAGTGAGGTCGGGGCGACGCCTTTCGCAAAATAATTCTGCGAGGTTGGAAAAAGTTTCCCGAAGTTCGCACGACGCTTGGGGGCCTTGCGCACTTTCATGCACTATCGACAATCCGAAAAGAATTGTCCGATTCCGCTTTTTGTGATTTCAATTTCTGTCGAAAAATTCTGAACAACACAAAAAGTTTTTGACCATTTTGTTTTCGTTCACGCCCTGCCCTGCTCCCGAAACGCACTGTCGTGTTAACTGCAAAAACTTTGCCCTGTCTTTTTATAGTTTAGCGTGCCCCGTTCCGGCGCAAGGTCGGCGTTCTTATTGTCGCCTACCGTTTTCCGCAAGCACGCCTCCCTCCTCCACTGCGTTGCGGCGGCTGTTCCCGTGAGTGCAAAACCGACACAGCGCCGTGCGCCGGAACGGGAGACCCCCACGCTTTTGTCGCTTCCACGACGGCAACAGTGCCGGCGGCGAAAGGAACCGATGCCATGACAACCTCCGTCATCTTCTGCGCCAGAACCAACCGCATCATCGATGTCCTCAAGTACAACGAAGACGGCCAAGCCAAGCTCGACCGGCACGCCAAAGAATACGGTCTGCACCTCGCCATCACGGGCCTCGACGAGGCCTCGCAGCGCTACGAGGCAACCTTCAAACGTGAGCCCGTCGAAATCAGCGGCGAGCGCTTCCACGAGATGCTTGGCGTGCTCCCACCAGTCGCGTGGCGAACGTCGCCGGCCGACCACGAAAGCTTCAAGATCTCCGAGCGTACCGCCGGCACCATCACCGCAATTTTCGTGAGAATCGGCGACCGCTACTTCGAGATGGCCGACAGCATCTTCCTACCACACCCACAATGCGTCACGCGCGTGCTCGAGCGGTTCTTCGCCCAACCAGACACCACATCCAGTGCCAGCCGCCAGCACTACATCGACACCGGCCGCTATCTCGACAAGACGGAATTGCAGTCATGACGAAACCGACACACACAAAACCCGCAAAAAGGCGTCGTGTTAAACGCCTCCCGACAACCGCACGCGGAACCTGGCAGCACGTCACCTTTCGAGTTCGGCACACACCCAACTACATCATCAGCCGAACCGACCATCTCGAGCTCATCGTCATCTCCCCCAAACGCGAGCCGCTGCCAATCACCAACACCGGCTACCTGTCGCACTTTGTCGTCGACCGCAGCGTCCGCGACGCCAAGGCAGCCCTCGCCTTCTTTCTCGCCTGGATCGACCGCGAGGCCAGAACCAAGGCCTGGCAGAAAGCCGACCTGAAGCGGCGTCAGCTCGACCTGTTCCGCTACTACCAGATTCAGGCATGACAAAACCCGCCGACCCCGAAGGGAAGGCGGGTTTCTTGCGGGCGCCGTAACTACTCGCAGCACCACGTAGTCGTGTTAACGAATGCCCCAGACCCAAGCCACGATCCAACCCATCACGATACAACCGGCCGATGCCGCCACACTGTTGAAGCACGACACCGCAACCGTCAGCCACCACTCGAACTCTGCACCGACCTCTTGCGCACGCGGCCACAGCGCCACGTACTTCGGCAGGCTCGAAATCGACAGTGCCGCCACCATCAACGGCCAGACAATCCACCAGCGCACACCAAACATGGCGCAGCTCGACCCAGCCATGAACAGCCAGAATTCGGCCGACCGCAGCGCCTGCCAGAAAGTCGGAGATTTGTAGGCTCCCCGACGTTTCAAGTGGGTAGCTTGAGGTCGAGTTTGCCGGCGATCAGGTAGGTCATGGCCTTCAAGGTGGCGCTGTTTCGGTAGCCGTGGGCTCGGGCTTTGGCGGCCTGCACGGTGGCATTAATGCCCTCGATTAGGCCGTTGCTGATGCGGCTGTCGAACCAGGCGAGGATGCCTTCGCGATGCTTTTCCATCGTGCGCGCGACCGCCTTCATGGGCTCCAGGCGGGAGCGCTTTGCCCAGCTGATCCACTTGCCGAAGAACAACTCGGCCCACCCATGGGTCGGCTGGGCGTAGATGTCCTGGAAGGCGAGCCGCATGCGCCACGCGCGGGCGGTTTTCAGGTTGGTCGATGCCAACGTGTCGAGCACGCTGGTCTGCCTGGCTGTCAGGTTCGGTGCGTTCTTGGTCCAGACGTAGCGTGTGCCGCGCAATTCGGGGCGCGCTTTCACTTCGGCGCGGCGCACCTCGTCGACGGCGTCGCCGATGAGTTTCATCACATGGAAGCGGTCGAAGGTGATCTCGGCCTCGGTCAAGTTTTCGGTGACGCCACTGATGAAGGCCGCGCTCATGTCGATGCACGCTTGCTTGATGCGCGAGGCATCACCGCCGCGATCCTCGAGATGATCCGCGAACTGGCGCACGGTGTCGGCGTTGCGCCCTTCCGTGACGAAGGCGACGCGGCGGGCGTCGATGTCGACGACGAGAGTTATGTAGTCGTGGCCGCGCTTTGCAGCGGTTTCGTCGATGCACACGCGCGTGACGTCGGCGAGATCCATGGCTGAGACGGCTGCGCCGACATAGTGGAGGACAACACGCCACAAGCGCTGATCGGTGACCTTGAGAAAACGCTCGGCGGCAACGGCCACGGGCATGTGCATGACGAGCGTCATGGCGAACGCCTCGAACATCAGCGAGAAGCCGGAGTTTCGGCGCGCCCATGGCACATCGACCTGACGCACGCCGCACGCCTCGCAGGTGATGCGGGGCGTGCGTGCAGTGAGAAAGGCCTGATGTTGAAAGAAATCGAGATGCCTCCACGTCTTCTCGACAGTGTCGTGGACGGGGCAGCCTTCCGCCTTGCACCCGGGGCAGGCGAAGCGTGAGCCGGGCTTGAAATCCACACGGATGTCGAGGCGCTTCTTCGCCTGGTCAAACAAGGAGCCCGAAACAAACCACGGCGACGTGATCCCGAGTGCGAGCTGGAAAAGGTCGTTGTGGTTGCTCATGTCAGCCGTGGCGCGAGGTCGATCCTGGCGCTCATTGTGCAGCCGTGCCGTGCGGCCCTCAAGGCCAAGCCTTCGGCGCGCAAGTGCAGGGCGCGGCCTTGACCGCCGCCCGTCCCGCCAGCAACGCTCTGCCATCAGGATCAAGCCGCCATCCGACCGCTCAGCCCTTCATCCGACCCACTCAGAACGTCGAGGAGGCGATTTGTACTCATCGTCCATCGGTCTGGTCTCCGCGGGTCAGCGGCGCTTCTTCACTCGGGTACAACCGCGCCGTCTTGAAGACCCATTCTTTTTTTGTGATTGTCTTTCCATTCACCTTTCGCTCCACATCAGCCTTTGTGTCCCCGCAGGCAATAAACTCATAAGTCAGTAAGTCTCCCTTAGCTGCCGCGAGCTCGCCGAACAGAAACAACTTGCCACCACGACCGTCCCCGAAATGATCATTGACCTCCACCGCACAATTCCTGGCACGCTCCAGCGACGTGGTCAAAATCAGCACGCGGAAATTCTTCCAACCAAGTTGCGTCTGGTGCTGCTTTTCCTCAAAGGCCTGCGCGTAGGCTATCACCTTGCGCATGATCGAGGTCTTCGACAAGTCCACTTCGCTTGTTGAGCCTGCAAAACGTTGCGGGCGCCGCAGCGGCATGCTGCCCAGGTCGGCCTCAACCATGTAGTGCCAAGCCCTCCGTATGTGCTTATTTCCCAATCCAAAGGCCAAGTCACACAACACACCCAAGTCGTACTTCGTCCCACCACGCTTCAGCCTCACCTCGAATCCAAACGGACGCGCCCGTTTCTTTCGATCCTCGGAAAAATGCGCCCTCAAGTCCTCGTCGCTCAAGCGCTCTTTTGTCGTGCTACCACGCACACTCTTTGAGACAGCGATATCGACATCGGCCACAGCCAAGGTATGTTCTAAGAACAACCGGTGCGCTTTCTCGCCTTTCATAATTCGCGCGATTCTGGCGCCACCCAGCAAATCACGCCGCTCACCAATTTTACTCAGTCCCTGTCCAGTAATTTCATAAATCATCGGCACCGAACCTTTGTCGGCCACCCCATCTGCAATTCGCAACTGCAGCTGCGCCACAGGTCTGTCGAGCAGACCCGCGTGAAAGAGCTCCGTCAACCGAGCGGCCACATATTTTTCATCCTTGAAGAGTCCCGTGCAACCTTCGATATGTGTTAGCTTTCCAAGCCCGCGTCCAGCACGCTCCCCTCGACCCAATCCACAAACACACGCACAATTATCAAGATGCCGCTTGCTCAGGATTTTTTCGGCCACCCCACCCCGGATACCGTCAACCTCAACCTTCGGGCAGTCGCAGGTAAACAACCGGCAGACCTGACGCGTGTCCAAAAACCGGTGCTTGGCAATCGCCGCCAGCATGTCCAGATCGCGCGCCGTCATCACCATGCGCCCCGCCCGCGAGCGCTCAGAGCGAAACTTCGGCTCGCGACGAAACCGCCGCCGTCGTGAGCGCGTCGACTGCTCCACTGTTTCATCTGTCGTGGTAACGAGCTTGCTCTCGCGCATAACCGTCAGCCCTTTATCACCGGCAGCACCTGGCCGATCTCTTCGGCTTGCACCGCTTCCAGCATCTCCGGCGGATAGTGTCCGTTCATCAGGACGTAGACCTGCTCGACGGGGAGACCCTCCTTCAACCACGCCCGCGCCATCACCCCTTTCATCGGCTCGCCGAGCTTCGCCGTCCGCGCCTCGAACGCTTTGATCCATTGCTGGTGTGTCGTGATGTTCATATCATCAGTATACGCCATGACTATTGTTTCCTCAAGTCCTGCCAGCCGCCACGTGAGTGCAGCGAAACCAGCAAGTCGGCCGCCTTCACGGCTTCGGCTCTCGCCCGCCAGATCGCGTCCTCGCTCTCCTCCATCGAGTACGCGTGCCACAACCGCCCAATGTAATGATCGAGATACCAGCGGCTCATCGCCAAGCCCTCGTCCAGCAAGCCCAGCCGTCGCATGACCAGCAAGGCGCCGACCTCGGCGACAAGCTCCTCCTCGGCATATGCGCCATCACCAATTGTTCGTGACGGCCGACCCAGCATCCGACGCGTGGCGTGTACCGTCTCGTGCAGCAAGCTGTGCATGTAGTCTTGCTCGGCCGTCACGTACCTCCCCGCGCGGAACCGCTCCAACGGCGGCAGCGAAATCCACGGCTCGCTCTCAGCGACATAGACCGGCGTGTCCAGCTCCTCGATCTCTTCCCAAGGTGCCAGCAACTTATTTGCATTCTCCGTCGACATGATTTGCGTCACCACGGGCACACCCAACCGCAGCGGCAGCTCAATCACCTCTGGATCTGGCAAAGCCTTGACGACCCCACGCGGCCGTTTCGACCAGTGCCAAGAGGCTTGCCACTCCACCCGCTCGCCGCTGAATAAATCAGCGATGAAGGCGTCCTCGCCATTAACGAGCAACGGCTGCATTTCCTTGCTCTTTGGCGTGAAGCCAACCACCATCTTCCCAGCCGTCTTCCAACTTGCCCGATCATCGGCTCTGCCGACGTACTTGCTTTTCGTGCGCGGGTTCTTCCAACCCCGCTCGCGCCACGACAGCTGCAAATAGACGTAGCGATGCCCCTTGATCTCCTTCACCACCCGGTACCAATCGCCCATGACCGCCTCTTTTTTTTGCGCGCCTCCAGCACAACCTCAGTACCGACTCGAGAAATCATCGTCGTCGCTTGCGCCGTCTTCGTCGCCGGCGTCGCCAACCTCGTCGCCTTCCGCAACCGAAATCCGAGCCCGGTTCGCGGCCAGCACCCGCTGCAATTCAGCGTCCGTCATGGTCGGTCTCTGCTCCAGCATGCCGAACGGAATCTGCAACGACACCGCCTCCGGCGTCAGGTTCTTGACGAAGCAGGCAAACCGCGTCGCGTTACCAGACTTCGTCTGCGCTAAAATGAACTCCGGACTGGTGCGCAACTCCGGCGCCAGCAAACGAGCGTCCTTCGACGACACGCCGCCGACCAGCTTGGTCGTGGTGCACGACAGCATGATCTCGCGCAGCCCGAGCGACATCTGCTCGAGGCTTTGATGAAAGAACAAACACCCGAGCCGGTACTTCCTCGCCTGCGTCAGCAATTCCTCAATACGCGAGCTTTCGTCGAAATAGTCCGCGGCCTCGTCGACATAGAGAAAGGCCGGCCGCCGCTGCGCCTCCTGAATCACAGCTCGGTCCAGAGCAGATTTCAAGGCGAGAGCTATTGCGAAACGCCCAAAAAGTTTGCTCTCGCCCTGCAGGAATTCCTTGTTGGTGTTGATCAGCACCACCTTGCCGGCGTTCATGGCCGCGAACAGATCGAGGCGGTTCTCCTTCGCGCCAAACATCCGCTCGATCGCCGACACACCCAGCACCGCATAGAGCCGGCTCCTGATCTGCTCGCGCGTCTCGCCGAAACTTTTCGATGGCAACTCACCCTTGAGAAAATCCTGGCTCGTCGCCGGCAGCTTCTCGATGGCACCGAGAAATTGCTTCGGGTCTTCCAGCGCCGCCTTCAAGGTGTGAATGGTGGCACCCGGGATCGACAGCAACAACTCGATTAAATACCGGAAGGCTGTGCGCTGCTTCCGCGTCATCTCGCTGCCGAATAATCCGCCGACTATGTATTCGTACAGCCCCATCGTCGCCATCAGTGTGCGCTCCCGATCGCGAGCGCTCAGCCTGCTCAAGGGCACCCCACCAAGATCGAACAGGTTCAAGGCCGGTGTGGCCTCGTCGGCCGGGTCGACCACGATCAACCGATCGTTACCCGCGAACTCTTTCTGACGCATCAGCCGACTGAGCAGATCGCCCTGACTGTCGATGACAATGAGCCCGCATTCCTCGCCGCGCGGTCGCCCCAGATCCCTGGCAATCAGAGACTGCAGGGTCTGGGTCTTGCCGTGGCCAGTTCCGGCCGTGCAGAGCATGTGCTCGAAGCGCTCCTTGTCGGTCAGCCGCAACGCCACCGGCGCCAGCAACAATGCGTGCAGAGGCGTACCGCGAAAATAGGTCTCGACCAGTTCTGTCGAAGGTCGATCGAGACTTTTCGGCCACTTCAATCGGTAGGGATTTTCCCGCGCCGCTTTTTCGGTCAGACCTGACGCACGCAGCAAACGCTCGCGTACCTGCTCCGCGAGCGCGAAGCCAAGCCTGACCTCAGCATTGCGCGACAAGCTATCGAATGACCACGCCAGACACGTCTCCACCAGTTCCGTCAGCAGCCCGCCCGGATTGCGAACCAACGTGACCATCGGCACCTCGACCGACAGAACCGCATAGCCACCGCCCACGGCATCCGGAACATTTCCAAGGATCCTCCCGAGCGCTCCAGCCAGCCCTGACACGAAGGCTTCCACGTGATCGCTTTCTTGCTCGTAAAATCCAATCAGCGCCTGACGTGTTAATCCCACCCCGGTTGCCAACCGCGACAGCTCATGGTCTGCAATCCGATGCAGCGCCGTTTCAACCGCGCCCGCTATGCCCGCCGGTAAGCTCCGTCGTCCCAACTGCCGCAGAACAGCCCCGGCAAGGTTGCCCGCATCCCGCAAGTCCGAACCCGACTGCAGCTCCTCGAGGCGCAACTTCTCCTCGCGCCCGGACGACCCGAGCGCCTGCTTTTTCACCAGATGCATGGATGCTTTCCCTTGCGCTTCAGTTGCCCAGTGCCAACCGCGCTTACCTAACTCCGCCAGCCATCGGGCGGCGTGCCACCGTCCGGCTCCTCAGGACGCCGCGAGCCCGGCGCAAAAATCGTAACACTGCTTTCGTCGAAGTCGCCGCCCGCCACGATGCTCGCGGCCAGCACATCGACCTTGCTCAGAACCGCCTGCTCGAGCTCGCGCATTTCTTCGAGCGTTCCCGAAATCCAGACGCCATCCTCATCCAGCAAATCACCGACCGAAATCCGCAGCACGCGACCGGCGCGGTGTGACTGCCACAGCTGTTTCAACGTCGCCCACTGCCACTCGGGCGACGCGAAATAAGTCAAGGGGCGTGCGCCATAGCCCGCGCTCTTCTCATCGCGTAGCCGTTGCCGCGCCTGCTCGACCTCGCGAGCGTGCTCGCTGTCGACATAGACCTCCCACTCGCCGAGACCGTGCCGACGCAACAGCGCTTCGATGTCCTCGTCGCGACAGCGGATCGCAAGCCCCAGCCAGTACGTACCGCCGTCGCGCTCGTGTCGTGTCAACAACAGGAACGGCGGTTCCTCCCGGTTTTCCGCATCAGGCTCCTCGCCCCTCTTCACCAATGCCCGTCGAGCCACCTCAAATCTCCTCATCGTTCGTGCCAACATCGCGCCGCCCGACCGAAAAACGGGCGCTCAGTACCCGTAACTGATCCAGAGACAACGCGCCTTTCCCGCTCAATTCCGGCCGCAGCCGCACCACCCGACGGAAAATGCAGACTCCACCCTGGTTCACGTAGACGACCACGTCAGAGCCTTTGGCGTAGCTCCCGACCTCGTACTCCACGCTATCCTGCTCGCTGCTCACGACGCCCTCCTCGCAAGGTTGCTCCTTGCCACCGACACCATGTAGCCGGCCGCGCGATTGGCGCTCGCCATCGCCATGTCCAGTTCCAGTCTCGGATTATCCAAATTCGCCAGCCAGCTCTGCAGGTACTTCCCGTGCGGCAACACAGGCCGTTTGCAGTGAATTCCTAGATCGTGCATCAGCAGACAGCTGCCGATTTCTGCGACCAGCTCCTCGCGGCTGTAAATCAGATCACCCCACTGATGATGCTGCGGCCGCGCCAACCGGGATTTATGCCCGGACGCATGCACGCCCTCGTGCAGCAAATCGCAGACGTAGCGCTTCGGGCGCTTCCACACCCGCCCGAGTGCGTACCAGCCAGGGCTCGGCATGTAGATCAAATCCTCGCCCGGCGAGTAGGCCGGTTGCGTTCCACCCTGAGCTACTGGCACGCCGACCGCCGCGATCAACGCTTGCGCGCGGCCAACCATCGACCGGCCGGGTAGCGACGACAGCTCGACTTTCGGACGGCGCGCCAAATGCGCGCTCAACATCTCGATGACCGACAGCCAGCTCGCTTGTTTGTCACTCATCACAGCGTGCTCCAGGTGTAAGAAACGCCAAGCTCGGTGAAGACCTGCACCCACGCAGCCTTGATCGCTCGAGCCACGCCTGGAGGCGTCGAAGTCGATGGGACTTGCACGACCTCGATCTCGATCCCTTTGAGCCGCCAGCCGATCTTGTCCTTGGCGTAGGCCGCGAACGCTTTCGGCTCCATCGCCCGCTTGCCGATCAAGGTCGCGACGCCGTGATTTTCCGCCATGTCGCCGTAAATCCGCACCACACGACGACCAGCCTGTTTCCGGTAATTCATCACCCCGCCCAAGGTGGCGAGATACGCCACCAGGTGCGTTTCCGGGGAACTCTTCAAGGTCGTCAGCTCGCCGATCTTCTCCGCGACCGGCAGCGTGAACGCCGTCGCCAGCAGGCGATCCGCCCGCGCCGGGGTCGCGATCAGCGGGTTAACGCCGTCGCCACCCACCGGCCGACAGCGCTGCAACACCGGCCGCGGAATTTCATCGCCCCCACCATCGAACGCATAGAGTGTCAAGCGGCCTTCCACCGGCACGCTCCCAGCCAGGCTCTCCAACGAAGCCCCGAGCAGTGCCTGCGTCGTTCTGGAATACTCATCGGTGCGATCAATCACCGCCACGATGTCGACCGCCAGTTGCCCTTTCAAGCACCCCGTCACCCGGTCGCGCGCCGCCGGCTGATTGAGCAGCACATACCCTGCAACCCCGAAAAAGCTCAGGACAGACACCGCGAGAATCAAAACGCCCTGCCGGTTTTGTCTGGCGACCGCTTCGCGCCGTGAAAGCTTGCGGGTCATTGCGCAGGCTCCTTCGTCTCCGACTGCATCTTGGTCGGCGCAATCAACACCGGGTGGTTCATGTGTTTCGCCGGACGTGGATCGTCCGTAGGCTCGGCAATCAGCGTCGCCAAGTCTGAGTCCACCAGCGGCGCCTTACTCGCCTTCTCGTGAATCACCGCCAGGATCAGATCGAGATTCTGCTTCACCCATGCGATCCGCCGCAGCTGACGATCGACGGCACTCAGCACTTCCCCAGTGCGCGCGACGTGCGTCGATTTCGCGGCTTCAATGAGCCCTGGCAGGTCATCGAGCTTGACCGTCGGCGTCATCCCATCCACGGCAATCGGCTTTCCGAAATATGCCGGCACCACCCCATCAGCCCGCACGCGCAAGTTGATTTTCCGAAACGCCAGCAACGCGCCCTCCAAGGCCTTCACATCCGACGCATCCAGCTTGACGTCCCGTCCAACCATGACCACCAACGCCATCAGCTGCCGGTCGATCGCCTCCAGGCTCGCCCGTGTCGCAATAGCCTGATCGTTCAACCTGTCGACCTGACCAATGCGGATGGAATCGATCCGACCGAGGATCCCGCTTTTCAGATCGACCCGGTCGGCCTGTGCTTCCTTGTGCCGACGATCGTGACGCGCGTAGCCCGGATGCACGTCAGCGATCCCGCGATACGACTTCCAAAAGGCGAAGAACGCGCTCAACACGCTGAGCACACCGAGCCCGACCGAGGCCAGCGACAGATCCAGCGGGCTCTGCAGCAGGTGCACGAGCGCCATGCTCTCCTTGAACTCGCCGTCGCCAGCTGCGATTCCCGCTTCCCGATAATGCGCTCCGTACAGCGCCGCGCCCAATACCACGCACGCCGCCAGGATCAGGCTCGGCACCGCCCACCGACGCATCCAGACGCTTCTCTCGGGGCTCTCGATCGTGTCTTTCAGATGCAGCGCGCGCGCCGGGAAATATCCCGCCCACGCCGCCGGCCACACGCTCAATCCCGCTACCGCCAGCGCCGTCAGCAGTGCGCCCAACAACCCGCTCGATGAGGCCTGCAGGTAGAACCCCGCATCGACGATGCCGTGCACGAGCCATACCGCCACCAACAGGGCAACCGCCCGCAGCGGGCTCTCCGCATACTCAGCTGAGCGCGCACCGAGCTTGTTGCTCTCCCGGAAGGCCGCCAGCTCGGCGCCCTTCGTCTGCTCCCTTTCCAAGGTGTCGGCGATGACCCCGCTCTGCTCCTGCAGCACCCCGATGATCGCCTGGCCGACCTCGGTCGAAAGCGTCTGCGCGGTCGGGTCGAGCTTCGTGTCTGGCAACGCATTGAGCTGCGCTCTGATCTCTTCAGCCGCCGCATTCCCCGCATTGTGTCGACTGTCGACACGGCGTTGCAGCAACTCACGCGCCGCCATTTCTGCAGCGCTCAGATCGGTTTCTCCTGCGGCCGGAAGCGCCTGCACGGCCAGCGTGCTCGCGGCCGTCTCGAGCTTGCAAAGCGCAACGACTTGCGCCGCGCTCACTGGCTCGTCGATTCCCGGCACCTTCGTCTTCGCTCTCCGAAACATACGACCCTCCCTAGGTTCGCGGACACAAACCCGCCCTCCACCGAACGGCGATTGCCGCTCGGCGCTGCTGGACATCTCAATGTCGAGTTAGCTACTGCTGCGCGTGGTCAGCGCTGCCGTTCTGCGGCAACCTCGGGCGACCTCGACCGCGCTTGCCGCTCTTGGTCTTCTTCACCATGTCGGCGAGATCATGAAATCCGAGCGCCCGCGCGTCGGCGTTGCATTTCTCCAGCAAGGCCGGCGCCTCGATCTCGCGCAGTTCCGTCAGCCGGTTCTGCGCCACACCGATCAGCTCGGTCAGCTGTGGCGCGCTCAGGGCGCCGATGTCGGGAAGTGTCGTCATCATCTTCCGTCCTCTGTTCCGCCTCGCGCAAGGCTCTGCCGTTCTCTGAAATGCGAGGCAAGTTTCAGAGATCGAAAATCCGCGTCCAGCCCTTCAGCCCGTACTTGCCGACGGCCGCTTTGGTTTGCTAGTTGAGCGCGCTACGCTCCCTGCAACCTGACCGTCCGACACCCGCAAACCCACTAGCACTTCCCCACCAAGAGTGAATGCAAGAACCTTGACTGATTGAGGCAAACCGCCATGCCCACAGAGTTTCAAAAAAACCTCAAATTCCTAATCACGCAGTCGCAGTTGACCAACGTCGAGTTCTCACACGCCATATTCGGTCGCCCCGACGGGCCTCGCATTTCACGCATGCTGGTGGGCGGCGACGGTCGCGAAGACCCAACTCCTCGCACCCTCGATCGCCTCGCAAAATTCTGCCGTTCCAGATTCGTCCAGCCATCCTTCAACGCCGAACATCTTCGAGAGGAACATCATCGTTTCGTAATGCGAACACAGGGGATGATCCCACCCGACTGCCTCCCAATCCCGCTTTCCGTCTCACTCAACTGGGCCACTCAACCCAGCTTCTACGATCGCATTTACGCTCCGAACAACTGGCGTGGCCGGTATGTTCTCTACTATTACAATCGCGCTTGGAAGGCCGTCTTCGGCAATGAATTCAGAATTTTGGATAAGAACGTCGTTCCAATCAATAATGGCATCCGGTTCAAACTGGACGATGGCCCTCCCGAACGCACCCCTTACGACGGAGTTCTCTATCAAATTATCAACTACTCCTACTTGATCGCTTGGCCGAGCCAGTCGTCCAGCGAGCTCGTCCTTGCCATTCTCGATTTCTCATCTAACATCGAGCGCCACGGAGCCATCGGTAAATTGCTCGCCGTGCAAGATCGGGACAAGGCAAAACTCAACCCCGGACAACACATGTTCGGGTCAAACATTCACCTCATGCCGGTTCCCCGCTTCGCTTCCAAAGTCGACGAGGAAAAGTTTCTACGCACCCAGATCGGAAAAGTGGAACCGGCGCATCTCTGTAACAAGACTAAAAAGATCTGCACTCCTTTTCAGTAGGTTTCCGAGAAATTATTGGTAAATAATTAAACTAAACGTCCTCCGCGCTCTCCGCTACCGCCTCGCTCCGGCAACTACCCGTGAGAACCCGACCGGACAAGCCCCTCGCAAAATACTACACGTCATAAAAACGCCCACCCTCAGCGCTGCGAACACCACCCTACCGCCGCGCGGCGCGGGTCAAGGCAACCCGAGCAAGGGCTCGGGCGCGTGCCGCACGGCACGACAAATCCTGACAAGCACGCGGCCTGTGACTCCGCGCCTTGCCCGGCGCATGACGGGAGTTGCGCGGCTCCAGAAAGCATGCGCTCAGACAGCAGCCTCCGGCCGGCGCTCACCTGAAAGCATGGCCGGGTGAACAGTGTATATATAGACAGCGGGCGATGGTCATGGCGCGCGGAATACGGCAAGCGCGAACGCCAGACGCCGCGAGCAACGGCTCGAAGACTTGACCGATGCCGCAGGCATCGGCGCGGCGCGAAAACGCGCCGCGCTCTTGAATTTGGTTCTACTCGTAGCTGCGTGTAGTTCGGTGTGTGTCGGATTTTTTGTAATAAAAAAACGCCGGCATCCTTGGAAGAAGCCGGCGCGTAACTAACGCACGGGGGTGCTACCCCTGGTCTTGTCGCTTACCGTTTGCCGCCTTTCCCCTTCGGGTCGGGCTCGGGCTCCGAGATCTCCCGCAGCACAAGCTTGCCGTCGAGCGGCAGCGCCTGCAGTGCGAGATTGAAGCCCTTGCCGTCCTTGTTGGGCCAGGCAGAGCCGATGTTCAGCCAGAACGTATCCGGCTTCCCTTCGGCGTCTTTGCGCTCGATCAGCGTATAGACACGATGCGTCGGGGCGTTGGTGGTCATGGAACTCTCCAAGATGACCGGGTTTGCCCGAGAGCACACGAAGCTCTCCTCGCCTAGCCGTAACCAGAGCGAGCGACTGGCTGTCTTCCGGGACACGCAATCGTTCGATCTTGTCTATGCTCTTTCGGTTTATTCCGTCGACGGACATTCGCATGGTGATAACCGGTTTGCAATTTTTTGCAGACCGTGTTGGGGCCTCGCGCGAAAAATCTCCGCGCATTTTTTCAATATCGCGCGACCGCTATGTCGTCCTCGTCCGGTGACTCGGATCGAGCCGACCGACACAATCTTCCTGTCGAAAACAAATAGCCGTCGTCGTCTCGACCATCCGGCTTCCAGCGCTGGCCTAACACGCGTCTCGTGCACACCAATTTTATTTGTGGTACACTCCGCATTATTTATTCAACGCATTTTCATGAAAAAAAATATCCAGTGTCTCGCGATTATCAGCGACAATGAATTTCTGATCGGCTCACCCATCGATGGCTCGACCGAAATCGTGCAGGTGCGCATCGTCAAAAGATACAAAGAAGCCATGCAAAGTTCTGCCGGAAAATCATCCGCGCCAACGACAGCTTCCGACAAGAAAAAATAACTAAACCATGACCAATGACCAGTTTGAAACTCTAGCGCAGATGATTAGAGGCGTTCACGAGGATCTTTCCGCAGATATAGAACGTCTCGCCAACGGACTCTCGGGTTTCAAATCCGAAACCTACGCAAACTTTCAGCGCGTCTTTACGCATCTCTCCGCGCACGACGACCAGCTGCGCATGATCACCAAGGAAATGCTCGACCAGGGCAAGCGCCTGCGCAACCTCGAAGGCTTCGCGCCTGAAATCATCGACCACGGCCGACGCCTCACCCGCATCGAACAGAAACTCGATCTCCCACGGCCGGCACTGAAATAGCGTCCCGTTTTTGCGCGCCTCCGACACGAATCCCGCTCGCAACCCTGCATCCATTCCGGATGTGGGTCAGCGAACAGGAGTTGCCGTGAAGCCGAAAGCGATCCTCGGGTCTGCCCGAGCATTTCTCTCCAAGCCTCAGACGTGGTCGCAGCACGCATTTGCCTACGACCGAACCGATACCCGCGTTTCCTACAACGCGAAGTCGGCCTGCAGCTGGTGTCTCGAAGGCGCCGTTCGCCGCGCAGCCTCGCGCGGCAACGCCACCGAGACCAATCTCGAGCAAGCGCTTGCGCTCGTCCGAGACATCATCCATGTCCCTGGCCACTACCCGACCATCCAGGGCTGGAACGACCGAGCGACGACCACGCACCGCGAGGTGCTGCTCGTCCTCGACAAGGCGATCGCGGCAGCGTGATCGCCGAGCGCTCACATCGGCAACGATGTGGGCGATTTTTTTGTTTTCCACAAACTGTGCACAGCCCGCGCGAATCTGATAGTGAGCCTCGTCATGAAACACGCAGCCTCCCTCACCACCAAAGCACGCGTGCTCCCGAAAAAGGCCGAGCGCATATCGCTCGGTGTTCGCCTACCCGTCCAGCACTTGCTCGAGCTCGAGGCCATGAGTGACCGCGATCCCTTGCGCCCTTCCAAGGGGCGCCTGATCGAACTGGCCGTCGCTGAATTCCTTGAGCGTCGTCAGTCGTAAGTTGCGTGCCTCAGCGTTACAGTCCCAAACGCAAAAACCCACAACCCAAGAAGGGCTGCGGGCTCATACGTTGGCGGACGCCAAGAAGGACTGAGGTCGCACTCCCTTCTTCGCTGATTCGCCCCCCTCGCGCAAGCACTCCGCTTGTGGGATCGGGAGAGTTTTGCCCCGCGGCCCTCGGCAACCCCGAGGACTTCCATGACGAGCGCCCCGCTCGGCAATCGCACGACCATTGCCGACACCGATCCCGCCCGAGCCGCCCGCCTGCAAGGCTCGCTGCGCCTTGGGCAACCACAAAGACCGCCGATCACCATCTCCGAAGCCGACCTCGCCCGCATTCCCGGCGCCTGTCGATGCAAGAAGTCCAAAGACGAGCGGCCGCCGGCACCAGATCGCCACCCCGTGCGCAGCAACGCGGTGTGCGTCACGAAGAATCCGACCATGTGGGTTCCGGTCGACCGCAACGCCCGCGCCCGCCTGTTCGCCACCGCCAAGGCACTCGAAAAAAAAACCAAGGCCAAGGGGCGCACCGACGGCGCCGTCGGCCGCTCCGGCCTGGTCGTGCTGCAGGTGTTGTTGACCTTCGCCAGCTACAGCGGCACCGGCCGCTGCGACCCCTCGCTCGAAACCATCGCCGAACGTGCCCGCTGCTGCGTGCAGACCGTGGTTTCGGCACTCGACCGACTTGCTTCCATCGGCCTCATCTCGGTCACTAGACGCTGGTTGCGCTACTTCGACCCCAGAACCGGCGTCGTGCATTCGCGCCAGATCACCAACGCCTACCATTTTGCCGCAGCCGACAAACGCTTCTGGCTGCCGATCCTCGAACCGATCGCCCGCAGCGTGACCGCCACCACCCGCCGCACCCTGCGGCGCGGCCTCGGCCACTTCAAAAAACTGTTCCAGCGCCAGGTTCCCTGGACTCGCGCCGACGAGCTGGCGACGCCACTGTTCAACGCGCTCTGAACGGCGCGGTTGTATCCGCTATCCAACCCATGACTCCAATCCGTCGACGGGATTAAGATAAATAGATCAAACCAAAGCACACCCCCTGCGCCATCACATAAGTGAAGTGGCTTAGCGATGAAGAGCCTGCGGCAACGCTTGTGGGGGTCACGACACGAAAGTGATCATTACGCACGCTAAGGCCGAGGGCCTGTCCGGCATGGCGCCCGTCAATCACCGTGTCCGCAAGGTCAACGCAGGGGCAGGTTGCCGGAGGGCTCCGCGCGTGGCCGTCAAATCCTCGTTTGCCGGACAACCGGTCCGAGTAGGGGTTCGAGTAGCAGTGGAGCAGAAAGTCGGATTGAGATGCACGGGGCGGCCATGGCGCGAATGTTGGCGGCGGATTAGGGGTCCGAGTAGGATCTGTCGCGACGGCCGCAGCACCCCAGTCAGCGGACCAACTGAGGTGGTGGAGAACGAAGGCAGTCAGGGCCACTACCTGCCGAACTTGCAAGTGGCGCCAACAATGTACGCATTTTCCAGCTCCGGACATAGCCCAGGCAACAACAGGAAGGCCCGAACGCGCTAGCGGGTGCGATCACGTCAGTTTGCTGTGAAACCCGTCCTCGGAAAACTGGTATCACGCGCTGCATGCAATCGCGGGCAACATAAGGTAGCGCGGACGCGCGTCGACATAACTGCGCATGAGCCGAGGGCTCGCCCTGGCGGCCTCATGACTGGAGTTCGAGTAGCAACGGACCAGGATTACCAAGTGTAGCCGCCCACACTCACCCGGGCGTGCTCACGATCGGTGAGAACGACGCAGGGTAAGCACGACGAGTCCGTCAGGGCGTTCAATAATCATGGCATCCGCAAGTCTATCGCGACGGCAGGTTGTTGGACGGCCGGCGTTCTGCTCGACAACCGCGGCGATCCCATGTCGAACCGCCGCCGGGCCGCAACTACTCGATCTTGATATTGGCCGCCTTGATGAAAGCGAGGTTGTTGTCGCTGTCATCCTGGAGGTACTTGCTCATCACCTCCGGCGTCATGGGGATCATGAGGGCGCCGGCGCCCCAGATCCTCTTCTGGAAGTCCGGTGCCTGCGCCAGCTCCCGCATCTTGGCGTTCATCTTAGTGACGATCTCCGGCGCGATGCCGACCGGCCCATAGAAGCCGAGCCAGATCGGCACATCGGCGCCGGGCATGCCGACCTCGGTCATCGTCGGCACGTCCGGGAAGTCCGGATTGCGCTTCGGGCCGTTGATGGCGAGCAGGATCAGCTTGCCGGCCTTGGCGTGGGCGAGCGTGATCGGCTCGTTCATCATGTGCACGTTGCCGGGCAGCACGTCGTTGATCGCATCGGCGCCGCCGCGGTAGGGCACGTGCAGGATGTCGAGGCCGGCCTTGAGCTTCAATGCCTCGAGGCGGAGATGGTTCGCCGTGCCGTTGCCGGACGATGCGTAGCTGAGCTTGCCGGGGTTCTTCTTCGCGTACTCGATAAACTCCTTCCAAGTCTTCACGCCGACCGACGGGTGGATGACGAAGCCGCACACGATGTCGCCGGTGTGGCCGATCGGCAGGAGGTCCTTGGTCGGGTTGTAGGGAGTTTTCCTGAGGTGCGGCAGCACGGTCAGCGGCGCGTTGGGTGTCATCAAGAGCGTGGTGCCGTCGGGCGGCGATTTCACCATCGCCTCGACGCCGATCATGCCGGAGGCGCCGCCCCGGTTTTCGACCACAAACTGCTGGCCGAAGGCTTTCGACAATTCCTCGCACCAGGGCCGCGCCACGGCATCGGAGCCGCCGCCGGCGGCGTAGGGGACAACGACCTTGACCGTCTTGTCCGGCCAGGCGGCCTGGGCTCTCGCGACGGCCGGGCTGGTGATTGTGGCTGCTGCGGCTGCGAGGAATTCACGACGGCGCATGCTCTTTACTCCCTTGCTCTCGCGACGCGGCCTCGCAACGCGAGGGTGGTCTGGCCTTTCCGTGCCGAGCATCCCCCCCGTCCAGTCGGCCTCCGGTATCGGTACTCGGTCGGCCGCGGAAATATGACACACGGCCATCCAGGTCGCCAGCAACTGCTGACAACCCAACATCGGTGCCACCAGTGGCCACAAGGGGCGACTAGCCCGCGACGTCAGTGCTTTCCCGATTGCGGAGCTGCAGATCGCGATGGCGCTTTGCGCGCCGATGGCGGGCGCAAGTCAGCGTGCCGATCGGCAGACTGCTGGCATCAGGTTCCGCCCCACCCCGAAACTGTCGGTGGACGAGATCGCTGCCTTCAAGGCGGGGCTCGTCATCCCCACACCAACAAGAAGGATCTGGCCCCGCGCTATGGGATCAGCGGCCCGCCGTCTACAGGAAGCACGGCACATGACGGAGCGGCGGGTCACTTCCGCTGACCCCTTCACGAGCTGCCGTCAGCTGGTCCGCTTCAGATGCTCAGGGATCGTCGATATGGGTCAAAAGCGATGGTGCCCGGCACGGTCCGCGCACGCCTCTTGCTCCCCCAGCTCCGGACATGGTCAGGATAGTGCCGGAGGCTGCCGAAGGCAATCCGACGCGTCAGTGACGAGGATGCTGGTCCTTAGCGTGCATAATGATCACTTTCGTGTCGTCACCCCTTGTGCGCTGCAGACCGCACTGCGCCCGCGCCAAACAAGACTTCAATCCCACAACCCACTCGCGGTATGCGGGTACATCGCACTCAGCTCTTCGATTTTTTCCGCCTGCTCCGGTCGGCGTTTTTTCCAGAAGGCCTTCGCCTCCTCGCTCATGGAGCCCCAGTCTGGCTCGACACCCTCGGCGCCGGCTGCTCGCACATCGCGCTCGATCAGGTCGTACATGGCCGTGCCGATACCCTGCTGCTGGTAATTTTTCCCTCGGATCGTGTAGACGTTGGCGTTGGTCACCTGCACGCGCCCCGCCATCGGCGCCTGACAATACATCCACGCAACGCGTGGTTTTTTTCGCATCAGAAACGCAATCGGATTCTGAATGATGTGCGCCTCGTACTGCACGCGATTGCCATGCACGATGCTGCGCGCAACAAGGAGATGCAGACCTTTCTTCGTGATGATGATCGTCGTCGGTTCTTTCGCGGCCAGCGCCACCCACGCGTCCGCAATCTTGCGATCGTCGAAGCGCCCAATGCGAGCTTCGAGACGCTTATGCGCCGCCAACATTTTTTCTTGCATCCCCACAAGCATATCACACGCTACCGAGTTTTCCGCCGCCCGCCGTACAGGCTGCATGCAACGCCGAAAATCATGCCCGCGCTTTCTGCACCGCCACCGCTGCCCGCGTCCATTCCTCGCCGAGCCGGTCGACCGCCTCGAGCATGGTGTATTCAAACTGGCGCGAGTACCGCAGCAAGTCAAAACGATCCAGCACGAGCGCCACGGCGATCTTCTCTCCTGTCGACAGCACACCGAAATGTTTTTCATCGGCCGCGACCGCATCGACCATCCGTCTGATGCGAGCTTCCAGTTCCTTCGTCATGTCGCGCTTCTGTTTCCTACTTCTTCCAGAGCCCATCGAACCGGGTTCCGGCAATGCGTGTGTAGCGTGCCGTGTGCCGGGGATCCCGGTGTCCCAAATAATCCTGCAGCGTGCGTACATCCGCACCAACTTGGTTCGCAAGTTTGAACCCACAGGAGTGCCTGAGCATGTGGGGGTGAACGTGACCAAGACCGGCTCGCTCACCTGCTGCGGCGATCAGGTAATTGATCGCCTGCCGGGTCAACTGCGTGCCCCGCTCGTTTATGAACAGCCACGGCAGATCGTCGTCGCGGGTCGCGAGGTAACGCTTCAAGGCGCGCAGCGCATCACCGAGCACCGGCTGCTCGGTCGACAAGGAATTCTTCAATCGAGCCACCCAGACCCTGGAGCGTTTCATGTTCACCTGGTCGCGACGCATCTCGACAAGCTCACTCACGCGAAGCCCATGACGATAGAGCATCAGCAGCAGAACATGGTCGCGAAGCCCGTGGCGACCGCGCTTGCCGGCGTCGAGCAAGCGTTGCGTTTCGACTTCCGTCAGGAAGTTTTTCGCGCGCTCGTGCGCATCTGTCGTCGCGCCGGTCTGCTTCCCTCGGCCGCGGATTTTTCTTGTACTCTTTACACTTCGCCCGGTGGCCGGCATCGTTTGCACTCGCACAACGTCGCGCCATTGTTGACGCGCGCTGTCGTCACTCTTTACCTTTTGCACCTTCTGTCAAGAGTTCCGAAGTCACCGTCGGCGCGATTTTTTCTTCACTGGCGCCAGATACAACGGCGCATCGATCGCCTCGGCGTAGGCCTCGATCGAGCCGAGGTGCACCCC
>SXGT01032590.1_pt1 | contig 24639 bp, 9 predicted proteins | sample 3176221 | NCBI WGS metagenome assembly SXGT01 (sample SAMN11356862, study PRJNA531348) | freshwater metagenome | isolation source: freshwater sample F1-120 | place: China: Fuxian Lake, Yuxi | collected 2017-12-25
CGCGCTCGCCTGCGGCTCGCGGCTAACTCTGTAGCTTGTTGGCCTCGATATGGTCTAATATCACCATGCGCCTTCGCACCCTCCTCACCCTTCTGCTGGTCGCGCTTGCCGCGCCCGCGGCCCGCGCGCACCCGCTGCCCAATTTCCGCTACGACCGCGACATCGACGTGCGCCTGCACCCGCAGAAGGTGGAGGTGCGGTACGTCCTGCTGGTCAGCTTCTGGACCATCTTCATCGACAGCCAGAAGCTGTTCACGGCCGAAGAGATTCAGGCGATGGGCGGGAAGGAGTCGAAGCTCAAGGTCGCGTACTGCGAGAAGATGGGGCCGCTGATCGCGGCCAAACTCGACGCGAAGCTGAACGGCCAGAAGCTCGGCCTGCGGCCGACCAAGATGGTCGTCGAACAGGACCGCGACCACGCCAAACTGCGGTTCGTGTTCGAGGCCCCGATGCGCGTCAGCGGCGGCGGGCCGGAGAACCAGTTCGCGTTCGAGGACGGGAACTTCGAGGACCTGCTCGGCGCGGTTTCGGTCACGATGCTGGAAGATGAGTGGAAGGACGAGAAACGGGTGTTGAAGGTCAGCGACTCCATCGACTCGCGCGACCTGTGGCGCAAAGACCCGACGCAGTACAAGCCCGGCGACGCCAAGCGCGCGCGGCAGGCGTCCGCGGTGTTCACCGCGCCGTCCCTGCCGCCGCTCGCGGCTTCGCCCGGAGAACCACCCGTGCCGCCTCCCGCGACCGAGGTTGTCGTTGTCGAGGAGGAGAAGCCGAAACAGAGCTTCTTCCGCGCGCTCCTCGCGCGCGGGCCGAAGGCGCTGTTCGACACCAACTACGGCACCGGGGTGCTTCTGCTCCTCGCGGCCGTGTTCGGGGCGTTCCACGCCTTTGCTCCCGGCCACGGCAAGAGCGTCGCCGCGGCGTTCCTGATCGGCGAACAGGGCACGCTCCGGCAGGCGATCCTCCTCGGCCTGAGCACCACGTTCGCGCACACCGGCAGCGTCATCCTCATCGCCGGGTTCTTCTACCTGCGGTACAAGGAAAGCGTCCCGCAAGACGCGCAGCACTGGCTGGGGCTGATCGGCGGGCTGCTGGTCATGGTCGTCGGCATGTGGCTGTTCATGCGCCGGCTCCAGGGCCGCGTCGATCACGTCCACCTGTTCGGCGGCTGCAAGGACATGTGCGGCAACCACAGCGCGGCCCCGACTACACCGGAATGCCGCGTGCCCGTGCGCGACGAGCCGCCCGCGGTCGCCCCCGACGCCGTGCCGCTGGTTCCGTCGAAGCAGCCGATGAGCTGGGTGCGCGTCGTGCTGCTCGGCATCGGCGCGGGCGCGATCCCGTGTGTGGACGCCGTGCTGCTGCTGATGCTGGCGGTGTCGGCCGGGAAGTTGGCGTTCGCGCTGCCGCTGCTGGTCGCGTTCAGCATCGGCCTCTCGACCGTGCTCGCGCTGGTGGGAATGTTGGTCGTGCTGTTGCACCGGGCCGGGCGGCGCAGCTTCCGCGACAGCGGCTGGGTCCGCATCCTGCCGACGATCAGCGCCGTGCTGCTTATGGGCCTGGGCCTGTGGATGGCCCGTGACGCCTGGAAGGGGTTTAGCACCGGGCTGACGCACTGAGCGCCGTGCCGCTTCGTCCGCGGCACCTACAACACTTCTCATGCAAGTCGTCGAACTCGAAGCCCGGCACGTTCGCGTCGCGCTGCGGCGCAAGGTCACGCACGCGAGCCACGTGCGCACCGAGACGGACAACGTCGTCGTGCGGTGCAAGCTGTCCGACGGCAGCACCGGCCACGGCGAGGGCGTGCCGCGCGATTACGTCACCGGCGAGACCATCGACTCTACGCTCGATCTGCTCAAGCGGTCGGACCTGGGCGCGCAGCTCGTGCCCGGCGCGGCCGACTTCGTGACGGCCGTTCACCTCGCCGAACGCTTGAAGCTCGCGCCCGCACCCAACGACGACCGCGGCATCCTCGGCAACGCCGCCCGGTGCGCGCTCGAACTGGCCGTGCTCGACGCCTACGGCCGCGCGTTCGGCGAGCCGCTCACGCGGGTCACGGAGCTGGTCGCCCCGGACCTGTACCACTTCGTACCGGAGGTGCGGTACAGCGGGGTGATCGGCAACCCGCGCGGGTGGAAGAAGCGCGTGTACCCGCTCGTGTACCGGCTGGCCGGGTTCAAGCAGGTGAAACTGAAAGTCGGCATCGCCGGCCAGGACGACGTGAAGCGCACCAAGCTCATCCGCCGCTGGCTCGGCAAGAAGATCGACCTGCGCATCGACGCGAACGAGGCCTGGGCACCGGCCGACGCCGCGGCGCGCGTCTCGGAACTGGAACCGTTCGGCATCACCAGTGTCGAGCAGCCGGTGCGCCACGAGGACGTGGCCGCGCTCGCCGACGTACGCAAGCAGATCAAGACGCCCGTGATGCTGGACGAATCGCTGTGCGGGATGATCGACGCGGAGCGGGCGGTGCAGGGCGGCTGGTGCGACCTGTTCAACCTGCGCCTGTCGAAGTGCGGCGGGTTCATCCCCAGCGTGCGGCTGGCGCAGTTCGCGAAGGCGCACAACCTCGGCTATCAGCTCGGCTGTCAGGTGGGCGAGACCGCGATCCTGAGCGCCGCCGGCCGGCACTTCGCGACGAGCGTGTGCGACATCCGCTACCTCGAAGGGAGCTACGACCGGCACCTGGTGTGGGAGTCGCTCGCGATCGGCGACCTGACGTTCCGGCGCAACGGCAAAGCGCTCGCACTGGTTGGTAGCGGGTTGGGCTTCGCGCTCGATCCGGCGCGATTGGACTGGGTGACGAAGCGAAAGGAGGTGCTGATTGGGTAACTCGCGGAACCCCTCCCCCCAGCCCCCTCCCCTGAGCGGGGAGGAGGAGTACTCGCGCGACCCGTTTCGGGTGTCGGAATCGCGCCTACCCGTCGAAGGCTCTGGCTCCCCCTCCCCGCTCAGGGGAGGGGGCTGGGGGGAGGGGTTCCTCCTCCAATTCACCGCCTCCGACGGCTACCGGTTCTACACGCGCCACTACCCCGCGGTCGGCGTGCCGCGGGCGCGGCTGGTGTTCGTTCACGGCATCCGCAGTCACGGCGGCTGGTACGCGCGGTCGTGTACGGCGCTGGCCGCGGCCGGGTTCGACGTCCACTTCCTGGACCGGCGCGGGGCCGGGTTGAACACCGCGCACCGTGGCGATACGCCGGACTTCCGGCGCTTGCTGGACGACGTGAGCGAATTCGTGCAGGGCTTGCGTGCCGAGCGCGGATACCTGCCGGTGTTCGTGTGCGGCATCTCGTGGGGCGGCAAGCTCGCGGTCGGGCTGCCGTACCGCAAGCCGAACCTCGTGGACGGCCTCGTGCTGCTGTGTCCGGGGCTGGTGCCGAAGGTCGCGCCGCCGCTGCCGCAACGGGCGCGGATCGCGGTGGCGCGCGTGTTCCGGCCGTGGAAGTTCTTCCCAATCCCGCTTAACGAACCGGAGCTGTTCACCGGGTCCGGCGCGTGGCAGCAGTTCATCGACACCGAACCGCACGGCCTGCGCACGGCCACGTCGCGGTTCCTGTTCAGCAGCTTCTCGCTCGACATCTACCTGAAGCGGGCCGCGAAGCGTGTGACGGTGCCCACGTTCCTCGCGCTGGCGGAACACGACCGGATCATCGACAACGCGCGCACGGCCGCGTTCGTCGCGCGGTTCCCCGGCCCGCGCGACGCGGTGACGTACCCCGGCACGCACCACACGCTGGAGTTCGAGGGCGACGACCACCCGTGGCTCGGCGACGTGACGGCCTGGCTCGACCGGCGCGCCTAGCGCATCGACAGCACGACGACGCTGCCGATGATGACCAGGATGCCGAGGAACAGGAAGATCATCGGCAGTTTGGAGGGGCCGCGGCGCGCCGCGTCGCGTGCGTGGGCCTTCATCTCCTGCTTGTGCTGCTTGCGGGCCTGCTCGTGGAGCCGCTTCTTGGCGCTGTGGTTCATGGCGAACCTCGGGGAGAGAGGCCGCGAACCCCGGCTTCGGCTACGCGAGAGCCGAGTGCGGTTCGCGGCACGAACGAGACGTGCAGTGTAACGCGGCCCGCGGGCGGCTGTCGAGGGGGTACTTCGACGAGGCCGCGCCGAGGTTCGGCACGGGCCACGATTACAGCAGGCCGGGGATCGGGTCGCCTTCGGTCAGGACGTTCCCGACGCGGCCGAGGCCGGGCTTCAGCCGCACTTCGGGCAGGTCGAGGACCGTGCCCATGATCGTCGCCAGCAGGTGCTTGGGCGTGTAGCGCTCGGTCGTGGGCTGCGACGCGGTCTTGTCCGACTGGCCGATCACTTGGCCCATCTTGAGGCCGCCGCCGGCGAGCAGCAGCGAGGTCAGGTTGGCGTAGTGGTCGCGGCCCCCGTCCTTGTTGCGCCGTGGGGTGCGGCCCATCTCGCCCGTCACCGCGAGGAGAATCTTGTCTTCGAGGCCGCGCTCGTGGAGGTCTTCGATGAACGCCGCGACCGCGTGATCCACCTGCCGGGCCATTGGGTCGAGGAGCGCCATCTGCTTCGGGCTGTTGCTGTTCGCGTGCATGTCCCAACCGCAGTCGGACACGGTCACGAACCCGGCCCCGGCCTCGCACAGCCGGCGGGCGAGTAGCATCTGCTTGCCCAGCAGGTTGGTGCCGCGCTTCATGTCGTACCACTTCGTAATGTCCGCGAGTTTGAACAGGCCGCTGGTGTCGTACTTCTCGACGGTCTTGGGGTCTTCCTTCGAGATGTCGAACGCCTCGCTGACGCCGCGAGCGATCACGTCGAACGCCTGCTGCTGGAACTTGGTCGCGCCCTCCATCGCGCCGGTGGCGTCGAGGTCGCGGCGCACGGTGTCGAAGCCGGCGAGCAGCTTGCGGCGGTCTTCGAACCGCTCAGTGGAAATCTTGAGTTCGAGATTCTTGCGCAGGTTGTCGCCGCCGCTGGGGTCGAACGCGGCGTAGGACGGGCCGAGGTCGCCGGGGCTGGTGAGCGTGGGCAGCGCGCCGGTCTCGAAGTTGCCGCCGAGCTTGAGCTTCGGGTCCACGGCTTCGGGCAGCACGAGGCAGTTCGTCGGCATCCCGGTGCGGGCGTTGTTCGTGCCGACCACGCGCGCGTACAGCGCGCCCATAGCGGCCTTCAACTGGTTCTCGCCGCTGGTCACGGACAGGTACGTGTGGCCGGCGTTCATCGACGCATACGACCGCAGCACGCTGATCTTGTCGGTCATCTGCGACAGTTTCTGGAACGAGCCGCCGAAGGTGATACCGGGGAGCTTGGTCTGCACTTCGCCGGTGATGCTGCGAATCTCCGGCGGCGCGGTCATCTTGGGGTCGAAGAACTCGATGTGCGACGGCCCGCCTTGCAGGAACAGCAGCACGACGGATTTATCCTTCCACGTCCGCCCTTCGGCCGCGGCCCTTGCCTTCGCCGCCATGAGTTGCGGCAGGCCGAGGCCGCCGAACAGCGCAAGGCTGCCGACGCGGAGGAACTCGCGGCGCGACGACCCCTGGCAGTGGCGCACTGGGCGCGGGTCGCTGATCGTGAGCATGGGCAACCTCGACTAAAGCGGGGACCGTTGCGGTCCGTGCGGCGGGACGCGGGCGGCGGGGCAGGCAACTATAGAATGCCCGCCCGCGAGCGCTCAGACAAGAGGATTCTCTCGCGCCCGGTCATTTCAACCGGAACCGGTCGTGCAGCGCGCTCCGCACGGCTTTCAACTCGTCCGTCTCTTTCGTTTCGTCGATCAGGTTGCGGGCCTTCTCCGCGGGCACGGTGGCGTCGTACAGTTCGGCACTCAGCAGCTTCCCGGTGGCCCAGTCGCGCCACTCGGTGTAGCGGAAGGTGCGCGTCCGCACGCTGTAGCCCATCGCCTCCGGCACGCCCTTTTCCGTGCGATCGAAGTACGCCGGGCGCGGGTGCTGCGTGAACGCCGTGTGCCGGATGTTGCGCCGCGGGTCCGCCAGCACGGTGCGAAAGTTCCCGCCGTCGATATCGGGAGGCAGGTCAATTCCGCACACGCTGCACAGGGTCGGGAACACGTCGATCAGCTCGACGATCCCGCGCGCGACCGTGCCCCGCGTCCCCTTGCTGTCGGGCCGGGCGACGATCAGCGGCACGCGGGCGTCGAACTCGAAGCACGACGTTTTTCCCCACAGCCCGAACTCGCCGATGTGGTAGCCGTGGTCCGAGCGGAACACCACGACCGTGCTCTCGGTCAGTTCGTTGTCGTCGAGCGCCTTCAGCACCTTGCCGACTTGCGCGTCCATGTAGCTGATGTTGGCGAAATAACCGTGGCGCATCTCCGCGACCTGCTCCGCGGTCGGAGCGATCTGCTTCGGCGGCAGCCCTAGGATTTCGCGGCCGTCGTGGAAGGCGACCGCTGGTGCGCCCTTCGGGCGCTCGGGAGCGGCCAGCTTCGGCAGCTTCGCCGGGTCGTACATGTCCCAGTACTTCTTTGGCGCGTTGAACGGCGCGTGCGGCTTCCAGAACCCGACCGCGAGGAAGAACGGCTTGTCCTTCACCGCGCCCATCACGCGCACGGCCTCGGCCGCGACACGGCCGTCGTAGTACGCCTCGTCGGGCACGTCGCGGCGCTCGCACAGCGGCACCTTGCCGTAGTCGCGGCCGAGGTCGCGCGCGTGGTTCTTGGGCACCTCGCCCTTCACCTCGGGCACGTCGTCGCCGTGGTTGGCGTAGTGGAGGAACTCGTCGGCGCTCCACGATTTCCGGTCGCCTTTCTCCTTCGTGTGCCAGTTGTGGAAGATTTTGCCCACGCAACGGGTGTCGTAGCCCTTGTCCTTGAACCACTGCGGCAGGGTCTTCACGTCCGGGTTCTTGTCCCGGAAGTGGGTGCCGTTGGACCACAGCCGGAGCGTGTCCGGGCGCTGGCCGGTGAGCAGCGACGACCGCGACGGGTTGCACAGCGCCTGCTGACAGTAGGCGCTGTCGAACCGCACCCCGCGGGCTGCGAGCGCGTCCAGGTTCGGGGTCTTGGCGGCGGAGCCGTAGCAACCCAGTTCGGGGCGCAGGTCGTCGGCCATGATGAACAGGACGTTCGGGCGATTCGGCCCGTCGGCCGCGCGAACCGGTGTGACTACCGCGAGCGCTAGGAGCGTGCAGACGTATCGGGCGTTCATGCCGTGTCCCCACAAGGCGAGCGAATCGCTTGACGTTCTACCCGCGGGCATTAAGATACACGGAAGACCGTTGCCGAGGTGGCGGACTTGGCAGACGCACTAGATTCAGGTTCTAGCGCTCGCAAGGGCGTGGAGGTTCAAGTCCTCTCCTCGGCACTCGACGCGCAAACGGCTCAGGCTCACGCCTGAGCCGTTTCTTTTTGGCGCACCGCTCGCGTACACTGCGGGAGTCTGCCGGCACGGGACCGGCGGCGCTTCGAGAGGGATCGTGCCATGTCACATCGCGTACGCGGAATCGGGTTCGCTCTCCTCGCGAGCAGTTTGCTCGCCGTACCCTCACCGTCGGAGGCATGTGCACCCGCGCCGCCGCGGAACGTGACCGTCGAGATCGCGTCCGAGAGCGCAATCATCGTTTGGGACGCCGCCACAAAAACGCAACACTTCATCCGCCGCGCGGCCTTCAATGCGAGTGCGAGTGCGGGCGCGGGCGCGAAGGTCGAAGACTTCGGGTTCCTCGTGCCCACTCCCACACGACCCGTGCTGGCCGAGGTCGACGACAAGGCGTTCGACGAACTCGCGAAGGTCACCGCGCCCAAGACCGAGACGCGGAAGCGGTCCGAGGGTGGCGGGTGCCGCCTCGGGTGCGGCGGCATGTCGTCCGTGCCCGGCGCGGCGCAAACAGTCGAGGTGCTGGAAGAGAAGCACGTCGCCGGGTACGACGCGAAGGTGCTCAAGGCGAACGATCCCGTCGCGCTGACCGCGTGGCTGAACGAGCGCGGGTACGAGGTGCGGCCGGCACTCGCGCGGTGGCTCAAGCCCTACGTCGAGAAGGGCTGGATCGTCACCGCATTCAAGATCGCCCGCGTTCCGGACGCGCCCGCGTCGGTCGCGGTGGGATCGAGCGCGGTGCGAATGAGCTTCACTACCGACGCCCCGTTCTTTCCCTACAGCGAACCGGACGACCTGCGTGAAGCCCAGACCAAGCGACTGCTGCGCGTCTTCGTGTTGGCCGAGCGGAAGATGGCGGGGAAACTCGGCGCGGCGGAGTGGCCGGGCAAGGTCGCCTGGGCCGGGAAGCTGCCCGCGGGGGCCGCGAACGCGATCACCCCGCTGCTGAAGGTGCCGGGCTTTCAGCCGACAGAAACCATGTGGCTCACGGAGTTCGAGGATACGTCGTCGCCGCGGGCCGGCGACTCCGATGTGACGTTCGTCCACGACCCCGCACAAATCCCGGTCGAGCGGCCGACGCGGATCGTTTACGCCGCGCGCCCGGACGCGAGCGGCAAAGCCGGGTTCGCGCTGTTCGTCGCGGGGATCGTCGGCGTGTACCTGCTGCTGCGCGTGCGCCTCGCCCCGAGATGCGGTTCGTAGCGCGCGGTCCGCGGTTGGGAACGCAGAAATGACGCGGGCCGGCACACCTGTCCGGGTGTGCCGGCCCGCGTCGTTGAACGGACCGGACATCACTGGAGCCGGTAGTACTCCGCGCCCTTGAGCAGCGCGATCAGCACGTCTTCCTGTCGCGCCCCGTTGGTGAACGAGGTGAGGAAAGTCGTCAGCTCGGGACCGGTCGCGGCGCGACCCAGGTACTTGTTGAAGAAGCCCAGCGGGTTCGAGGCGTTGCTGAGCAGCCGCTGCCGGTACTCGGTGGTGCCGAGCACCTGCCGCGCGACGTTGTAGCGGGCGCTCGAGAGTGCCGCGTCGGACCCGGAGTTCGCGTTGAGGGTCGCGAGTTGAGCCATCGAGGTCGCGTCGCTGTTGGTCCCGCGACCGAGGAACGCTTGGTATATGTTCTCCAGCCACTGTAGGTTCGACGCGCCCGGCCCGCTGAGGGCTGAGTACTCGTTGGTCTTCACGATGTTCCCCAGCACCGCCTCGAGCCGCTGTCCGTTGGCCTGGTAGAAGACCTCTTGGGCGTTCAACTCGGCCGCGGACGGCGTGCGGCTCAGCAGTTGGAGGTAGTAGTCCGTGTAGAACCTGTCGCGGGCCTCCCGGTTGCCGATGATCGTGCCCAGCGCCGTCTCCCGGGCCGTCGTGTACGCCGCCTGGTTCAACAACCCGTTGAGCGCGGTGTTGAACTCGGTGCCGGTTGCCGTGCTGGTGTCGATCGGGGCCGCCGGTGCGCGACCCAGCACTTCGTCGTAGATGCTGCGGAGCCACTCGAAGTTGCTGTTGCCGTTGAGCCGCAGGTACTCCTGCGACGAGATCAGCGCGCGGATCACCTTCTGGTCGCCGGTCTGTTGGCCCGCGGCGGGCGCGGACTTCAGGAGGGCGGTGAAGTTGAACAGTTGCTGCGTGAAGATGTTGCCGAAGTAGCTCACGAACTCGTTCAGTTGTGCGTCGGCCGTGTTGACGATCGGGGTGCGGCCGAGAATCCGCAGGAAGTACTCGGAGACCGTGCGCTGGATCGCCGCGTCGCCGAACACGAGCGAGTTGGCGATTTGCGCGCGGCGGGCCTGGTTCGCTGGCGTACCGGTGTAGGCCGGGGCGGTGGACCCGGGCAGCACGTCGCGGTACAGGGCTGTGATCCACTGCGCGTCGCTGCTGTTCCCGCCGTAGGCCGCGGCGTAGTACTCCGCGCCCGACGTCAGGTTGACCACGAGTTGGCGGAACGAGAGCGATCCGTTCTGGATCGCGGTCCGCGTGGCGACGAGATCGCCGGCCGCGGCCCGGCGCAGATACCGCTGGAACGTCTGGTTGATGAGGTTGTCCACCTCCTCGTCCGTCCCGACCAGTTGGGCGGCGGCGGCGGTGAGGGCCGCGAGCCGTGCCGTCTCGAGCGGGTTCACGAGGCCGATGAACCCGGTGTTGTCCGGTTCGCGCCCGTTGGTCGCGGTGGTGCCCTGGAAGTCCTCGTACAGGGCCGAGATGAACCGCCCGGAATCGTTATTGTTCACCGCGAGGAACGTGGAGAACCGGTCGCCGGGGGCCGCGTTGTAGGGGAACGGGTCCTGGGGCACCTCGCCGTTGACCGCGTCCCGGTCCTGGTTCATCGGGTTGCCGGTGTTCAGGTACGTGCCGTCCAGGTCGATGAAGTCCTTGAGGTTGATGCCCTGAATGTTCGGGCTGATGAACAGGCGGTACTGGGAGTCGTACAGGCGCGGCGCGAACGTGAGCGTGTACGTCATGTTCGTGCTGTCGGTCGGGGTAATCGACAGCGGCGCGTAGATGCCGTCGGGCCCGTTCAGGTACGCTTGCGCGTTCTTGGCGAGCACCAGTACGAACGAGGTGCGCTCGGTCAGCGTGTACGGCCGCCCGGCCTGACTGCGGAAGATCCAGTCCAGCCAGTTCAGGTCGGATGCGACCTTCATCAGCCCCTGTTGGGCACCGACGTACTGCGACACGAACTCGCTGTTCTCGTACCCGAACGCGGCGTCTACGATCCCGTCCTGGTTCGTGTCGCCCAGCGCGAGCACCGACGGGCGGCTTCCGGTGACCGGGTACACGAACGGGGTCTGGAACGTGATCGCGTCCAAGGCGCTCGGGGCGTCGACGGTCGTATTATAGAGGACCGAGAACGCACTGCCGACGAGCGCGTTGTTCACGACGACCACGTCCAGTTTGCCGTCGCCGTTCATGTCGGCGAGCTTGGCCGACCGCGGGTTGATGCCCGCCGGGACGATCGACTTGCCCCCCGCGACGAACGCGCCGCTGTCGTTGCGGAACACGAGCACTTCGCCCGAGGCGTTGTCGGAGGAGGCGATGATGTCGTTGTCCGTGTCGTCGACGTCCAGGTTGCCGACGGCCACCGAGGTCGTCGGGGTGCTGGTCAGTCGTGCGGCCGATAGCGAACCGGTCAGTGTGCCCGGCGTGGTGGTCGTGTTGTTGTACACCACGAGGCCGTTGTCGCCGGAGACGATCAGTTCCGGGAGGGCGGAGCCGGACACGTGCGCCACGGCCAGGTCGGTCGGGGCCGACAGTTCGGCCGCGGTCGGGGTCGTGTCACCGATCTTGATCGCGACCGGGGCCGCGAAGGCCCCGCCGCCGGTGCCGAGGCGCACGTTCACGTTGTAGTTGTTCGTGACCGTCGTCCGGCCGGTGGTGAGCAGGTCGAGGATCGCGTCGCCATCGTAGTCGGCCGCGGCAATCGCGATCGGGTTCTCACCGCCGTTGAGGTTGGAGATGGTCCCGAAGCTCAGTTGACCGATCGCGGCGCGGTTGTTGGTGAACACGCTGACCGAGTTCGTGCCGGCCGATGTCAGCCCGGAGTTGGCGACCGCGAGGTCGAGCATCGTGTCGTTGTTGAGGTCCGCGACGAGCAGGTCGGCCGGGTTCGCGCCCGTCGGTAGCGTGAGGTTCAGTGCCGGGGTGGTGGCGAACCCGCCCCCGACCTTGCCCTGGTACACCAGGACGCGGTTCCCGTTGGTCGCGACGGCCATGTCGAGTACCGGCACGTCGGTGCGGGTCTCGCCGGTGCCGTTGTCCGCGCTCACGGTCCGGCCGGTGAAGTTGCCGAACACGATCGCGGTCGCCTCGGTGCCGACCGGCAGGCCCAAGTCGTTGCCGAGCTTCCCGTACGCTTCAGTGGTCGAGATGATGCGGGCGTTCACGTTCCGCAACAGGCCGCGGTTCTGGAGCGTGGTCACGTGCGTGGTGATCTCGGTGTTGGTGGCCCCGGTCGCGGGGTAGTTGCGGCCGAGGAACTTGTTGAACAGGGAGGCCACGAGGTTGGTGTGGAACTCCTTCGAGATCAGGTTGAGGGGGCCGTAGGTGCTGTCCGGGTCCGCGCTGGTGACGCGGTTGACGCCGGTGATCTGGAGCGCGATGTCGAAGCGCGATGCGGTCCCGGCTTGCAACTGGGCCAGGAAGCCGGTCGCCACGGGGTCGTCGTCCCCCGTCGTCATCGTCGTCGTCATCCCCGACGTGCGGCCGAGCAGGTCGAGCCAGACGGACTCGAGCCACTTCCGGTTGGACACTTCGCCCGGCGGGAGCGAACCGTCGATCGACAGCGCCCCGGCCACGGAGGTGAAGTACTCAGCCGTGGCGACGAGTTGCGCCGTGAGCCGCAGTTCGCCGTCCGCGCGGGTGCTGTTGGTCAGCACGCCGGCGAGGGCCGCGTCGGCGACCTGGACGATCGAGCCGTTGGGGTTGGTGAAGAACCACGTCGACCGGGCGCTGATCACGTCGGTACTGGTCGCCTGCCGGTTCAGGTACGTCGAGACCAGTTCGGCCGTGCGCGTGTCGGCCACGTCCAGGCTGGTGAGAGCGATGAGCGCGAGTACCGTGCGGGGCGCGTTGTTCTGGTCGGCGTTGAAGGTCCGCGGGTCGACCGGGGTGTTGAAGGTGACGTTCACCTGGGTCAGCGGCCCGTTATCGACCGGGGTGGTCGGGGTGACGCTGACGACGGCCGGGCCGGAGCGCGCGGTCGAGAGGGTGAACACGCCGCGGCCCTGGGTCGCCGCCGCGAGCACCTCGAGGTTCGGGTTGAACTGGAGATCAACCACCGGCGCGGCCGGCAGGCCCTTGCCCAGTTCGGACCAGGTGGTGCCGTTGGTGGAGGTGTACACGCCGCGGTCGGTGCCGACATAGAACCGGCCGGTCGGAGCACCCGTACTGGCCCGGCGGTCGATGACCATCTTGTACGAGGCCGCCAGCGGCAGCCCGCCCGTCACTGCGGTCCACGTTGCGGTGACCGCGCCGGTCACCGTGTTGCGGGTCAGGGCGGCGCGGAACACGCTCGCGCTGCCGTTAGGCGTTCCGACCATGACGTAGACCGAGTTCGCGTTCGTGGGGTCGACGGTGATCCCGTTGATTCCGCCGCCGTTGAGCAGCCCGCCGGTCAGTGCGGTCAAGCTGCCCGGTCCGGTCCCGGTGATGTCGGCGAACCCGGCCCCGGTCGCGGTCTTGATAAACACCCGGGTCTCGTTCGTCCCGGCGAAGTACTCGCCCGAGTTGGGCGAGAACGCGAGCGCGGACACGAACCCGGTGCCCAGGTTCCGGCCGATCTCGGTCCACAGGTTGCCGCCCGTGCGGGTCAGGTACACCTTGTCGGTGCCGAACAGCAGTTCGTCGAAGAACTGCGTCGAGCCGTCGGGTTGAGTGACCGACGACTTGACCGAATTGATGGCCAGCACGGGGGCCAAGTTGGAGGTGTCCTGCGAACTGATGCCCGCGGAGCCGGTCGTGCTGAACGTGCCGCCCGCGTCCGCGGACACCTCCGGGATCAGTGAGCCTTGCCCGTCGAACTGCCAGGTGCGGTACAGGGTCGTCACCGCGTCGGCCGGGGCGTCCGGGGCGATGTTGGCGGCCAACACCTGGAACGCGTTCGGGATGCCCAGGTTGACGCCGGTGGCGAGCGTCGGCCCGGTCAGACCCGTGCTCTGCCACGAGGACACGCCGGCCGGCGTGAGCGAGGTGCCCACGCCAGACGCGGCGGTGTACAGCCGGTTGCGGTCGGTCGGGTCGATCGCGACCGAGGTGAGGTCTGTGATCTGGAGGTTCCCGTTCAGGTCGGTGATCGTCATGCCTGGCGGGTTGAACGCTTGACCGCCGCCGCCCCCGCCGCCGCTGCCCGCCAGGATTCCCGCGAAGCTGCTACGGAAGTCGTAGCCGAAGCCGAGCGGGACGCCGCGGAACAGGCCGTTCTCGGTTCCGATGAGGATTCGCCCCTGGCTGTCGAAGACGAGGCGCTGAATCGAGGCAGGGAGCCGGCGCTGGTTGGTCGAATCGCTCGCCTTCGCCTGCTCGATGTCGTACCAGTAAACGCCTTCGCCCTCGTAGGCGACGCCGCCGATCGTTGCGCCGCTAGCGTCTGTGCCCGTGGGGTACGTGCCACCAGCCGCGGCGGCCGCGCCGGCCTTGTCGCGGTCGTCGCCGTCGTTGGTGAGACCATCAATGAGGTCCACGAAATCCGAGTCGCGCATGTTTCCGGTATCGACCCGGATGAACGCGTGCTGCGGCGGGCTTCCCGGATCGCTGAACCGGCGCGAGCCGCCGACGTACACCACGTTCGCGTTGCTCGGGTCCACGACCAGCGCGCCGACGTTCGTGCCTTCGTTCCCAAGCAACTCAATGTCGTCGTAGTTTTCGAAGAACCGAGCGTGGCCCGCTGCCGGTTGCCTCAACATCACCTTCGTGAAGTTGAGGAGGCCGTCCTTGGACTTGTACAGCCCCATGTAGTTGCCCTGGTCGAACGGCTGGTCAGGAGTTCCCGTGGGCGGGTTGGACATCAGGACGTACGTGAACCGCTCGTCGCCGACGCGGCCGTTCCCCTGCGCGATGGTGACTCGCCCGACGTTAGTACCGGTCGGAACTGTGTTGTTGGGGACGAGCGGGTTGTCGCCGCCGGTGACGAGGGACCACGAGTTGCCCCCGTCGATCGAGTTCCAAACACCGGCCGAGGCGTCGGCCGAGCGCTGGCCGATGTTGCCCAACCCGATCAGGACGTGCAGCGGGTCGAACGGGTCGATGATCAGGTCGGTGACCGACGCGAGGCTGGTGTACCCGGCTCCGAGGGGCGTCCCGCCCGACGTCATGTTGGCCGGGTTCAGGACGTTGGTCCAGGTCGGGGTTCCCGTCTGGGCGTTCGACGCCTTGAGAATCATCGGAGACTTGAGCGCGTCGTCCCACGAGGTGATCGCGACGTAGACGGCGCTGGGCACCCCCGCGGGGTTCCCCAGCGACGGCGGAACCGGCTTGCTGACCGCGATCTTCGAGACCCGCGCGCCGCTGAACACGCCGAGGATGATCGCGCCGGCCGCGTTCCTGGTCGATCCGCCGAGGACGGTCCAGGTGCGGCCGTCGTCGGCCGAGCGCAGCACCCCGACGCTGGACCGTGAGGTGAAGGCGTTGTCGTCCACGCCGGTGGCCGCGTAGATGACGTTGTTGACCGTGTCGAACGCGAGCGAACCGACCGACACGTTGATCCGCTGGCCGGTCGCGTCCGTGACGTTGTCGGTCAGGGCGAGCCAGTCCTTGCCGCCGTCGGTGGTCTTCCACACGCCGCCGTTGGACGAGCCGATGTAGAACGTGTTTCCGCTGGCGTCGCGCGGGTCCACCGCGATCCCGGTGATCTTGCCGGACACCGTGTTGTAGTTCAGTCCGGCCCCGGAGATGTCGATCGGCCCCGGCCCGGCCGACTGCCAGTTGGTGAGGCTCGGCCCCTGGAGGATGAAGCTCAGGGTCTGGGCCGAGAAGTTCCCGGCCTGATCGAACACCCGGACCGGGATCGTCTGGAACCCCGGCAACAGGGTCGTGGGCGTGAACGTGAAGAACCCGTTCGCGTCGAACGACGTGATGCTCACGTCATCGGCCCCGCCGAACCCGTTGTTGCCCAGGTCGAACGTGATCTGGGTCACGTTGTTGATCGACCCGTTGTCGGCGATCTTGCCCACGACCGTGGGGTCGGTCGACTGCGGCGTGGTGCTCGCGTTCGACAGGAACGTCGGGTTGCGCAGGTTGAGCCGATCGACGAGCGGCGCGGTGTTGTCGGTGAACACCGTCTGGACGCGGACGTCGTCGACCCCGACGATCAGCTTGCCCTGGTTGTTGGTGGCCGCGATCCGGATGCGGATCGTCTGACCCTTGTAGGCGATCAGGTCGAAGGAGGGTGTGGCCCCGCTCGTCCCGACGAAGTTGATCGTGCCGCCGGTGGTGGTGTTGGTCTGGGTCTTGAACAGGTTCTCGCGCACCCCCGTGCCGATGTCCAGTACGTTCAACGAGGGCGACATGATGTCGATGCGCACCTGTTGGTTGGCGTCGGTCGTGCGGTAGTCGAGCAGCGGGTCGGTGGGTGCGTTGCTGCCCGACAAACCGATGTCAGTAAAGTTGTCGGCGCTGTTCAGGTACAACGAGAGCGAGAGCCGAACGCTCGTGGCGTTCGCGGGGATCGTGATGTCCTGGTACAGGGCGTGCGAGCCGGCGTAGCTGGCGTCGTCGTTCGGGTTGTTGTTACCGCTAAACGGTTGCAGGTTCTGCTGGTCGAGCATCGCCCGATACCGGCCGTTGGCCGGGGGCGGCACGGTCGTCAGGCTGAGCGGGCTGTTGGCCCCGGTTTGGGCCAGGAACTGGCCCGCGCTGCCGCGAGTGGTGTCGGCCAACTTGAACGTGTTCCACCCGTCCAGGTTCCCCTGCTCGCCGGTCAGCGCGCGGATCTCGAAGTTGCCGTTACGGAGCAGGTTGACGCTGACCGTGGTTCCGCCCACGTTGAACGTGGACAGCAACCGGAAGGGGTCGCTAATGATGTCGACCACGGACGGGAGCGGGGTCAGGGGCGTGGCCGCCGCGCTCGGCCCTGTGACCGTGTAGTTGTCGATGTCCGAAGTGAAGCTGCCGTCGCCGGCCCCGAACAGCACGTAGGTGTTGTTGGCGGGGTTCGGGGTGTCCTTGTCCGCGATCCCGTCGGGCGTCTTCTTCGTGGGGGTGGCGTTGTCCACGGCATCAATCAGCCCGGACGTGACGACCAGGTCGATGAACGAGTCGGAGTTCACGTTGACCGCGCGCAGGCTCTTCAGCACGCTCGCGCCGACGACCGTGTCAGTGGTGAGTTGGGTGTGAATCGGCGCTTGGAACCCGGTGCCGAGGTTGTTGAGCAGGACGGTGATGTTTTCGGTCGTGGTGTTGCTGCGGCTGGCCGTGGCGATGTCCACGTAGCCGTCGGCGTTGAAGTCGGCAACGGCTACGGAAGTCGGGTTGGCCCCAACCGTGATGGTGGAGATGTTGCCGGTCGGGAACGTCCCGTTGCCGGCCCCCAACGCGACGCGGACCGTGCCCGGACCGTTGGTGTTGTCGTCGGTGACGACGAAGTCCGGGTTGCCGTCGCGGTTGAAGTCTCCGACGGCGATCGCGGTGGCCCGCGGCGTGCTCTTGCCGCCGAACACCTCACCCGAACCGGACGTTTGGAAGGCCAGGTTGCCGTTACCCAGGCGCACGACCGCGCCGCGGCTCTTGCCGTTGTGCGCGACGAGCACGTCCAGGTCGCCGTCCAGGTTCACGTCCGCCAGCGCCACCTGCGTCGGCGTGGAGATGTTCGTGAGCGGGCGGGTATAGGTGCCGAACGTGCCGTCGCCGTTGCCGGGGAACACCGCGACGACACCGTCCTGAGCGCTGGCGACCACCACGTCGAGTTTGCCGTTATTGTCGAGGTCGCCGATGGCGACCGAAACCGGGTTGCGCACGTTGCCGTTGGAGGTCAGCGACCGGGTCGCGGGCGTGCTATACCCGCCGCCGGCCAGCCCCAGGAAGATGTTGATCGCGTTGTTCTTGGTGTCCGTCGTGACGAGGTCGGGGATGCCGTCGCCGTTCAGGTCGCCGACCGCAGTGGCGACCGGGTTGCCGCTCGACAGCAGCGGCAGGTTGGTAGCGGCCAGGAACGTGCCGTCGCCAACACCCGCGGTTCCGCTGCCGGTGTAGTACGACAGGCTGCCGGTCGTGTTGTCGGTCTTGTTCGAGGTCACGAGATCGAGAATGCCGTCGCCGGTAAAGTCGGCGAGAGTCACCCCGGTCGGCGTGGCCCCGGTCGCGTACACGGGCAGCGCCCAGGTGCCGCCACCGGTGTAGGTGCCGCCGAGCGCGGTGTTCTCGGTGCCGTTGAGCGCGTACGTGTCCGCGGTCAGTCGGGTGATGAAGAACGTGTTGTTGATGGCGGTCGCCCCAGTGGCCCCGCCGATCGTGACCTGCTGGCCGGACCGGAGGCCGTGGTTCGCGCTCGTGATAACGATGCGCTGACCGACGGCCTTTGTCGCGTCCTGAATCACCTGCGGGGCCGCGTGGTAAACGCGGCCACTATTGTTGGTCGCGTTGCCCGAGATTGTTGATGTCGAGTTGAGCGTGAATGTGGTCGCACCGGTCTGTGTGATGGTGAACCCGCCGTTAGCACCGGCGAAGCCGTTGATCCCGCGCAGGATCACGAAGTCACCGGTCGAAAGGGCGTGTGCGGCCTGCGTGGTTACCACGATGTCCGTCACGCCGTCCCCCACGGCGTCCGCGACGCCGACCACGTCGCGGAACAGCGGGGCGCGCGAGATCGCGCCGCCGGCCGCGGCCCCGTTCACATAGACGAGTTCCCGCCGACCGTCGCCGGTCAGGTCGCGCAGTTGAACACCGATTGGGGTCGTGAACCCGGTCCCGGCCGTGAAGTTGGGCGAGGCGACGAATGTGCCCGTTCCGTTGTTCATGAACGACACGATGTTGCCGGCGGTCGTGGTGGCTACGACGTCCTGGGTGTTACCGCCGGTGCCCGTTGACAGGCTGCCAGCGGCAACGCTGCTCGTCGTCACGTTGGTGACAACGTTCGAGACGGTGAACGACAACCCGCCGCCGCCGCTCGTGTTCATCAACACGGCGAGGTTGGTCGTGCCGCTCACCACGAGATCATCTTTGGTGTCGCCGTCGAACCGACCGGTCGCCAGCCCGGTCGGCAGCACCACGCCTGAAGGGCCCGTCGTGCCGACAGCGAACGCGGTCGTCGCGTTGAACGTGCCGTCGCCCTTGCCGGTGATGACGTTCACGTTGTAGTTGTTGCTGGCATCGACCGTGCCGTTGGACACGGCGAGGTCGATGAAGTTGTCGTCGCTGAACTTGCCCGCGGCGATCCCGTTCGGGTTCAGGCCGACGGCGTAGTCAGTGCCCGAGTCGAAACCGAGGGTGCCGGACGAAGCGTTCTGGTTGATGAACACCCGGACGTTCCCCGTTGCCGCGGTCACGACCACCAACTCGTTCTTGCCGGCGTTCGCGGCGTCGCCGCTCAGTTCTGTGATGAGCAGCCCGCTGGGCGACGCGCTCAGGCCGATCGTGAGGTCGGGGGAGAGTGAGAACCCGCCGGAGGCGAGGCCCAGGTACACGTTCACCGTGTTCTGACCGCTGGCGGCCACGACGAGGTCGGGCAGAGTGTCGGCGTTCAGGTCGCCGGAGGCGACGGCCGAAGGCAGGAAGTTGTTGGTACCTTCCGCGGGCAGCGGGACGGTCGACAGCGCGCCGAGGCCGGACCCGTTCAGCGAGACCGTCGCGAGGCTGTCGCGACCGGCGTTGGCGACCACCAACTCGCCGGGCCGGGCCAGGGGCAACGTTTCGTCTACGTCGACGATCTGGTCGCCGCGGAGGAACAGCGAGTACGTGCCGGCGGTGAGCTGCCCGCCGTTCACGGTCAGGTTCGCGCCACCGTTAATGGTCGTCGTAAAGGTGCCGGGGTTGTAACTCACGGCCCCGATGGTTACGGCCGTGCCGTCGGACGCGAACAGTTTGAAGTTGTTCTTGTCGGTCGCGCCGGTGACGGCTTCCGAGAACACCACCTCGATGCGCTCGGGGGTGTTCAGCGGCGGCGCGCCGAGCAACCCACCGGTTGCGGGCGTGGTGCTGACGACGAACGGGGCCGCGGGCACCTCGCGCGCTTCCAGTTCTTCGAGCCGCAGCCGCGGATTGGCCTTCGTGATCGGGGCTTTCTTCTTGTTCTGACCCGCGAGGCGGAGGAATTTGAACCAGTTCATCGGAGAGGCCTTTCCATGTGGTGGATGTGCGGTGCGGGCCGACCAGTCCCACGCGCCCCGGATGTCGGATAATAGCGAGTACGAGTACGAGAAAGATTAACGGCGACCGGGCGTGTGGTCAACGCGCATGGCTGCTGGTCGGCGGCGCGCTGGCCCCCCGCGAGGGGAGAACCGGTCGGCCCGTCGGAGTCGGTCTGCGCGAGTCGGGGAGCGCCGGCGCGCGATCGGTCGGGGCGATGCCCCGGCGTCGAGCGGGTTGCGGTGGCGGGCGAGTAACAGTCGTGGCGGCCGGAAAAGGTAATGGTAAGAGTCCGGCCGTGCGTAATGTTCTCCCCACCCAAACCGGGCGGCTCCCCCGCGAGCTGGCTCGTTCGGGGTACTCCAGCTAACCCCGCGTTACGAGACAGGTTTCGCGCGGTGTATGTCCGAGACTCGTGCGCGTCGGGATTCAGTTCGGGGCGGCGTGCCGATACGCTGAAAGTTAGCGATAACGCAGCGTTAATGAACCGTTTGTGAGTGTGCGCGCGGCGCGGAACCCGCGCGTTCGAGCGCGGCCGGCGAGTGTCGGCTTTTCGGGCAGTGCGCGGCACCCCTGACCCATCCCTTCCGTCGGTGTCGATCCGTGTTTCGAGAGTGAGAGGTGGGCAATTCATCGTGCCGGGCGCGCGGCGATCTGAGGCTTCAAACGCGAAACGCATCGCCGGGAGACACGATCCCAACCGCCAACCGGTGCCCGTGCTTCGTCGCGCCTCACAGGTGCGACCCGCGAAACCGCTCCGACCGCGCGAACGCACGCGACCCACTCGCCGAACCAGCAGCGTTCTTCGTACCGCCCCGCTTGCCGGATTCACTTCCCGCAACTCCACTGTTCGATTTTTCCCGAACCCTTTACCATCTCCGCACCTGCGTAACTCGTCTGTGTGAGTAGAACACGAGTGCCGTTCCGCCGCGCCCAGCACGCGGTTCCGATCTCCGAGAGTGAACTCATGCGCCGCTCAACTGTCCTGTTGATGGGGACTCCTCTCATCGTGCTCGCGGGGGTCGTGTTGGTGACACCGAGTTCACACGGCGGCGACATCGGCTTCGTCGAGGATTTCGCGCTGGCGAAGGACCGCTCTGCGGCCCTGAAACAGCTCATCCCCGGAACCGAAGATTACTACTACTACCACTGCCTGCACTACCTCAACTCCGGGCAGCTCGACAAGGTCGAGCCGATGACGCGGCTCTGGTACGAGCGCCACCGACAGACCGCGCGGCTGACCGAGATTCAGACCCGCCACGCGCTCCTGAACTACGACAAAGACCCGAAGAGCACCCTCGACTATGTCCGAAGTCGACTGAACCTTTCGTTCAACCACCAGAAGGAAGTCGTCGGGGCGGTCGAAGTGCTGCCGACGCTGCTCGACGCGAAGCTCATCTCTCGCGACACCCTCCGCGCGATGTCCCTGAAACGCGGCAACCTCCACAACTTCGAGGAGACCGCGCTCGACTGGCTCGCGGCCGAGAACCTGAACTGGGAGTTGCGCCGGCAACTGCTCTCGTGGCTCAAGCAGCCCGACGCGCCGAACCTGGCAAAGCTCGTAGCCGACGACCTGGCGTCCCCGCACCCGGTTTCGTTCGGGGCGTACCCGGTCCACCGGCAGATGACCCTCGCCCAACTCGACGAACTGCTCAAACTGCGGGCGAGCACGCTGAACGAGACCGCGTTCGTGTCCGCTTACGTCACGAAACTCCAGCCCGGCACCGACGACGACTGGAAGCGCGACCGCAAGTTGGCGAAGGCGTTCCTGGAGCGCGTGCAGTCCTTCGTCGATAAGCTCGACGTGGTTCACAACCCGCTCAAGGCCCACGTCCTCTATCACCGGCTCGTGTTCGACCGTGCCGAGGGCACCTACAGCAAGGACCGGCTGATCGAGTACCTGAAACTGCCGCGCAACCAGCCGTACATGGCGAAGCGCCTGCTCGACTCGGTCGCGGCCCGCGACTACCCGGCCACGCTCGAAGCCGATTACGCGGCGATCACCCTGATGCCAAAGGTCGGCGACGACTCGCAGCTCGTGCGCAGCTACCTGCTCCACTTCCTCGTGGACGCGGAGAGCACGAAGGATTTCGACCCGTACATCAACGACGTCGTGTTGAAGCACATGTTCGCGGAGGCGAAGCTCGTCAACGGCCTGGGCGACAACGAGCGCTGGGCCTCGATGCTCCCGCCCGAAGCGCTGCGAAGCCTGAAGGAGCGCGTGGACATCGACTTCGCGTTCACGAACAAGACCGATGTGGGCGTGAACGAACCGATCAAGCTCGAGGTGTTCGTCAAGAACGCGCCGACGCTGCTGGTGAAGGTCTACGAGATCAACGCCCGGCACTTCTACCGCACCCACGGCCGCGAGATCGACACGGACATCAACCTGGACGGCCTCGTTGCCAACGCCGAGCGCGTCATCACCGGCAACGCGGACCCGTTCCGCCGCTCCGCGGTCACCATCGAACTGCCGGACCCGAAGGGCACACCGAACTTCCCCGAAGCGAACCGGCCCGGTGTGTACGTCGTCGACCTCATCGGCGGCGGCAAGAGAAGTCGCGCGCTGATCCGCAAGGGCCGGCTGCACCCGGTAGTGACCACCGGCACCGCGGGCCAAGTGGTGCGCGTGGTCGATGAACTCAAGAAGCCCGTGCCCGACGCGACCCTCTGGCTCGGTCAGGTCGAGTACAAGGCCGACAAGGACGGCACGATCCACCTGCCGTTCAGCACCTCCCCGGGAAAACGTCCGCTCGTGCTGTCGCGCGGCGACTTCGCATGTCTCGATTACCTTGACCACCAGCCCGAAGCGTACCAGCTCACCGCCGGCATTCACGTTGACCGCGAGAGCCTGCTGTCGCAGCGCATCGCCCCGATCTTCATCCGCCCCGGCCTCAAGCTCAACGGCGAGCCCGTGTCCGTGAAGCTGCTCGAAGAGGTGCGCGTGCGGATCACTTCGACCGATCACGACGGCGTACCGTCGTCGGTGGAGGTTCCGAACTTCAAGCTGTTCGAGGACCGCGAGTCGATCCACGAGGTGCGCGTCCCGCCGCGGCTGTCGAAGCTCGAAGTGACGCTCAGCGCGAAGGTGAAGAACCTGAGTACCGGGAAGACGGTCGATCTGATCGCGGCGCAGGCGTTCGCGGTCAGCGAGTTCGCCCGCACCGACAAGATTGAAGACCTGCACCTCGCGAAGTTCGGGCCGAACTATGTGATCGAACTGCTCGGGCGCACCGGTGAAGCCAAGCCGGATCGCCCGGTGCGGCTGTCGATCAAGCAGCGCGACTTCAAGGAACCCGTCACCGTCACGCTCAAGACCGACCCGAAGGGCCGCGTGTATCTGGGCGCGCTGATCGACGTGACGAGCGTGACCGCGACCAACCCGGACAACACCGCCCACACCTGGAACCTGCTGACCGACCGGCACACGTACCGGCAGCTCATGCACGCGAAGGCCGGCGAGGTGATCGTCGTGCCGCACCTCGGCGCGGCCGGGACGCCGTCGCGCGACGAATACGGCCTCTTCGAAGTACGCGGCGACATGATCCGCGCCGACAAGTTCAGCGCGCTCGCTATCGAGAACGGCATGGTCGAGCTGCGCGGCCTCGCGCCGGGCGACTACGACCTGTACCTGAAGCGGAGCGGCGAGAAGGTCCGCGTCCGCGTCGCGGACGGGGCCGCGCACGGCGGCCACGTGCTGAACAGCCTGCGGCACCTGGAACTGCCCGCGCTCAAGCCGGTGCAGATCGAATCTGTGACCGCGGACAAGGACACGATCAGCGTGAACCTGCGGAACGCGACCAAATATGCGCGCGTCCACGTCTTCGCGACCCGCTACCACCCGGCGTTCTCGGCGTTCGGCAACCTGAGCAAGGTGCGCGACAGCGAGCCGGACGCGGCGTTCCCGCTGCACGCGGAGTCCGTGTACCTGACCGGCCGCAACATCGGCGACGAGTACCGCTACGTGCTCGAGCGCCGCGGGCAGAAGAAGTTCCCCGGCAACATGCTCGCACGCCCGGAACTGCTGCTGAACCCGTGGGCCGTGCGGCTGACCGAAACCGGCGAGCAGGTCGCCATCGGCGGCGACCAGTTCGGCAAGGGCGGCGGCGTCACGCCCGGCGGCAGCGCCCCGCCCCCGCCGGAACCGAAGCCGGAACCGAACGTCGGCCCGCTGGTGTCCGACTTCGCGGACCTCGACTTCCTCTACGACGCCTCCGCGGTCGCGGTGAACCTGACCGCGGACGACAACGGCCTCGTGAAGCTGGCCCGCAAGGACGTCGGCCCGCACGCCTTCCTGCACGTCGTCGCCTGCGACCCGCTGAACACGACGTTCCGCACCGCGAGCCTCGCCGAAGCCCCGGCGAACTTCGTCGACCTGCGCCTCAAGAACGGCCTGGACCCGACGAAGCACTTCACCCAGCAGAAGCAAGTGACCGTGGCCGAAGCCGGGAAGGTGTTCGCCATCGAGGACATCGCGAACAGCAAGTTCGAGGCGTATGACAGCCTCGCGAAGGTCTACAGCCTGTACGCGACGATCTCGAAAGACCCGAAGCTGGCGGAGTTCGCGTTCGTGCTCCGCTGGCCGACACTGAAACCCGAACAGAAGCGCGAGCTGTACTCCAAGTATGCCGGCCACGAGCTGAGCTTCTTCCTGGCGAAGAATGTCCCGGAGTTCTTCAAGGCCGTCGTGAAGCCGCACCTGACGAACAAGAAGGACAAGACGTTCCTCGACCACTTCCTGCTCGACGGTGACGTGAAGCCGTTCGCGGAGCCGTGGGCGTTCGGGCGGCTGAACGTGACCGAGCGGGTGCTGTTGTCGCAGCGGATCGCCGGCGAACCGGCCCGGACCACGCGGCACCTCGACGACCTGCTGAAACTGATCCCGCGCGACAGCGCGCGCGAGCTCTTCCTGTTCAACGTCGCGGTGGAGAACACCGCGCTCGACTTCTCCACGAACGACCCGTTCGCGCAGACCAAGACGCCGGGCAAGAACCCGGACGTGCTGCCGACCAACCCAGGTGCGCCGCCGCCCGCGCCGGTCGTGCCCGCGCCCCCCGGTGGGCTGCCC
>SXGT01336742.1_pt1 | contig 24633 bp, 18 predicted proteins | sample 3176221 | NCBI WGS metagenome assembly SXGT01 (sample SAMN11356862, study PRJNA531348) | freshwater metagenome | isolation source: freshwater sample F1-120 | place: China: Fuxian Lake, Yuxi | collected 2017-12-25
ATAATGCCGACGATGCCACCGGGCGGCAGTTTAAAACTCAAGCCGTTGATTAACAGCTTGTCGCCGAAAGCCTTGCTGATGTTGTCGGCTTCAATCACCACGTCGCCTAAACGAGGTCCGGGTGGAATATAAATTTCCTGGGTCTCGTTGCGTTTTTGCACGTCGGAAGAAGACAGCTCTTCAAAGCGGGCCAATCGGGCCTTGCTTTTGGCATGGCGGCCTTTAGGACTGGAGCGTACCCATTCCAACTCTTCTTTCATCGCTTTCTGGCGGGACGATTCCTGTTTTTCTTCCTGCAACAAACGGTTGCTCTTTTGCTCTAACCAGCTGGAGTAATTGCCTTCCCACGGAATGCCGGAGCCTCTGTCCAACTCCAAAATCCAACCGGCCACATTATCGAGGAAATAACGATCATGAGTGACCGCAACCACAGTGCCGGGATAATCGTGTAAAAACCGTTCCAGCCAAGCAACCGATTCCGCATCCAAATGGTTGGTCGGTTCGTCCAACAACAGCATGTCGGGATTGGACAGCAATAAGCGGCACAAAGCGACACGGCGTTTTTCTCCACCCGACAAGGTAGCGACATTGGCATCCCAATCCGGCAGCCGCAACGCATCGGCGGCGACTTCAAGACGACGATCCAGGTTATGACCGTCACAGGCATTGACAATGTCTTCCAGGCGCGCCTGATCGGCGGCCAGTTTGTCAAAATCGGCATCGGGCAGTGCATATGCTGCATAAACGGCATCCAGTTGCGCCAACACCGACTTGATTTCCGCTACGGCCTCTTCAACATTGCCGCGCACGGTTTTACTAGGATCGAGTTGCGGCTCCTGCGGCAAATAACCAATATTGATGCCTTTTTGCGGAATCGCCTCGCCTTCAATTTCCTTGTCTATGCCGGCCATGATTTTAATCAGGGTCGATTTACCGGAGCCGTTTAAACCCAGTACGCCGATTTTCGCGCCGGGGAAAAAAGATAAGGAAATGTCTTTGAGAATATATTTTTTGGGTGGGACAATTTTGCCGACCCGATTCATGGAGTATATGTATTGCGCCATATTCTTTTTTATTCAGTGGTTGTGTTAAAAGTGTGATAAAAGCATGTTAAAAGAGAGCTGCCTTTACATTAATGGCAACGCAGTTGAAAGAGGGTAACGCGATGAAGACTATTATTCAATACTATTCTATTGCGTTGTTAGTATACCCACGTAACCGGCTATGCCAAGCCACGGAGTGATTTATGAATCCAGTTAATCAACGCACGTTTATGCGGTTAATTTTTTTGATTTTCAGCGTCTGTTACATGACAGCCGGCTGTTCTATTGCAGGAGAACGCGATATGACCTTGACTCTCAAATCCCCCGATTTTGTCCATCAAGGCGAGATACCGGGGCAATTTACCTGTGACGGCGATAATCTTTCCCCGGCATTAAGCTGGTCGGGAGTGCCGCAAAACACCCAAAGCCTAGTACTGATTGTCGATGATCCCGATGCTCCCGATCCTGCCGCCCCGAAAATGACCTGGGTACACTGGCTGCTTTACAATCTTCCGCCGACGGCTACGGAACTGACCAAAGCCGTTACGGCAGGGGATTTACCGCCCGGCACGCAACAAGGTAAAAACGACTGGAAAAAAACCGGTTACGGTGGGCCTTGTCCGCCTATCGGTAGACATCGTTATTTCCACAAACTTTATGCACTCGATGTAGTATTACCGGACCTGAACGAGCCGAATAAAGCTGCGCTTGAAAAAGCCATGGCCGGCCATGTGCTTGAACAGGCGGAATTGATCGGTACTTATCAGCGCCGGTAAGCCGGTATTTTTTAACTCACAAGGAATATTGAACGCTTATGAAAGATAAAACACTGTGTCTTTGCATGATTGTAAAAAATGAGGCGCATATCATTCTGGAGACGCTGAACAGCGTAAAAAATTACCTGAGTTACTGGGTAATCTGCGACACCGGATCAACCGACAATACCAGGGAATTGATACAGGATTTTTTCGATAAAGAAGGCATAAAAGGCGAACTGCACAGCACCGAGTGGAAAAACTTCGGCTACAACAGAACCCAGGTTTTTAAATATGCCTATAAAAAAGCCGACTATTTATGGGTTATCGATGCCGACGATATTTTAGTGGGGCACTTGAAATTGGGGCAATTAGACGCCGACTCTTATTCGTTGCGCTACGGCGGCGATTTTACCTATTGGCGGAGTCAGATTTTCAAAGCTGATTTAAAATGGATATACAAAGGCGTGCTGCATGAATATCCGCACTGCCTGTCAAAACAACACCCTGTAGCCGGCTCGATCGAGGGCGATTATTACATCGATTCCCGGCGCTTGGGCGCCAGAAACCTGATGGACCCGAGAACCAAGTACCTGGGCGATGCCAAAGTATTGGAACAAGCCTTGCGAGAAGAAAAGGATAGTGAATTAACGACCCGTTACTTGTTCTATCTGGCGCAAAGTTACAAGGATGCCGGTGAAAATGAGTTGGCTATCAAATGGTATCGAAAAAGGATAGAGGCGGGCGGCTGGGTTGAAGAAGTTTGGTATTCGAAATACCAGCTAGGCAGGCTCTTTGAAATACTGGGCGATTATAAAAACGCCTTGCTGGCCTATCTGGATGCTTTTGAATACCGGCCGGGCCGGGCGGAATCGTTACATGGTCTGGGCAAGATGTGCAACGTCAGGAAAGAGTATTTTCAGGCCTATATGTATCTCGACTATGCGTCGAGAATTCCGTATACACAAGACATACTGTTTGTTTTTAAAAGTGTTTACGATTATGAGATTACCTTTGAACTGTCTATCAGCGCCTACTGGGTAGGCAAATACCGGCAATCCATAGACCTTTGTGACCAACTGATCGCGATGAAAGATAAAATCCCCGCCGGTATTTATGAGCAAACATTAAAAAACAGGGAATTCGGCGTGGCAAAATTGGCAGGCGGCTGATTGCTTGTAATAGCGGTTGCACTTATGGTTTTTGCAGTGCTCCCTGTATCGGACTGCCATTGAACATAATTGCGTAGGGAAATAAATGCATTATTTACACAACCACTCCGTCCGCAAAGCCATCACCTGATCGGCCAATTGTCCCGCCGCGCTGCCCGTAACCATATCGGTGACATCCGGCGTATTGTCCGGGTCGATGTGTTTGAATGTTCGTACCAGTTGAGCACAGGCGGCGCTGGTTTTATTACGGTTTTTATAATGACCGGCAACAAACAGTTGGTTGCGCATGGCTTCCACGCGGTTGGCTGCGGTCTTGGTGCCCAAACCGATGATGGCGCCAATCTCGACTTGTTGATCGAAAAATTGCATGACAGACTCTATACTGATCGGGATACCATCGAGCCGCTCGAATGCGCCGAGGTCGCATTCCGCATTTGTCTGTAGCGGGCGCAGTACGTTGCGTTGATCGATGGCGACACAGTAATTTTTATCGGCGGCATTCAGCGCCGGACTGTCGGTGAGCAAGGCATGGGTAGGCGTGTGGCCGCCATTATCGAATAGCGGGGCGAGTTTCGGATCCCCGCTCAGCGGCGCGTCGCAACGCCCGTCTTCGATGAGGTTGACACCCTGTAAAGTAAGCAAGCCCTCATTTTTGCAATCGCCACCCCTCTTGCTATTGGCAATGAGGCTGTTGCTAAGCTTCACCTCTACCCGCATAATTTTTGATGCCTCCGCCGCCACCAGCGACAGCGCGATTACCCGAAAGCGTACTATGGCTTAACACCAGGCTGCCCCTGTTGGCGATAGCGCCGCCCTGCTCTGTGCTGCTGTTTCCGGAAAGGGTAGTGTTGACAAACGTCATGCTGCCCTTGTTATAGATACCGCCACCGCCAACAGGAACATCATAGGGGGCAAAATAATCTGTTTTTAGTTGAGAATCTTTATTGCCTGAAACCAAGCTGTTGGTTAAATTCATAGTGCCGAGATTGAAAATACCGGCGCCACCGACAGCCTGATTGCCGGAGACAATGCTATTAATCAATAACAACATACCGTTTATTTCGTTCCTGATGCCGCCCCCATAGGATGAGGGCGCTGTATTTTTCGAAACAGTGCTGTTTCTGATGGTCATAGTGCCGCTATTTACGATTCGACCGCCACCTCTATAATTGTAAGTGCCACCATTACCTGAGATATCGCTAGCGATTACCGTCATGCTGCCGCTATTAGCAATAGCGCTACTATGAAAAGAACCATTGTTTAAAACCGTGCTGTTGGTGAGCGTGATGCTGCCGCCATTTGAGATAGCGCTGACATAGTATCCGGTATTATTTGATATCGTACTGTGACTCAGCGTCATTGTTCCGCTGTTGCTGATGCCTCCTTCACCGCCGCAAGCGTGACCACCACATCGATAGCCCGAATATATACTCGTATTGTGCGAAACGCTGCTATCATTCAACGTCATAGTACCGGTATTTGAGACTCCACCGATACCAAAGCGAGTGCTATTACCCGAGACCGTACTGTGGTTCAATGTGATATTACTGGTATTTGCAATGCTAACGGCCTGCCGGGAGCTATTGCCTGAAACCCTACTATGGTTGAGAATCATGTTGCCGTTATTAGTGAGGCCGGAAACACCTGTCCAAACGCTATTATTCGAAATGCTACTTTGATTCAGGATCATGTTGCCGTTATTCAAGATACTGCCATTGCTAACGTAGCCCATATATCCACCAGTCAGGGTAAGACTGTTCAGCGTCAAATTACCAGTAGCGGTGACATAAAGTAAACGAAATGTATCATAGGGCACGAAAGGGTGCTCAATTGTAGCTCCGTGACCATTAATGGTAATCGTACTGGTGATCCACGGCAGCCCGTCCTCGTTGCCTTGAACAACTTCAGTCAGTGTGTACAAGCCGTTGCTCGTCAAAGACAGGTGATCGTCGTGACTACCGGCACTACAGCCAAAAGCGGCGCCATCTGTGTCGGTATCGGTATTGGCGTTGTTGATAGCCGCTACCAGCGTGCAGTCACCGCTGACATCAATAATGGCCGCAGGCGCCGCTCCGCTCGCCAGCATCAAGGCCAATACCAGAGCACGACGGCGGAATGGGAAAGTGTTAGTTGTCATCATAAATTTCTCCTCACTACCTTAAGGTAGTTTTGCTAACGTCAGGGGCGCCGTTGCTATCACTTACACAGCCACTCCGTTCGTAAGGCAATCACTTGATCGGCCAATTGCCCCGCCGCGCTACCGGTGACCAGATCGGTAACATCCGGGGTATTGTCCGGATCGATGTGCTTAACGGTGCGCGCCAGTTGCGTACAGGCGGCGCTGGTTTTATCGCGGTTTTTATAATGTCCGGCAACGAATAGCTGATTGCGCACGGCCTCCAGTCGATTGCTTGCTCCTTTAACGCCTGTACCGGCGATGCCGCCGTTAGCGGCTTGTTGATCGAAAAACTGCAGGACAGCCGCTACACTGCTCGGAATTCCGTCCCGCCGCTCGAATGCGCCGAGATCACATTTGGAGTTTGTCTGTAGAAGTCGTAACACGTTGCGTTGATCGACGGTAACGCAGTAGTTTTTGTCCGCAGCGTTAAGGGCCGGACTGTCTATACGTAAAGCATGGGTAAATGTCGGCCCACCGTTATCAAGCAGCGGCACGAGTTTCGGATCACCATTCAATGCTGCGCCGCAACTGCCGTCTTCAATCAGATTGTTGCCCTGTAATGTCAGCGTACCCTCGTTATTGCAATCACCGCCCATCCTGCTATTGGCAATGATGCTGTTGCCGAGCGTCAGCTCTGCATCCACATAATTTTTAATACCGCCCCCGTCAACGCTGGCCGTATTACCCGAAAGCGTAACATGGCTTAACTTCAAGTTGCCCTTGTTGGCGATAGCGCCGCCCTGTGCTTGACTGCTGTTGCCGGAAAGGGTGGTGTTGACAAGCGATATGCTCCCATTGTTATAGATACCGCCACCGCCAGGATTAAAATTGTAAAGATGATAGGCCTTATTGCCTGAAATGAGGTTATTGAATAGCTTCATATTTCCGTGATTTGATATGGCGCCACCACCTCCCGCCTTATTGCCGGAAATAAGACTATTAGTCAATAATACCGTTCCGCGGCTGTCGTTTCGAATACCTCCACCGTCGTAATTGTTTGTATTGCCGGAAATAGTGCTGTTGCTGATGGTCAGATTACCGATGTTTTCGATACGACCACCGCCATTGCCTATACTATATTTCGCGCTATTGCCTGAAATACGGCTAGAGTTCAGCGTCATGTCGCCGCTGTTGTAGATTGCGCCCCTAATACCGGATTTGTTGTTCGAAACCGAGCTGTCGGTGAGCGTCATGCTGCCCCGGTTTGAGATACCGCTCTCGAGAAAGCCGCGGTTGTCTGAAACGGAACTGCGATTCAGCGTCATTTTTCCACTATTGAAGATGCCTGCGACACCGCCGCTATGAAACCAACCAGAGTCAGAATTTTCATTGTGTGAAACAGTGCTGTTGCTCAGCGTCATGGTACCGATATTGAAGATGCCATAGGTACTATAATTACCGGAAACCCTACTGTGGATTAGCATCATGTTTCCGCTATTTCCGAGGCCGCCATAATTATTGTCCGAAACGCTACTGCGGTTCAGCGTCATGTTGCCGCTATTTCCAACACCGCCATGGTTATTCCCCGAAACGCTACTGTGATTCAGCGTCATCGTGGCGCTATTCGCGACGCCGCCGTAACTATTACCCGAAACTCTACTGTGGTTCAGCGTCGTAGTTCCTTCATTTAAGATGCCGCTGTCGCCACTGCTACCATAGCCCATATTTCCGCCCGTCAAGGTAACGTTATTCAACGTCAAATTACCGGTGGCGGCGACATGAAGTAAACGAAATGTATCATAGGCCACGAAAGGATGAGTAATAGTAGCACTATGGCCATTAATCGTAATGGTACTGGTGATCCACGGTAGTCCGTCCTCGTTGCCCTGAACCACTTCAGTCAGTGTATATATGCCGTTGGTCGTTAACGACAGGTGATCGTCGCCACTACCGGCAATACAACCAAAAGCGGCGCCATCGGTGTCGGTATCGGTGTTGGCATTGTTGATTGCCGTTATCAGTGTGCAATCTCCGTTGACATTGATAATTGCCGCAGGTACTGTGTCACTTGCCAGCATCAAGGCCAATACCAGCGCACGACGGCGGAATGGGAAAGGGTTAGTCGTTATCATCGTTTTCTCCTCACTATCAAGGTAGTTTTACTGCCATCATGGATTTTTCGGCGTTATTTGCACAACCACTCCGTCCGCAAAGCCATCACCTGATCGGCCAATTGCCCGGCCGCGCTGCCTGTAACCATATCGGTGACATCCGGCGTATTGTCAGGGTCGATGTGTTTGAATGTTCGTACCAGTTGAGTACATGCGGCGCTGGTTTTATTACGGTTTTTATAATGACCGGCAACAAATAGTTGGTTGCGCACGGCGTCCAACCGGTTGAGCGCTCCTTTAACACCTGTCCCGCTGATTCCGCCATTAAGGCTTTGTTGATCGAAAAATTGCATGATAGGCGCTACACTGACCGGGATACCGTTGCGCCGCTCGAATGCGCCGAGGTCGCATTCCGCGTTTGTTTGTAGCGGACGCAGGACGTTGCGTTGATCGATGGCGACACAGTGGCTTTTATCAGCGGCATCAATGGCCGGACTGTCTATACGCAACGCATGCGTGGGTGTAGGTCCTCCGTTATCGAGCAACGGCGCGAGTTTCGGATCGCCGCTCAACGGTGCGCCGCAACTGCCGTCCTCAATGAGATTGTTCCCCTGTAATGTGATCGTACCCTCATTATTGCAATCGCCTCCGGTCTTGCTATTGGCAATGATGCTGTTGCTAAGCGTCAGCTCTGCACCCGGATAGTTTTTAATACCTCCGCCCCCCTCGACAATTGCCGTATTACCAGAAAGCGTGCTATGGCTTAACACCAGATTACCTTTGTTAGCGATACCGCCGCCTTGTGCTTGACTGCTGTTGCCGGAAAGAGTGGTATTAACAAGCAATATACTGCCGTTGTTATAGATACTGCCACCACCAGGATTAAAATTGTAACGATGATATGCCTTATTGCCTGAAATGAGGTTATTGGATAGCTTCATAATTCCGTGATTTGATATGGCACCGCCGCCACCCGCCTTATTCCCGGAAATAACACTGTTCGTTAATAACACCGTACCGATAGTACCGTTCAGAATACCGCCACCATCGTAATTTCTTGTATTACCGGAAATAGTGCTGTTGCTGATGATCAGATTGCCGGTGTTTTCGATATGCCCCCCACCAGCACCTATATCATAATCTGCTCTATTGCCTGAAATACGGCTAGCGGTCAGCGTCATGTCGCCTCTATTGTAGATTGTGCCCCTAATTCCGGATGCGTTGTTCGAAACGGAGCTGTCGGTGAGCGTCATACTACCCCGGTTTGAGATGCCGCCCTCTAAATAGCCGCGGTTGCCTGAAACGCTACTGTGATTCAGCGTCATTTTTCCTAAATTGAAGATGCCTGCGACACCACCCGGATTTGTGTAACCCGCGTTTGAATGGTCATTGTGTGAAACAGAGCTGTTGCTCAGCGTCATGGTGCCGATATTGAAGATACCATAGGTGCGACTATTACCGGAAACACTACTATGGATTAACGCCATGTTGCCGCTATTTCCGACGCCGCCGACATTGCCTGAAACGATACTGTGGATTAGCGTCATAGCACCGCTATTTCCAACGCCGCCATAGTTATTGCCCGAAACGCTACTGTGATTCAACGTCATGGCACCACTATTTCCAACACCGCCATGGTTATTCCCCGAAACGCTACTGTAATTCAGCGTCATCATGCCGCTATTTGTGACGCCGCCGTAGCTATTACCCGAAACGCTACTGTGGTTCAGGGTCGTGGTTCCTTCATTTAAGATACCGCTATCGCCGCTGCTACCGTAGCCCATATTTCCGCCCGTCAAGGTAACGTTATTCAGCGTCAAATTACCCGTGGTGGCGACATGAAGTAAACGAAATGTATCATAGGCCACGAAAGGATGAGCAATCGTAGCGCCATGACCGTTAATGGTAATCGTACTGCTGATCCACGGCAGCCCGTCCTCGTCACCCTGAATCACTTCAGTCAGTGTGTACAGGCCGTTGGTCGTCAAAGACAGGTGATCATCGTCGCTACCTGCGCTACAGCCGAAACCCGCGCCATCGGTGTCTGTGTCGGTATTGGCATTGTTGATAGCCGCTACCAAAGTGCAGCCGCCGCTGACGTTAATAATGGCCGCAGGTGCCGTACTGCTCGCCAGCATCAAGGCCAATACCAGCGCACGACGGCGGAATGGGAAAGCATAATTGGGCAACATGGTTTTCTCCTCAAGGGTGAGTAGTGACACACAGGGAATGATTTCATTAGCAGACATAAAATCGGCCGCCGGTGTGCATTTTTAACAATGGCAACTTACGATGGTTAACGCATTTGAATGGCCTTCGGTCATTAGCGGGCGCATAAAAATCCGGATAGCGTTATTTAAGCAATAAAGTCAGAAAATAACTATACGTACAAATACTTATAACTTTTTCATGTCGTGGCCGCTTCTGTGCTTGATATGTAAACAGTAATATTCTGAAGAACGGTGCTATTGTTCTGCGTCATGTTGCCGCTATTTAAGATACCTTTTTTGACGCCTTCGTTTATTGGTATAAACTCTCCCCAAAATATCGAAAAAACTCACCCAACACATTTCAATCTATTGATGGGCGAGTACAACAAGCCTGTTAATCCTGATTGGTAAGGTTATTGTTCCAGATACTATGAAATACATCGTCTTATTCATAACCGCCTTTCAGCTTTTTGGTGTAACGACCGCATTTGCCGACGATAACCACCTTGACTTTGCTGTCACAGGTTTCGGTACTCTGGGAGTCAGCGGCACGGATACCGATCAACTGGCTTTTCGTCGCGACACAAAACAAACACCGGGCGTAACCGACAGTTGGGGTTTTGATACCGATTCGCGGTTGGGCCTGCAAGTTGATATGGATATCAGTCAATCATGGCACGCGACGGCGCAATGGGTTGCACGCAATAATACCGGGGATTTTTTCGAACAAAACCTGGATTGGGCCTTTCTGCGCTGGCGACCTGCGGACGACCTGGACATCCGAGTAGGACGCATGGGCTTCGATGTTTTTATGCTGTCGGAATACCGTAACGTCGGTTATGCTTATCTATGGACGCGTTCTCCTCATGAGTTTTACGCAGGCATCCCTATCTACCATTTCGACGGCGCAGACATCGCGAAGAAATTCGCGGTCGGCGAGGGCACAATGACCGTTAAGGCATTCGGCGGTTACAGCTTCATACAAGTTCCCATCGCCAACTCTTCGAACATTGCCGAGCGGGGGTTAACCGTTGCCGGCGCCAAGTTGGCCTATGAAATCGGCGACTGGAACGCCCGCATCGCTTACAGTTATGTGCTGAATAATATTGAGTTAGCGCCGTTGCAAACGCTGCTGGACGGACTGAACAGCGCTGGAGTCAATGCAATTTGGCCGAGCGCCCAATCTCTCAGCCAACAAATAGCCACCCAGAACAAGGCCTTGCATTACAGCTCTATCGGCTTGGCTTATGACGACGGTATCTGGCTGGCCCAGATGGAGGCCTCTTATACCGATACGGATCTGCTGACCTATCCCAGCGTAGCGAGCAGCTATCTCAGTGCGGGCAGACGTTTCGGGAAAGTGACTTTATATTCACTGTTAGGCATCTCGGAGACGCTGAATAATCGTCCCAAGCTGTCCAATCCGATAGTCTCAGTTTCAGCAGTAAACGCACTACGCAACACGATCGATCAACTCTCCAACAGCAGCGGCGTGGACGAGAAATCAGTCTCATTAGGTCTGCGCTGGGATGTTATGGAGCATATTGCCCTTAAGACGCAATGGAGTCATTACTGGCTGGGCAATAACGGCACCGCGTTGTGGCTGAAGCCTGCGTCCGGCCCAACGCCAGACACGGTCAACGTCTGGTCGGTAGGGGTGGACTTCATGTTCTGAGCATGAGAGACTTCCTCTTAATGCCGCTCTGGAAAATTTTCAACATTTAACAGTGGGATAGCCTGAAGAACCGATGAAAATTATTCGTTTGTTAACAACAATGATCTTGCTGTCAGGTGCCGTTCCCGCGCTTGCCGAAGATAGCTATCCTGACTTTAAGGTCACAGGTTTCGGTACGCTGGGCGCAAGCGGTACGGATACCGACCGGCTGGCTTTTCGAAGCGACATCAAACAGACGCCGGGCGTAACTGATAGCTGGGGTTTTGACACCGATACCCGCATGGGGCTGCAAGTTGATGTCGATATCAATGAATCATGGCATGCAATGGCGCAATGGATCGCCAGAAATACTGCCGGTGATTTTTTAGAACAAAACCTGGATTGGGCCTTTCTGCGCTGGCGACCCGCCGACGATCTAGACATCCGGGTAGGGCGACTGGGCATCGATACTTTTATGCTCTCGGAATACCGTAACGTCGGTTATGCCTACTTATGGATGCGTCCCCCCCATGAATTTTACTCAGGCTTGCCCGTCTATCATTTCGATGGCGCGGACATCGCCAAGAAATTCGAAATCGGCGAGGGCGTCATGACCGTCAAGGCTTTCGGCGGACACAGTTTCACGCAAGTTCCGACTAACCTTTCGGGCCTTGCCGAACAGGATTTGACTCTTATCGGCGGCAAGCTGGCCTATGAAGTCGGCAACTGGAACGCCCGCATCAGTTACAATTATTCGCTGAATAATGATGAGATAGCGCCGTTGCAGCCCCTGTTAACCGCGCTCAACAGCACGGAAATCAATGCCGTCTGGCCTGGCGCGCAAGCTCTTGCCGGGAAAATAGCGACTAAAAACAAGGTTGTGCATTTCAGCTCCATCGGTTTAGGGTATGACGACGGTATCTGGCTGGCCCAGATGGAGGCGTCTTATACCCATACCGATATGACGGTCTATCCCAGCGTAGCCAGCGCCTATCTCAGTGCGGGCAGACGCCTCGGGAAAGTGACTTTGTACTCGTTGTTCGGGATTTCGGAAACACTGAATAATCCCGTTAATGTTTCCAATCCGCTGGTTCCTGTTCCCGAGATAATCGAGCTGCGAAATGCCGCCGATCAATTGCTTAATACCAATGGCGTGGACGAGCAATCGGTGTCTTTAGGCCTGCGCTGGGATGTCCACGAGCATGTTGCCCTCAAAACGCAATGGAGCCATAACTGGCTAGGCAATAACGGCGCCTCGTTGTGGTTGCCGCGTGGAACCGGTTCAACGCCCGATACCGTCAATGTCTGGTCGGTAGGAATGGATTTCATGTTCTGACTATGAGACATTTTCTTATCACACTGCTTTTAGTCCTGTTCATGCCGTCGGCTCAAGCCGAGCTGGCTGTTATCGCGCATATCAAAAACAACATCGGCGTCCTCTCTGCGAAGCAAGTGCAGGATATTTTTATGGGTCGTACACGCAACTTTCCCAATGGCAGGTTCGCTCTACCCATCGACCAATCCTCGCCCTTGCGCGCCGAATTTTACCAAAAACTGACCGGACGGCCGGTCGAGCAGGTCAATGCCTACTGGGCGAGAATCATGTTCACCGGACAAGCCTCGCCTCCGCAACAACTCCCTGATGATGAAGCGGTGTTGCAAACGGTGCGGGAAAACGAAGGCGCCATTGGTTATATCAATCAAATCCGCGTGGACAAAACGGTTCGCGTCCTGCTGTTGATCAACTGATGAGTAGCACAAAAAAGCACTATCTTTACCGCAAACTGGCGAAGTCCGTGTTCTGGGTTGCGTTGCTGTTCTCGGCAATCACTTCGGTGCTTTTCTTCATTACCGAACTGGATCGCTCCAGTGAAAAAACCGTGATCATGCTCAACCAGTTGCTCGATACAGTGGAAAGCACCGCCGCGATTGCCGCGTATTCCAATAACAGCGCTATCGGCGAGGATGTTCTCAAGGGTTTGCTGCGCAATGACATCGTCCATGAAGCCCGGTTAAGCAATACCCAAGGCCTCCAATTGACGAATGCGCGCAACACTGAAGTTCCGAAGCAGGCCGAGATTGTTCGAGCATTGGCTTCACCCTTCGGCGACGCAGAAGTCATCGGCCACCTCACCGTTATCCCGGAAGCGCAGTACACGCTCCTGGAGGCTCGGCACAGCGCCTTGTTCGGCGCACTGAATTCATCGGTGCTGATCGGGCTGACCGCGCTGATCGTCTTGTTGATGGTGCGCTCGTCCCTTTCGCGCCCAATCATGAAAGTATCCGACACCTTGCACGCCATCACGGCAGGCGAACAAGAGCGCCTGGAGCCGCTAGCTCATCATCAGGACGACGAGCTGGGTCAACTGGTGGAGGACATCAATGGCCTGCTCAATACATTGCAGGAAAAATTTAAAGCCGAGCGCTCCCTGCGTAAGGAAATCGAGATGATTGAGCGGCAATTGCGCAATCTCTTTGACACGACGAGCGCCGGCATTTTCCTGCTGGATGAGGCGGGCAGGCTCCTCACCGCTAATCCTACCTTAAGCAAGGTTATCCGCTTGCCTGATCTATCGCCTGAAGACTTGCTGGGACAGGACTTTCCCGAGCTGGCGTTTGCCGAACCGGAACACTTGCGGGAACTGATGCGCATCGCTGCAGGACGGAATCAATCGGTAGCCCAGGATCTGCGCTTAAAAAATAGCGGCGGTGCGTTCAACACCTGGGTTCACTGCTTGCTTTCGCGGCAAACCGCTACCTCGGGCAGTGTATCCTTTGAAGGCGTTGTGTACGATATTACCGACCGGATTGCCGCTGAGATCAGCACCCGGCACGAGGCCGATCATGATTCGCTGACCGGCCTATTCAGCAGGCAAGCCGCCGAGCGGCAACTGATCAATCTTATTAATACACAGCCTGCTCCGGTTCTGTTGCTGCTTGATTTGGATTACTTTAAGCAAGTCAACGACACCTACGGGCATGATGCCGGCGATCGCGTGTTGATAGAAGTCGCCGCTCGATTTAAGAACTGCGTGCGCACCAGCGACATCATCGCAAGGCTGGGCGGCGACGAATTTCTTATCGTGCTGGTGAACTGTGGGTTTCCCGAAATAGCCAGAGAGATCGCCAGAGGCATTGTTGCCTCAGTCAGTAAACCCATACAGCTCAGCTCTACGGTGAGTGTTCAACTGGGTGTCAGTATCGGCATAACGACAGAAGAAGCCGACTTGAAGCAAACTTTGGAGGAATTGTACAAGGCAGCCGATCAAGCCATGTACGAAGTTAAGCGTCAGGGCAGAAACGGCTTTGCCATGGTCATGGCGGACGGCACCATCGAAGTGGAACAAATCGCAATTGACGGATAACACTATCATGTTCGACAAGCATGCGGCGGCTTGGCTTAATGGTCGTGATTTACTCGCCTGCCAGCGCAACAACAAACCCATAGGCGGGAAGCGTCAGGCTGATGTGCTCGTTTTCAGGAATAAGCGGGGGGTCTGAAATACGGACATTTTCATCCGTTTCGTTATCGGCAGTCGGTGACGGGCTGTCCAGCCGCAATAATCGCCATGACTGTTTTTGTTGCTGTGCGGAAAAATGAACGGTGATTTTTTGTGGATGGTCTTTCGCTGAAACCGCGGCTATTGCCCAACCTTTGGGCGTGTAAAATGCGCTTAAGGTAATCGCCCTGTCTTCAGACGAAAGGCTTTTAACGTTGTGGATGTCGGCGGGCAACACTCGGTTTAACATCGCCATTATCAGGCCGCTAGGTCTCAGCCGTTGCGTCGCGCCCAGGTCGCGCATGAGGCCCCATAATTTGACGAGTTCATGCGTGCCCTGAGCTTGCTCAACAAAGGCGTCATATTGCGCCAGTGTATACAGGCATTGCCGTTTTATGCCCAGATTGAGTCCGATCAGCAAGCGCTTCGCCAAAGCGGCGCCTGCTGCCGAACTGCTCGTTGCGATGTTGCGCAGCGCCGCCGGGGCGTTGCCTGAGGTGGTGTGTAAGTTGACTTCATAAACCATTAGCTCGTTGCCCCGCGCTTGCGTCGCTGCGAGGGTTTCCCGGTAAAAGTCATCCTGGTCGAACAGCGCGTTCAGGACATTATCGCCTGCATCGAGCTTGAATAAAAAATAAGGGGCGACAGCCAGGGCATCGGCATTGCTCACACCATCAAGGTATTTTGTCGAAAGCCACGGGTTGACATATTGACCGTTCACCAGCGTGCGGATAGCCGGATGATGGTTCGCCCCGATCATCAGGTGCTGAAAAGCGCGGGTAGCGACCTGACCGTGGGCCCGGTAATCGGGAATACCGGCGGGACGGAACACAGGATTCCAGTTTTCGTTGCCGAATTCAACAAGTACTTCCTGAAAATGAAAAACCTGGATCTGTTCGCTTAAATAGCGCCCTAGGTCTTGTAATTCCTTATCGCCCATAGTCGGCGGAATAATTATCCAGGGCTGTGATCCGACAGTTTGGGCTAATTGCAGGAATTCCCCGAGACTATAACTGAACGTGCTTTCATCGCCGGGTCTGTAGCGAGTCGCGCGTCGGGCAAAAGCATCGGCGGTACGGTTCTCGAAGGTGTCGCCCAATTGACCTTGCCAATCTCTCAGGTAGCCGGGTTGCAATTGTTTGAGCGCCGCGACCAATTCGGGGCGAAATGCGCCGGTATCGGGTTCAGAAACCGGGCCTAATTCGATGTCATCAAGGACAATGCCGCCGCTGTCGCCTTCGCTGCGTAAACTCAATTCCAGCGTAGCGGGTGGGCCGTTATCCCGAGCATTAAAACGTCGTTCGAACACTTGCCATTGCGCTGTTGGCTGGAAGCTTTCCTGATAAAAAGGTTGGCCGCCGTTCAAGCGTCGAAATCGCACGGCCAGCTTAGCGCCGGAGGCGCTTTGCCGCATCCAGAAACGCAGCTTCCAGGTGCCGTTAACAGGCAATAATTTACCCGCCCTGTCGCTGATGCCATCGAGATAAGACAGCACCTCCGCCGGTTTTCCAGGCAGCGGTTTCAACACCAGGGCTCTAACACCGCTGCTGCCGGGTCGCTTGTCGTTGCCGACAACCGTCAACTGTCCGGGCAATAAATCCTTTGCAAACCACCACTGGCTGGGCAAGCCACTATCATTAATGCGCGTCAGACTGACGACATCACCGGGCGCTAACACGGGCGCCTTGCCGGTGACGACAAATTCGGGCAGGCCCTGTTTACCGACAGACAGCGAATCAAATAACACGCCTTCCGTACCCGTCCCGGCGCCGCTACGCACGTCATAACGAGCACCCGCCCAAAAACCGTCAGGCCGTTTGGTCCATGTCGTGTCATCGGAAAAACCGCGCGCATCGGCGTTTTTAACAATGACAATCGCGCGGTCTATGATGCCTTCAAAACCAGGGTTTTTCAGGACATTGCGGGGAAATTGCGAGGCGCCCCAGGCCACCCAATCGCCCAGATTGACACCCAATCGCGGCGCATGGGTTGTCAGCGCTTGAGGTTCCACCTGGAAATGTAATTCGGTATCGGCTTCCGACGCGCTGAGAAACACCGTACACAGCGTAACGACTGCGCCGATTTTTTTGCTCATAATGCGTTGATGCGTTTATCCAGCGTTGCAAACAAATGCAGGGTGTTTTTCTTAAGATCGTAGTCGGACAGGACCTTACGCCTGCCTGCCTGCCCCAGTTGGCGGCGCAGGTATTCATCGCTCGCCAGTTTGATAATCGCTTCGGCCAATCCGGCGCTGTCGGACGCCGGCACCAATAAGCCGTCTTCACCGTTCTGGATGAGTTCGGGTATACCGGTAATCGCCGTGGTGATGCAGGGAATTTCCATCGCCATCGCTTCCATCAACACGACCGGCAAGCCTTCCGCAAAGCTCGGCAAGACAAACATATCCGCCGCTTGGTAAAAATCCAGGATATGGTCCTGATCGACCGCACCGGTAAATTTTACTTGCTCGCTAATACCCAACTGTTCTGCATAGTCCTTGAGGCTTTGCGCGTCCGGGCCCATGCCGACCAATGTCAGCGTGACCGGTATCGCCTGTTGTTTTAATTGCGCGACAGCTTCCAGCAAGATAGCCTGGCCTTTGGCGGGTGTTAATCGCCCGACGCAAAGCAGGTTACAACTTTCGTTTGCCTGGGTACGGGCGGCGGGAATAAAGCGTTGCGGATCGACGCCGAGACGGCAAACATCCAGTTTTGACCAGGCCTGCACGGGCGACAGTTTCATCACTTGGCTGCGCGCATAATGGCTGATGCAGAAAATAAAATCGGCTGCGAGAATCTTGTCCGGTAAGTTATAACCGGCGGCGTCATAAAACTCATCGGGACCGTGTACGGTAAACGAGAAACTGGTGCCGAATACGGTTTTGACCAGCATGCCGACCGAAGCGGCGGGCGTTGCGAAATGCACATGCAGGTGGGTCAGGTTTTGCGAATGCATCCACTGCCCTACCAGCAACGCCTCAACCAGGTAAAAAGCGTGATACAGCAAGCGTTTGATGTCCCAACCACCGAGCTTGACGGCATGTTTCAAGCCGCGAAATAAGCCTGCCGGGTTAGCAACAAGCACCTTGCCCAACGCTGTCAGTGCTTTGACCGCCCCCTGCGATTTAACGTAAAAAGTCTGTTCCGCTTCGCTGCGTTCGACATCGGTCAATTTATCCAACGGACGATCCGGCAAATTAATCGAAGCGACGGTAATATCGACCCCCAACTGTCGTAGTTGCTGCACTTCACGCAAAATAAAGGTATGAGAATACGCGGGATATTGACTGACGAGATAAGCAATACGATGGGTCATGATGTGGTTTCCAATAATTCACGATAAAAACGAATAGCGGTGGCGATTTTCGCATCCCAACTATAATTGACTTCAACCCTGCGTCGGCCTTCCTGGCCGCGGGCCATCCAGAGTTCCGGTTGTTCGCGCACGCTGGTCAGTGCGTCAATTAATCCCTGTACGACATCGGCCTTACCGCTTGCCGATAACTTAACGCCGACGCCGTCATCGACAATTTCCGCCGGACCGCCAAAATCAACGGCAATCACCGGCCGCCCTACCGCCATCGCTTCCAGCAATACCGCACCGCCGGATTCACGGATTGACGGCAGGCAAAATACATGGCCTTGCCGGACGATGTGCGAGACTTCGCCCAGCGGTAAATTACCGGTAAAGCGGACCTGTTCGCTTAAAGCCAATTTGCCGGTGAGTACTTCCAGATTATGCCGTTCCGACCCTTCGCCGACAATCGTCAGTTGCACCGGAAAATCCAGCGCCTTTATGGCTTCCAACAGCATAGCAACGCCTTTGAAAGGCAGCAAACGCCCGACAAAGACAATATGCAAGGGGTATATCTCGGACGGCTCCGGCGGATAGGGTGCGGAAGTAAATAAATCCAGGTTAACGCCGTTTTCCAGCAAGCTTCGGCATTTTGCCTGATAGCGGGCGGGTATCGCCGCTAAGGTTGCTTTGGTCGCGGTGAATATCATCGCCGCGTTGCGCGTTGAGCCGATCAGGGCATCGAATACGCGGCCCAGATTACGGATCGGGTACAGCCACTTGGATTCGGCCTGCATGATTTCCGGAAAATTGGCGGGCGACGCCAATGCCCCGTTCCAGGGCCCCAGCAGCAAAGGCAAGCCCAATTTGTACAGGCGTGTTGCCGCCAAGGGCGATACCGGTGTTACCGCATGTACAATGTCCCATGCCCGCCCTTCAGCCAACAGTTTCCGTGCCTGACGTAAAGCCATCCAGTCGTAGACAAAAAAATCCAGCGATGCGATAAGGAACAGGGGGTGTTCGCTGCGCGGAAAACAGCGCGCCGCAAAGCGGTATAAGGGCCCTGCAAACCATTCGGAATCAATAAAAATAATGGAGGAATCGGCCAGCGGTGCGCCGGACGCGTTTAACGCCGGGCGGTTACGGACATGGGTCAACAGAGTAACGTGACAGGATTCGCTCAAGCGGCTATACCATTCCCAACCGATTTGCGACACCGAGCCCATACCGACACCGCATTGATAGGCTGAGAGTAATACGTGAATTTTTTTGTCTTTAATCATGATGCGCCTTTGGCTTGAAGTGGTCGTATTAATGTGTTCAGTTCGTTCTCAAGCCGGAGCTTCACTGCCATTAAGTTAAGCGTAATCTATTTATTTTCAATAAGATAGAGATCTGGTTCCCAAGCTCCGGCTTGGGAACCCAAATTCGAGAAGCTCCAGCTTCGAGAATTCTGGAAGCTGGAGCTTCCAGGGCCGCATTCCCAAGCCGGAGAGACTGTGAAAGTATTATCCAAAATCAGGCTATAAGCATTTTTCACCACGAAGGCACGAAGAACACGAAGAAAAATATCTATTTAATTCAATATATTGAAAACTTCGTGATCTTCGTGTCTTCGTGGTTATGTCTTTAATCAGGCCTAAAAGCGAATATTTTCACAGCCTCCGGAGCTTGGGAACGAGTGAACTATCAATTCAGGTTAATCCGCTTTCCCGTCGTTAGTTTCTTCAAAAAAATACGCACAACGCTTCCTGGTCAATTCCTCCGACGCCGGGGAAAAATCATCGGCTGACAACATATCCCGCCACGGCAGCGCGTTGGTGCGTTGTTCACAGCGCCGGATATAATCATCCAGCGAACCGATCGGTTTGGCCGGTACGCCGCCGACGATGGTGTTGGGGGGAACATCGCGGGTAACCACCGAGCCCGCCGCGACAATGGCATTCGGGCCGATAGTGACATTCGGCATGACGATGGCGCGATGACCGATGAAGACGTTATCGCGTATGTCGATCTTGCCGACACTATCGAGGCACAAACCGGTCATTTTTTTCAGCATATTGATCGAACCGTCGTGACCGAACAGCGTACAGCCGGTCAGGCGCACATTGTTACCGAGCCGGACATGCTTGGGATCGGTAATTTCCACGTTAGTCTGTACGACACAATTGTCGCCCATTTGATAAAGCACGTTATGACGTTTGAGGTAACGCGCCCATTCTTCGCCGCCGGGAGTACAAAACTTGCGGTATAAGCCGACAAAGCGCCCGGATTGCATGGCGTTTCTGGTCAGAAATGCGCGGAATAATCTACGAAAAAGTGCCCGCATGATAAAGCCCCATGGTTGTTTAACGAGGAGTAGAGCCCTCGCGATACGGGGGCTCCAGCCTATTGATCAGATCAAGCTATCAATAATAAAGTAACAAAACTATACTCTACGCCAACACTTGTAAAAATAACAGTGAGCACTATGAAAAATAAAAGCAGAGGCAGTTCTTTTTTTCGCAACACGCTGGCGCAAACGGCCGGACGCTTATTGTACCTGGTGACCCGTGTCGGCTTGCCGCCGCTGATCCTGCATTTTGTATCGCTGGAGGAATACGGGCTATGGGCTACCTGCTTTTTATTAATCAGCTATGTCAGCATGGGCGCGTTCGGCGTATCCAACGTCTATATTCGCTACGTGGCCGAGTACAGCGCGAAAAATCAATATGAGTCCATTAATGGTCTGGTCAGCACCGGCCTGGTATTGACCTTTTTGTTCAGCATACTGGCCTTAGGCGGTGTCTGGCTGGCGATGCCCTGGATATTAACCGGCTTCAAGGTAGCGCCGCATTTACAACAGACTGCGCAGGTATTAATACTAGGCACGTTGGCGACGATGCTGCTGGATATGACGCTGGGCGCTTTTGCCTATATTCTGCACGGCCTGCAAAAAATCGCCCAGCAAACCCTCGTCTGGATTATCAGTTTTTTACTGGAAACCGCATTAATCGTTACACTGTTGCTGTTGCATTACGGCGTCGCATCGTTATTGTGGGCCTTTTTCGCCCGCTACCTGTTTTCCACACTCGTTTATATCGTGCTGTGCTACCGGGCGATTCCCGGATTGCAACTCAGTTTGCGGCTGGTGAAACGGGAATTTTTCGGTACATTTTTAAAATATGGCGGTGTTTTGCAGCTTTCCGGTTTGCTGAGCGTCGCCATGTATTCGATAGAACGCGTATTGGCCGGCTATTTGAGCGGCCTTGCGGCCATCGCCATCCTGGATTTGGGGCAGAAATTCCCGGTCATGGCGAGCCAGGTTTTTTCGTCGATGAATGCGAGCTTCCTGCCTGCGATTACCCAGGCGCACTATTCAAACAATCAGCAGGAAATTCACCGTTTGTACACGCAGGGTTTGCGTTACCTGAATTTACTCAACGGATTGGCCATGGGCTTTCTCGCGCCGTTCGCGATCTGGCTGTTAGTCGCGTGGATAGGTAAAAACAGCGCCATGAACATGGCCGACACGGTTAAGGTATTGATATGCGCCTGCGCCGGTTATCAACTGCATGTTTTGACCGGGCCTTTATCGGCCTATTACCAGGGCATTAACCGCCCGGTTCGCACCTTCGGCTATATGGGTTGGCAGGCGGCGTTCGTGATCACCGGCTTGGCAGTAGTGTGGCGTTATTACAGCTTCGATGTCGTCATCATTGCCGTGTTAGTGATGGTGGCACGTATCCTGAGCGCGTTGATTTACCTGCTGGCGGGCAATCATCAGTTGGGTCTGAAACATCGGCAGTTTTTCCGTGCGGTTTTGTTACCGGGCGCGATGCCGTATCTGTTCGGCTACGGCTTGATGACGGCCATTCAGCCTTGGCTGAACGGCCTGCATGCCAATCGCTGGGAGTTAATCATCATTCTCGGCATCCTCGGCGTGGCGTATATGCTGCTGACGGTGGGCTTTTTTTATGCCTTTATGTGTAAAAGCGAAGAGCAGGGACAAATCAGGCAAAAGTTGAGTCGGCGGAAATCTTAACGTGTCAGTGGCATTTGAGCCCGTCGTTTCTTAAGCATTTTCCTGAGTAAACTTGAACAAGGCCGGAATCATAAAAGGTAGCTATCCATGAAAGCAATGGTATTGAACAAACTCTGTAATCTCAAAGAAACCCAGACGCCGCTCGAGCTGATGGAATTACCGATTCCGATTCCCGGCGAGCGGGAAATTCTACTGAAAGTAAAGGCTTGCGGGGTCTGCCACACCGAACTCGATGAAATCGAAGGGCGCACGCCGCCCCGGCAATTACCCGTAGTGCTTGGGCATCAGGTGGTTGGTACGGTTGAGGCGGTCGGCAGCAAAACAAGCGCTATTAAAATCGGTGACCGGGTCGGCGTCGCCTGGATTTTCTCTGCATGCGGCGTCTGTAAATTCTGCCTCGCAGGTAAGGAAAACCTGTGTAGGGATTTCCAGGCGACCGGGCGTGACGCCGATGGCGGCTATGCCGAGTATATGACGGTTGCAGAACAATTCGCCTATCCGATTCCCGACGCATTCTCCGATGTGGAGGCCGCGCCCTTGCTTTGCGCCGGTGCCATCGGCTACCGGTCGTTGTGTCTAACGGGACTGCAAGACGGCCAACGCTTGGGTTTGACCGGCTTCGGCGCATCGGCTCATCTGGTATTGAAAATGGCGCAGTATCGCTACCCGGCTACCGACATTTATGTGTTTGCCCGCAGTGCCGAAGAACGCACCTTCGCCAAAGAACTCGGTGCTGTGTGGACCGGAGACACCACTGAGCGCGCGCCGGAAAAGCTGGACGCTATCATTGATACGACGCCGGCATGGATGCCCATTGTTGAAGCCCTGGCCAACCTGGAATCCGGTGGCAGGCTGGTGATCAACGCGATTCGCAAGGAAGGCGACAAGCACAGCTTGCTGGAGCTGGATTACCCGACCCATCTGTGGCTGGAAAAAGAGATCAAAAGCGTCGCTAATATTACCCGGAATGATGTCACGGAATTTTTGACCCTGGCTGCGGCAATGAATATGAAACCGGAAGTTCAGGTATTTGCGCTGGAACAGGCAAACGAAGCCTTGACTGAATTGAAAGCCGGGAAAATTCGCGGCGCCAAGGTGTTGAAAATAGACTGACAAGCAAACCCATTGGTGACGTTATGCAATGCCCGAAATGCCGTTATCAATTGCCGCAGGAACAGCCTGTCTGTCCGCAATGCGGCATTGTCTTTGCCAAATATTATAAATACCACCCGGAAGCCGGAACGCAACCACCCGAACAACCTGTCGTTATCACCATCAACAATGATCAGGAAGACCCTGGCCTGTTTCAGGAAGCACCGATTCCGGGCTTGCAGTTGTTCGGCAGGACGGCAGTTTTTATCGGCCTGATCATCTGGAGCTGGCGGTTAATCGGTGCCTCTATTGACGGCAATGCGTTGGGCGAGTCTTTTTTGCACCTCGTCAACCTGGTTTTTCATGAGGCCGGGCACGTTATTTTCAGGCCATTCGGCGCATTTATCACATCGCTGGGCGGGACGCTCGGGCAATTGCTGATGCCGTCGATTTGCGCGGGTGTATTACTGCTAAAATCACGCGACCCGTTCGGCGCGGCTGTGGCGTTATGGTGGGTCGGGGAAAATTTTCTCGATATAGCGCCCTATATCAACGATGCCCGCGCCGGTGTCCTGCCGCTGCTGGGCGGCAATTTCGGCCATTCCGCGCCCTATGGTTTTCATGACTGGGAATATATCCTGAATGAATCGGGGTTGTTGGCCTATGATCATGGCCTTGCGAAAACCGCCCATTTCATTGGCGCTTTGCTGATGCTGCTGTCATTATGCGGCTGCGGCTATTTGCTGTTGAAACAATACCGTTATAGAAGCAGAAGCTGATAAAACGACATTTAAATTCCCCTCTCCCCAACCCTCTCCCCCTGGGGAGAGGGAGCTTTCCTTCTTAACTTAACGGCAGTAAAAATTTTATCTGCGAATATCCTTGGCGTTGTAATCGATATAGGCATCGTCTATAACGTTATACCAGAGTAGTTTCTTTGTTAATCGCAGAACGCGGAAACGATCGACTATCGGAGCGGTTACGGGATCACCGGGGCAGTTGTCTTTATGGTTTTCACGAATAGCAATATCAATGCTGCTGTCGCTCACTTCCTCCGTTAAAAAACTGAGACATTCCATCTTTGTCCAGGCGCTGTAAAGCGCATCATCTTTAATTTTTTGAATCACTATGTCCAGCGCCTGCTTTTCAGAAAGCGGGGCTTCTCGATCCTTTGCGATTAAAGGATGTGAAAACAATAATACGATGAGGGTAACCAGGATTTTTCTCATAGATAGCACCTGTTCCAGATGTTAATGTTTTTATTAGGCTGTGTTGACGATAGTGTAACCCAGGATCATCCGCAAGTTAGCCGTAGCACATTACAAAAACATCGCCTTTTCCGAATAACCCTACTGTAAGCAAGCCTACACCGACAAACAAAATGTGAGGAAGCCAACGCGACATTGCTCCGAAAGAATAAAAATATAATATATAAATCAAGTAATTATAATTATTTGTGCTGTTGGCACAGCCATTGCTTTATCCCTAATGTCATTAACCACAACATCCTAAAATGAGGAGAAGATCATGGCATTACGTCAATGTGCAATATACGGTAAAGGTGGAATTGGTAAATCCACCACTACACAAAATCTGGTTTCTGCGTTAGCGGAACTGGGCAACAAGGTAATGATCGTCGGCTGCGATCCTAAAGCGGAT
>SXGT01927922.1_pt1 | contig 24630 bp, 22 predicted proteins | sample 3176221 | NCBI WGS metagenome assembly SXGT01 (sample SAMN11356862, study PRJNA531348) | freshwater metagenome | isolation source: freshwater sample F1-120 | place: China: Fuxian Lake, Yuxi | collected 2017-12-25
GCAAGTTCTACGACCTCGTCGTGCAGATCGCGCTCGTGCGCCCCGGACCGATTCAGGGCGGAGCCGTGCACCCCTTCGTGCGCCGCAAGCTCGGCCACGAGCCCATCACCTACGACCATCCCAAGCTCGTCGAACCCCTCGAGCGCACCCTCGGGGTGCCCATCTTCCAAGAGCAGCTCATGCAGATCGCCATGGCGGTGGGCGGCTGCACGGGCGATGACGCTGACCTGCTGCGTCGCGCCATGGGCAGCAAGCGCGGTCTCGAGCGCATCGAGTCGCTGCGCGAGACCCTCTACGCGGGCATGGCGTCGAACGGCATCACCGGTCAGCTCGCCGATGAGATCTACGGTCGCATTCAAGCCTTCGCCAACTTCGGCTTCGCCGAGAGCCACTCGATCAGCTTCGGGCTGCTCGTCTACGCGAGTTCGTACCTCAAGCTGCACTACCCCGGCGTTTTTCTCGTCTCGCTCCTGCGCGCGCAACCCATGGGCTTCTACTCCCCCGCGACCCTCACCGCCGATGCTGAGCGGCACGGCGTCGAGGTGCGCACGCCGTGCATCCTGCGTTCCGGTCTCGATGCCGGTCTCGAACGCGTCGACCTCGTCGTCGACTCCCCCTTCGAGCCGATTCCCGTGGATGCTCGGCGCGCGCCGCCCACCGGTCAGGCGTCGTGCACGCACCGCCAGCAGCCACCCGTGCCCGAGTTCGACCCGAGCGGCACACTCGGCGACCTCGACGATTGCGCTCGGCACCGGCGCGACGGCGACCTTGCCGTGCGACTCGGTCTCGCCGATGTGAAGGGCGTGGGCCGCGACACCGCCGAGCGCATCATCGCCGAGCGCGAGCGGGGCGGGCCCTACCGCGACCTCACCGAACTCGCCTATCGCACGGGTCTCACCGCGCCGCAACTCGAAGCGCTCGCGACGGCGGGCGCGTTCGAGGTGCTCGGGTTGTCGCGCCGCGAAGCGCTGTGGGCGGCGGGTTCAGCGGCGCAGGTGCGCCCCGATCAGCTGCGCGGCACCGTGGTGGCGGTGCAGCCCCCGCTCTTCACCGAACTCGACCCCCACGAGCGCATGGTCGCCGATCTGGTGTCGACGGGCGTGGCTCCGGGAGAGCATCCCGTGCGCTTCGTGCGACCCCTCCTCACAGAACGCGGTGTGCTGAGCGCTCGAGCGCTCCGCTCGGCAGAGTCGGGGCGCCGGGTCGAAGTGGCGGGCGTCGTGACGCACCGTCAACGGCCGGCCACAGCGAGCGGCATCACCTTCATCAACCTCGAAGACGAAACCGGTCTCGTCAACGTCATCTGCTCAGTCGGGTTGTGGAGCCGCTATCGACGCACCGTGCGTGAGGCCCGCGCGCTCATCGTGCGCGGTGTGCTCGAGCGCTCGGTCGAGGGCGTCGTCAACATCGTGGCCGACCGGGTCGAGCAGTTGCCCTTGCGCATGGCGATGCCCAGCCGTGACTTCCGGTGAGGGTCGGCACGCAGTCGGCCGCACGTACACTCGCAGCATGACCTGGCTCGTGATGCAGCACATGTGGTTCGAGGGGCCGGCCGGCATCGGCGCCGTTGCGGCCGAGCGAGGGATCGAACTGCGCATCATCCGCACTGATCAAGGCGAGCCCGTGCCCAGTGTGGACGCACTCGATGCCTATGACGGCATCATCGTGTTGGGCGGCGCGATGGGAGCCATGGACGATCGCGAGCACCCGCAACTCGCCGCTGAGCGAGCCCTCCTCGCCGCCGCCGTCGAACGCCAGGTGCCCGTGCTGGGTGTCTGTCTCGGCGCTCAACTGCTCGCGATCGCCGCCGGTGGCCACCTTCTCGACGGCGACGGCAGCGAAGACGGCATCGGCAGCGTTGAGCTCACCGCTGCAGGGCTCGACGACGCCGTGCTGGGGGCCGCAGGCTCACCCATGCCCGTGCTGCACTGGCACCAAGACACCTACTCGCTGCCACCCGGCGCCGTGCACCTCGCGCGCAATGACCGGTACGAGCAGCAAGCCTTCCGACTCGGCACCAACGCCTACGGTGTGCAGTTCCATCTCGAGATGGGCGGTGCTGAAGTGGCGACGCTGCGCGACGACTTCCCTCGGGATGCCCCGCTCGACCCCGACGACGCCGACGTCGTCGCGAGCGTCGGCCGCGACGTCTTCCGGCGCTTCTTCGATGTCGCGGCCGCGCGCAGTCACGGCTGATCACATGACCGGTGCGACGAAGAAGACGGCGAAAACGACCGCACAGCGAGCGGTGGCGTTTGCCGACGCCGTGCACGAGAGCCCGTGGTTCGAGAGGGCCGCTCGAGCGGGGTTCGCCGTCAACGGCCTGCTGCACGTGCTCATCGGCGTGCTCGCCATCGCTGTCGCTCTCGGTGCGGGCGTCGATGACGCCGATCCGGGCGGAGCGCTGCGTGCGGTCGCTCAGACCCCGGGTGGACTCGTGCTCGTCTGGGTGCTCGCGGCAGGACTCGCCGCTCTGACACTGTGGCTCGTCGCCGAAGCCGTGCTCGATCACTTTCTCAAGGGTGAGGTGAAGCATGGTCTTCTGCTGCTGGCGAAGGCGGTCGCCTACGGTGCGCTGGCCGTGTCTGCCGTGACCATTGGCCTCGGCGGAGACGTCGACACCGATTCCGATGTGCGCGCGTTCAGCGCGTTCCTCGTGCAATCACCGATCGGTATCGGTCTTCTCATCGCGAGCGGCGTCGTCGTGCTCGGCATCGGGGCCTATTTCGTCACCAAGGGTGCCCGTCGCACGTTTCTCGACGACATCGCCGAAGGCACAGGCTCGAGCAAAGACGCCATCGTCGTGCTCGGCACGGTCGGCTATATCGCGAAAGGCGTCTCGCTCGGCGCCCTCGGTGTGCTGCTCGTCGTCACCGCCGTGACGGTTGACCCTTCGACGGCGGGAGGACTCGATGAGGCACTGCGCTCGGTGACCGAGCTCCCCTTCGGTGTTGTGCTGCTCATTCTCGTCGCGCTCGGTCTCATCGCCTACGGCGTCTACTGCGGAGTGCGGGCGCGCCGCGCGCCGATGTAGGTCAGGTATTGCGGCCGCGAGCGGCGACACTCCAGAGGTCCACCTCGGCACCCTCGCGCTCGACAATGAGCTCATCGGCGAGGTTCACCGCGTTGCAGACGTGGTTCGGGGCGAGCGTCAACCGCGAACCCAGTGCTGGCAGCTGCACGGCCGCAGGCCAGTCGATGGTCGCGTGGTGCTCCGACAGTGCGACGACGCGCGCCTCGGGCACCAGAGGTAGCCGACCGAATCCGCTCGCCCAAGACTGACGGTCGGCGCCGAGCACCTTGCTCCCCGCATCGACGACGACATTCTTGTCGCGCACACTGACGACTGTGGCCACAGCGGTGAGCGCGATGCTGTCTGCGTCGACCGTGCCGAGCTCCCACTGCTGCGCATCGTTGAACGGATAGACGCCGGGCCGCAGTTCCGTGAGCACTCCCCCGCGCGAGCGCCCCGAGGCGGCCGCGGCGCTCGGGGTCGAACCTCCGCTGACGACGGGGCATGGAATGCCCGCGGCCAGCAGCGAATCGCGCGCGACCTCGAGAGCGGCTGCTTCGGCGGCGGCACCCTGCTCGCGGGCACCGGGAGCGTAGGAGTGGCCGGGAAACGTGAAGACGCCATCGACGGCGAGACCCACATCGAGAGCCGCCGCGGCGACCTCTCTCGCGCGCGCGGGTTCGACGCCGCTGCGGTGGTGCCCGCTGTCGATCTCCACCGCGATCGCGAGCGGAACGGGATGCTCGCCGCTCGCCATCGCCCGCGCGAGCATCCCGACAGCGACGCGAGAGTCGGCGCCCACTCGCAGTCTCACGCGCGAGGCGAGCGTTCGCAGCCGCTCGGCGCGGGGGCCCTCCGCCCAGATCGGGTACGCAATGAAGAGGTCATCGAACCCGGCATCGGCGAAGACCTCGGCTTCACCGACAGTCGCGAGGGTGAGCCCTACGGCACCGTGAGCGAGTTGCCGACGAGCGATCTCTGGCGACTTGTGCGTCTTCGCGTGCGGACGCAGCGCGAGGCCTCGCTCGGCGGCGTGAGCGGCCATCGCCGCGAGGTTCGCCTCGAGCACGCGCTCGTCGACCGCGAGGTAGGGGGTATCGCGCATAGGGCTCATCCTGCCTCCCCGTGCTCGGGAGTGTGCACTCACGAAGCGTGCATCTGGCGGCGCAGCAGTTCGATGCGAGCCTGCAGTTGTGCGACGGTGGCCTGACCAACCGCCGGGCCGCCACAGAGTCGCCGCAACTCAGCGTGAATGTGACCGTGAGGCTGTCCGGTGAGCTTGGCGCGCAAGCCGACGAGACTATTGAGCAGCGCCCGTTGTTCTTTCAGCGTGCGGTGCAGCGCTTGCGGCGCCGGTGGCGCGGCAGCGGGGCGCTCAGCGACGCGACGGGCTTGGCGCTGTTGCCGTGCCTGCAGCACCTCGCGCACCTGGTCGGGCTCGAGAATGCCCGGCAACCCGAGAAAGTCGAGCTCTTCGAGACTGCCGACCTCCGCGAGCTGACCGAACTCGTCGCCCTCGAAGAGCACCTTGTCGAAGGTCGCCGTCGACTCGAGTGCCTGGTAGGTGAACTCCGCGAGCTCCGTTTCGCTCGCCTTCTCTTCGCGTTGTGCGGCGTCGAGCATCGAGTCATCGAGCAAGTCGTCGCCCGCGCGGTCGAGGGCGTGGTCGCGCTCGCGTTCGAGCTCGGCAGCGAGTCGTTGGATGGGCCTCACGCTGGGGATGAAGATCGACGCTGTCTCGCCGCGCCGGCGCGCGCGCACGAATCGGCCGACGGCCTGGGCGAAGAAGAGGGGTGTCGATGCGCTCGTGGCGTAGACACCCACCGCGAGACGCGGCACGTCGACACCTTCGGAGACCCTGCGCACGGCCACGAGCCATCGCCGCTCAGAGTCGGCGAATTGCTCAATGCGCTCGGAAGCCCCCGTTTCGTCGCTGAGTACGACGGTGGGCTCCTCCCCCGAGATCGATGAGAGCAGGGCCGCATAGGCTCGCGCCGTGGCCTGATCGGTCGCAATGACGAGTCCACCCGCATCGGGCACGTGCTGCCGCACCTCGGTGAGCCGCCGATCGGCCGCGCGCAGCACGCCGCTCATCCACTCGCCGCCAGGGTCGAGCGCGGTGCGCCAGGCCTGCGCGGTGATGTCGGCCGTGTCGTCCTGACCGAGCACCGCCTCCATCTCGTCGCCGCTCGTCGTGCGCCAGCGCATGCGCCCCGCGTAGCTCAAGAAGAGCACGGGTCGCACCACGCCGTCTTGCAGCGCGCGTCCGTAGCCGTACTGGTAGTCGGTGCGCGAGACCCGCACGCCATCGCCGTCGTCGACGTAGCTCACAAAGGGAATCGGCGAGGTGTCGCTGCGAAACGGAGTGCCGCTGAGCGAGAGCCGGCGCGTCGCGCCGGAGTAGGCCTCGCGGAGGGCATCCCCCCAGCTCAGTGCGTCGCCACCGTGATGCACCTCGTCGAGAATCACGAGAGTGGCGGCCTGCTCGACGAGCACGCGGTGCACGAAAGGTTGAGCGGCGACTTGAGCGTAGGTGACGGCGACACCGTGGAACGATCGCGCCACGACACGGTGGGCATTGCGAAAGACCGGATCGAGTCGGATGCCCACGCGATGCGCGGCGTCGGCCCACTGGCGCTTCAGGTGCTCAGTGGGTGCCACGACCACGACGCGCTCGACGGTGCGACGTGCGAGCAGTTCTGCCGCGAGCCGCAGAGCGAAGGTCGTCTTGCCGGCGCCGGGCGTTGCGGCGGCGAGGAAGTCGCGGGGCTCGGTCGCGAAGTACTCGTCGAGCGCTTCGGCCTGCCATGCGCGCAACCGATCGGCGGTGCCGCGAGCGGCGCGCTCGGGATACGCCGGAGACAGGTGCTCCGCGGCGAACGTGCCCACGTGCGGAGCGCGGCGGAAGGATGCTGTCACGAGACCTCGATGGTAGCCGCTGCTGACGACACTCAGTCGCCGCCGTGCGGCACGCTGCCTCGCCGAACGGTGGGGTCGCGCAGGAGCGAGGCGCGCTGCACCGCGCCTCGACCGAAGCGCTCGGCGAGGGCATCCATGGTGTTCTCGGCCTCGCGCCAGGGCTCGTCGTCGTCCCAGAGACCGCGCGCGACGGCGCCGGTCGGCAGCAGGTTCTCGGCGCGAACGCCGATGAGTCGCAACCCGCGCCCGACCACCGGTGACGCGGCATACAGGGCGCGCGCGGCCGTCGCGACTCGCTGCGCCACATCAGTCGGCTCGGCGAGCGTCTGCGAGCGAGTGATCGTCTCGAAGTCGCCGAAGCGCAGTTTGATGGCGACGGTGCGCGCGACCCATCCGCCGCGCCGCAGCCGTTCGGCGACGCGATCGGCGAGCCTCAAGAGTTCGCGGTCGATCGCGGCGGGATCAGCGACATCGCGCTCGAACGTCACTTCATGCCCCATCGACTTCTCGTCGCGCTCGGGATGCACGGCGCGAGCATCGCGACCGTTCGCGAGTTCGTGCAGTCGCTCCGCAGCCGCGGCACCGAGAGCCCGGCGCAAGGCGTCGATCGGGATATCCGCGAGGTCGCCGATCGTGTGTAGTCCGAGGTTCTGCAGCTTCTCGGCAGACTTCGCCCCCACTCCCCAGAGCGCCGTCACGGGCTGGGGTCGCAAGAACTCGAGGGTCTGGTGCCGCGGAATGACGAGGAGGCCGTCGGGTTTAGCCCGGCTCGATGCGAGCTTGGCCACGAACTTGGTCGCGGCAGCACCGACGGAGGCTACGAGGCCAGTCTCGGCAAGAATGCGCGCGCGCAGCATCCGGCCGATGGCGAAGGGCGGGCCGAAGAGGCTCGTAGCGCCGGAGACATCGAGAAAGGCCTCGTCGATGCTCAGCGGCTCGACGAGTGGCGTGACATCGTGCAGCACTCGCATGACGTGCTGAGATGCGGCCTGGTACTCGGCATAGTGCGGTTCGAGCACGATGGCGTGCGGACACCGGCGCAGAGCAACGGCCATGGGCATCGCGGAGTTCACACCGTACTTGCGAGCCTCGTAGGTGGCGGCGGTCACGACGGATCGCTCGCCGCGATGGCCGACGATGACGGGTTTGCCGACGAGCTCGGGCCGTGACAGCAGCTCGACGCTCGCAAAGAACGCGTCCATGTCGAGGTGCAGGATGCTCGCGGAGAGGTCATCCGTCGGCTCGAGCGTGACCTGCCGCCCGCTGCCGTCCTGCTTGCTCACGTGTTCGATGGTGTCATGTCGCACCGACGACGAAGCGACGCCGACGGGCACACGTGCACGCACACCACAACGGCGGGCCCGGAACACGAGGTTCCGAGCCCGCCGTCAGTGATGCGAAAGCGTCAGGCCTTCTTGCGGCCGGTGATGAGGCCGTAGACCAGCAGCACGATGATCGAGCCACCGATCGCCAGCAGCCAGCTCTGCCACGAGAAGAAGCCCTCGAGGTTGATGTTGAAGAGCAGTCCGCCGAGCCAGCCGCCGAGGAGTGCACCGACGACACCGAGCAGGAGGGTGACGAACCAGCCGCCGCCCTGCTTGCCGGGAAGGATCAGCTTGGCAATCGCGCCGGCGATGAGGCCGAGCAGAAGGAAGGAGAAGAAGCCCACGATGGCGTCCTTTCGTTGGTCGAGGTGTGGAGGTGCCGAGTCTGAGACTTAGCGACGACGGCCAGTGATGGCGCCGTAGATCACGAGCACGAGCAGCGAACCGCCGATGGCGAGCAACCACGTGCCGATGTCGAAGAAGGAGTCGATGTCGCCGATGCCGAGCTGGCTACCGATCCAGCCGCCGAGCAGTGCGCCGAGCACACCGACGACGAGAGCGCCGAGGAATCCGCCGGCACCCTTGCGAGGAAGGATGGCGATAGCGATGGCACCTGCAATGAGGCCGAGGAGGATGAATCCGAGGAAACCCACGGTTGGTCCTTTCGTTCGGGCCGACTCAGTGTGTGAGTTCAGCCGGCTGTCGAGCGCCTTATGGGAAACGCTCAGCCGACAGTCAAGCAGAGACCCCCCATTCGGGTCACATCCTTCCAGGTTCCTCTCAGACTGCCCCGACTGACAGCAATGAGGTTCGCTCGACCGATCGCGGCTCGTCATGATGCGGTGCCGCAGAGCCTCTGGCACGCTGGATGTCATGGTTCAGTTGCACCCGTGGTCCCGGTACGTCGCGATCGGCGACTCGTTCACGGAAGGCATCGGCGACCCTGAGCCGCAGAGTCCAGGAGGGCATCGAGGCTGGGCCGACCGCGTCGCCGAAGTGCTCGCGGAACGCACCGAGGGTTTCGCCTACGCCAATCTGGCCATTCGCGGGCGACTGCTCAAGCAGATTCGAGATGAGCAGGCAGAGCCCGCGCTCGCGCTGAGGCCCGACCTCATCAGCGTGTCGGCCGGAGGCAACGACATCATTCGCCCGGGCACCGATCCCGACGAAGTGGCGTCGCGCTTCGACGAACTCATTGGACTCCTGCGTCGCGATGGGGCCACTGTCGTCATGTTCAACGGTCCGGATATCGGTATGACGCCGGTGCTACGCCGCGTGCGCGGCAAGGTGGCGATCTACAACGAGAACCTCCGCACGGTCGCGAAACGGCACGACGCGATCGTCGCCGACATGTGGTCACTACGCCAACTCGCGAACCCGCAGATGTGGGATGCCGACCGACTGCACTTTTCGCCCTTGGGGCACCACACCATCGCGATCATGGTGCTCGAGGCGCTCGGAGTCGAACACGAACTCGAGCCGTTGCACCCCGAGCCGCTGCCGTCTCGATCGTGGCGTGCTGCGCGAGTCGACGACATCGGCTGGGCGCGAGAGTACCTCGTGCCCTGGGTGGTGCGGCGCATCCGCCACCAGTCCTCTGGCGACCGGGTGAAGCCGAAGCGGCCATCGTTCCCCTCGCTCGACGACTCCTGATCTCGCACGAGGGCGCCGCGCTGGCCGTCAGCGGCCGGTGAGCGATTCCCACGGCTGCGCAATGCGCCAATCGAGTGGCGGTGCCTCGAGCGCACCTCGCCATTCGAGGTCGAGCCGCACGCTCTCGTCGCCCCACCGCACGAGCAGCTCACCCGGCGGCGGCGCCTTGAGACCCGGTTGCAGGGTGGGGGCAGGAGCGAACGACACGGTCGTCGTCTCGCCCCACACGAGACGTTGCTGAGTCTCGGCGAGGACGAGCTCGGCAGTGTCGCCCCACTCGGTCGTGTACTGCGCGACGACGCTGCCTGGCTCGCCCAGCGTGACGACGTGGAAATCGTCGACGACACTGTCGAGAAGGTCATCGAGATCAGCGGCGATCGTGGGGTGGTTCGGCCCGCCGAGTGCGACCCCGACGAGACCGACGGTTCCGGCCGACTCGGGCAGAACATCCACGGCGCCGTCGACGACCCGCTCGGCCGAGAACAGAAGGCTTGAGCCAGCCACGCGCAAGGTGCCTGTCTTGAGTCCGGTGACGCCGTTCTCGCCGAGCGCGAGATTGCGGTTCTCGAAGGTGCCGACGCCCGACACGGTCACCGACGGCAACGCTGAGGCGGCGGAGACCACGGGATCGGCGACCGCGAGGCGAGCCAGCTGCAGCATGGCGCGCGGCGACCCTGCGTTCGACGTCGAGAAGCCCGTGGAATCGGCGATTGTCAGATTCTCGATGCCGTGTTCGGCCAGCCATTCATTCGCGGCGTCGACATAGGCCTCGACCGATCCGAACGCCCACACGGCGAGGGTCTCGGCGTAGTTGTTTGCCGAGTGCACCATCATGAGTTGGATGACCTCACGCTGCGAGATCGAGAGTCCGGCTCGGGCGGGTGCTGTCGTGCCGTTGATCGATTGATAACGACCGACGAGCGCGGCGTCCGCTGCTGTCAGCGTGAGCGTCTCCCCTGCTTCGCCATCATCGATGGGGCGCTCGTCGAGCACGACCAACGCCGTCACGACTTTGGCGATCGACGCAATGGGGCGCACGTCGTCGATGCTTCGGCCGGCGTAGACCTGCTCTGAGGTGGCGTCACCGATCGCCCAGCCGCCGTAGGCAGGCAGGTCGACGGTGGGCTCAGGAGTCGAGATCGAACCGAGAGGCTGCACGACCGGAGCGACGCCGTCGAGCGGGGCCAGGAGTGCGAAGGCGCTGTAGCCGCCGCCCATGGCAAGCGCGGTAGCGGCGAGCACTGCACTCGCGACGGCGACAAAGCGGCGGCGGTGCATGTACGCCAGTCTAGGTACGCCGACAGAGGCTCCCTGGTGCACCAGGCCGACAGGCGCGTTGCGAGCCGCGCGGCGTGGCGCTCTCAGGCGGATGCTCTCCAGATGATGTCCGTGGGCAGCAGCGTTCCCGCTCCGGGCGCTGTGCCTGATCGCACTTGCTCGAGCACGAGCTCGGCTGCTTGTGCGCCGAGACCACCGGCTGGCTGGCGCACCGTGGAGAGTGCCGGTTGCGCTCGACGCGCCCACGCGCTGTCGTCGAAGCCCACGAGGCCGATATCCCCCGGCACCGACCGACCGGCGCCACGGAGGGTCTCCAAGGCTCCCGCCCCGATGGCATCCGACGCCGCGAAAACCCCGTCGATGTCCGGTGCGATTCGCAGCAGTTCGGCCATGCCATCCACACCGGAGGCGTAGGTGTAGAGGCCGGTGCGCACGACGAGTGCGTCGTCGTACCGGTCACCGAGCGCCGCGCGAAAGCCAGCGAGCCGATCGCGACCGGAGTCGCGGTCGAGTCCTGCGGCGATCATGCCGATGCGGCGACGGCCCGTGCTGAGGAGTCGCTCGGTGATCTGCTGCGCCGCACCGCGGTTGTCGATACCGACCCAGGGCAGTTGCAGCTGGTTATCGGGGCGACCCACCATGACGCAGGGCATCCCGAGATCGGCAATCGATCGAGAGATGGGGTCACCCTCGCGGGCTGAGACGATGATGGCGCCGTCGACGGAGCCGCCCGCGAGATACTCCGTGACCCGTTGGGAGTCGCGATCGGTGTCGATGAGCAATGACACCAGCTGGTAGTCGGCGGCAGATAGAGCGGCATTGGCACCGAGCAGAATGGCGCCGATGTTGGGGTCGTCGACGAAGACGGCGTCTGGTTCGTGCACGATGAACGCGATCGCACCCGACGACTGCGTGGCGAGGTTTCGCGCGGCGCGGTTGCGCACGTAGCCGACCTTCGCGATCGCCGTTTCGATGGCTTCTCGCGCGCTCGGTGACACGTACGGAGCACCGTTGAGCACGCGCGAGACCGTGCCACGTGAGACCCCCGCCTCCGCGGCGACATCGAAGATCGTCGCGCGACGCTGGCGCGGTGTGGGAGCGGTCACACCGTCAGTGTAGCCACGTGCCTCGCCGCCTCCGACACGGCGGGAGTTGACATCGCGAGCGTGCGGTGCTTACTCTGTGCACGCTCACAGAAAACCTTCCGGTCGTGTGGTGCACGTCATTGTGTGCACGCTCACAGAGGGGGCGATTTCGAGCAACGACGATGTTGATCCTGCGGAAGGCGGCGCTGTGAGTACTCCCCAGACCCTCGGCCTCGAGCGCGAGCTCGTTCCGGGCTGGTCCACGGGCACCATCACGCTCGGGTGTGACTACAACCCTGAGCAGTGGGACGAGCAGACGTGGGTCGACGACGTGCAGCTCATGCGCGAACTCGGTGTCGACCTCGTGGCCATCAACATCTTCGGTTGGGCACACGTGCAACCGACACCCGGTGAGTACGACTTCTCGCGACTCGATCGCATCATCGAGCTGCTGCACGACGCGGGCATCAAGATCAACCTCGGCACGGGCACGTCGTCTCCTCCGCCGTGGGTTGCGCGCGTGCACCCCGAGACGCTCCCTCAGGCTGCCGATGGCTCGATCGCCTGGCCCGGAGGACGCCAAGCCTGGTGCCCAAGTTCACCGGTATTCCGTGACCTAGCACTCTCACTCGTGCGAGCCATGGCAGAACGCTACGGTTCGCACCCCGCGCTCGCCGTCTGGCACGTCTCGAACGAGCTCGGGTGTCACAACGCGCTGTGCTACTGCGATGTCTCGGCCTCGGCGTTCCGCGATTGGCTTCGCGCCCGCTACGGCTCGCTCGACGTGCTCAACGCCGCCTGGGGCACCGCTTTCTGGAGCCAAAAGTACGGGCACTGGGACGACGTGCTGCCGCCGCGCACGACCCGCTCGGCTGGCAACCCCGCGCAGCTGCTCGATTTCCGGCGGTTCTCGTCAGACGCACTGCTCGACTACTACCGCGCCGAGGCGCAGGTGCTCCGAGAGCTCTCGGCGGCGCCGGTGACGACGAACTTCATGGTGACCGCGCACATCCAGACGCAGGACTACTGGAGCTGGGCGCCGCACGTCGATCTCATCGCGAATGACCACTATCTCGATCACCGACTCGCCGACCCTCTCGCCGAGCTGGCCTTCAGTGCCGACCTCACTCGCGGGCTGGCGAGCGGCGCGCCATGGATGCTCATGGAGACGTCGACGAGCGCGGTCAGCTGGCAGCCTGTGAACCACGCCAAGCGAGACGGCGAGCTGCAGCGTACGGTGCTCGGCCACGTCGCCCGCGGCGCTGACTCGATCTGCTTCTTCCAGTGGCGTGCGTCTCGGTCGGGTGCCGAGAAGTTCCACTCTGCGCTCCTGCCGCACGGCGGCACGTCGACCGAGGGATGGCGCTCGAGCGTCGAACTCTCCGCAGTGCTCGATCGGCTCTCGGGTGTCGTCGGCACGCGCGTCGACTCCCGAGTCGCCATGGTGTTCTCCTGGGAGGCGTGGTGGGCAGCTGAGGGCGACTCGCAGCCCAGCAGCCTCATGCGGTACTTGCCCGAAGCGCACCGCTATCACCGCGCGTTGCGTGCCCTCGGCGTCACGGTCGATCTGGTCGCCCCCGGTGCCGACCTATCGGCGTACGACCTCGTGCTCGTGCCCACGCTCTACACGCTCAACGATGCAGCGGTGTCGGTCATCGCCGAGGCCGCTGGGCGCGGCGCGACGGTGCTCGTCACGCCCTTCAGCGGCATCGTCGACGAGCACGACTCCATCCGCCCCGGCGCGCTTCCCGGCGCCTTCTCCGAGCTGCTGGGCGTCGTCATCGATGAGTTCCGGCCGCTCGCGGCCGACGATGCCGTCACTCTTGCGTCCGGCGGCACCGGCTCCATCTGGACGGATGCCCTCCGCACGCTTCCCGCGTCATCGACGTCGAGCGCCGACATCGTCGACACCTTCGTCGACGGCCCGTCGCACGGGCGCCCCGCGCTCACGCGTCGATCGGTCGGCGACGGCAGCGCCTGGTATGTCGCGACGGTGCTCGACGACGACTCCGTGCAGTCGTTGCTGCGTCGGCTGTGCGTCGAGGCGCGCGTGCAGGTCACCGAGGTTGGTCCCGACATCGACCTCACCCGCCGCACCTCGGCAGAGGCCGCGTACACCTTCGTCATCAACCATCGAGCCGAGCCCGTCGTCGTCCCCGTGGGGGGTTACGACCTCGTCTCGGGAGAGACCGTGCGCGCCGATGAGCCCGTGGCCGCGGGCGCCGTGCGCGTCATCGTCGAAAGGAGCGACCATGGCGACTGACACCGCAGTGCGTCCATCAAGGGCGGTGAGGCACAGACGAGCACTCGCCGTGTTCCTCGTGCCGTTCCTCAGTCTGTTCGTACTCTTCTACGTTGTCCCGATTCTCTACGCCGTCTACCAATCGCTGCTCACCGTCGAGCGCGACGGCACGTTCGGGCCAGCTGTGCAAGTCTTCGGCGGCCTGACGCAGTACGTCGCGGTGTTCCAGAACGAACCGTTCTGGTCGTCCATCGGACGCGTGCTCGCCTTCGGCGTCGTGCAAGTGCCCATCATGCTCGGCGTGGCGCTGGTGCTCGCACTGCTGCTCGATTCGCCGCTCGTGCGTGGCTCGAAGTTCTTCCGGTTGGCCTTCTTCGCTCCCTATGCGGTGCCGAGCGTCATCGCGGCGATCATGTGGGGCTTCCTCTACTCGCCGAACCTCTCTCCCTTCAGCGCGGTCACGTCGTCAGTCGACTTCCTGTCAGCCGAGACGGTCTTGTGGTCGATCGCCAATGTGGTCACGTGGGTCTACGTGGGCTACAACATGCTCATCATCTACTCGGCGCTGCTGTCGATTCCGCAAGAGATCTACGAAGCGGCGCGGCTCGATGGGGCCGGTCAGTTCCGCATCGCCTGGTCGATCAAAATTCCGCTCGTGGTGCCGGCCCTCGTGCTGACGGGCATCTTCTCCATCATCGGCACGCTGCAACTGCTCGCCGAGCCGCAGGTCTTCCAGAGCTTCTCCTCGGCTGTCACGAGCACCTTCACTCCCAACCTCACGATCTACTCCACGGCCTCGGTGCCCAACATCAGTCTCGCCGCCGCGATGTCGGTCGTGCTCGCGCTCGCCACGTTCGTGCTGTCGTTCACCGTGCTCAAGCTCACTCAGAGGAGGGCCTCACTGTGACCGTCCCCACCGACACTCGCGCTCTGCGCACGCAGGGTGCGCGCCCGTCGCGCGACGGCGGCATTCGCGAGAGCGTCGTCTCCCGCACCGTGGCGATGGCCGTCATGGTCGTCGCGACCCTCTACTTCCTCACTCCGCTCTGGTGGTTGCTCGTCGCCTCGACGAAGACCCGCAGTGACTTCACGTCGACCAACCCGTTGTGGTTCGCCGACTTCGCGTTCTTCGACAACATCGCGGCGGTCGTGACCTATCGCGACGGTGTATTTCTGCGCTGGCTCGGCAACAGCGCCCTCTATGCCGGCGTCGGGGCCTTGCTGGCGACGGTCATCGCCGCAATGGCGGGCTATGCGATCGCGAAGTATGCCTTCCGTGGGCGAGAGACGCTCTTCAACGTCATCCTCGGCGGTGTGCTCGTGCCCGCGACTGCGCTTGCCCTGCCGCTCTTCCTGCTGTTCAGTCAGGCCGGGGCGACGAACACCATCTGGGCGGTGCTGCTGCCGAGTCTCGTGAGTCCGTTCGGTGTCTACCTCTCGCGCATCTACGCGTCGGCGAGCGTGCCCGACGAGATCATCGAGGCTGCTCGCATCGACGGGGCGGGAGAAGTGCGCACATTCTTCACTGTCGCGACTCGGCTCATGGCTCCCGCTCTCGTCACGATCTTCCTCTTTCAGTTCGTGGCCATCTGGAACAACTTCTTCCTGCCGCTCATCATGCTGCGCGACGAGAATCTGTTCCCCGTGACCCTCGGCCTCTACGTCTGGAACACGCAAGTGAGCCAGATTCCCGACATCCGCGCGCTCGTCGTCGTCGGCTCGCTGCTGTCGATCATCCCCCTCATCGTCACCTTCCTCGCACTGCAGCGGTTCTGGCAGTCGGGGCTGGCGAACGGCGGCCTCAAGTGAGCGCCCGCCTCCCTCTGGCGCGGAATTCTCGCGCTGGGCACACCACCACCCACCGAAAGGAACACAGCATGGCGATCACCAGAGTCGCGCGTGCGGGGGCCATCGCGGCCATCTCCGCCCTCGCGCTGACGGCCTGCTCGACCGGCGGCACCGACGCCCCCGGCGCGAGCGGAGACTGCGCACCCTCCGACGGTCCTGTCACCCTCACCTTCACGAGTTGGCTCCCCGGCGTCGAGGAGGCCGTGGCGATCTGGAACGAGGAGAACCCCGACGTGCAGGTCGAGGTGCAGACCGGCCCCAACGGCAACGGCGGCACCTACCAGAACTTCTTCAACCAGCTCGCTGCGGGTAACGCGCCCGACCTCGGTCAGATCGAGTTCGACGCGATGCCGAACTTCCGCGTGCAAGACGGTCTCGAGAACATCGCTGCGTGCGAGGGAATCCTCGAAGCAGAGGACCAGTTTGTGAGTTGGACATGGAGCCAGGTCACCTTCGGTGAAGAGAACGCGGTCTACGCGATCCCGCAAGACACGGGCCCCATGGCCATGTTCTTCCGTGCTGACCTCTTCGAAGAGGCCGGCATCGCCATTCCGACGACGTGGGACGAGTACCGCGAGGCAGCGGTGCAGATTCGCGAGCAGGGCGGCTACATCAACAACTTCTCGCAGAGCGACATCAACGCCTTCGCTGGCCTGGTGTGGCAGGCGGGCGGAGACTGGTTCTCGACGGATGAGGAAGGCTGGACGGTCGACCTCACTGGTGCCGAGACCACGCAGGTCGCCGAGTACTGGCAGGGCATGATCGACGATGACCTCGTCGCCGTCTACCCGCCGTGGACCGACGAGTGGAACGCCGCCTACAACTCGAGCGAGCTGTGGACGTGGGTGTCTGCGGTCTGGGGCGCCAACACCATCGCGAGTGGCGCGCCCGATACCGCGGGCAACTGGGCCGTCGCGCCGATGCCGCAGTGGGAAGCCGGCGGCAGCGCCGCAGGCAACTGGGGTGGCTCGACCACTGCCGTGCTCAAGGGATCGGAGCACCCCTACGAGGCGGCGCAGTTCGCCCTGTGGCTCAACACCGATGCCGATGCGCTCACCGCCATGAACCGCACCGCGAACATCTACCCCGCGACGATCGAGGGCGCGAACCTGCCCGTCTTCGCCGAGGGTGTCGAGTTCTACGGCGGTCAGAACATCTACGAGGTGTTCGCCGAGGCGGGCAACAACGTCAACCCCGACTTCACGTGGGGCCCGACGATGACGCAGGTCTACAACGACGTCGCCGATGGCTTCTCGGGCGCGGTGTCGGGCAACGGTACGCTCTTGGACGCCCTGACCGCTGGTCAGGCATCCACGATCGAGGCGCTGAAGGCAGCGTCGATTCCCGTCAAGGAGTAGGCATCACTCTTCTCCACCTCCGTGCCGCGGGTGTCAGCTTCGTGCTCGACGCCCGCGGCACGGCCGCGCCACGGGTCTGTCACTGGGGAAGCGATCTCGGTGAGCCCAGTCCTGCATCTCTCGAGCACATCGTCGCCGCGCAGCCGGCCGTCGCTCCGAGCTCACCCGATGTGCCTCTCGTTCCGTCGATTCTCGCCGGACCGGCAGAAGGCTGGTCGGGCTTCCCCGCGCTCGTCGCTCACCGCCGTGGGGCGCGCCCCGCACGCTTGCCCCTGCGAGTCTCGCGCGGCAGTGCGTACGCCACCGCCGAGAACGCCCTCGAGGTCGACCTCGCGGTCTCCGACGACCACGGAGCCCTCCTCACCGTCACGTGGGCGGCGCGATTGTCGTCAGAGGGCATTCTCGTCGTCAACATGGATGCTCGCGCCGACGCGCCCGAAGGGGTCGAGCTCTTCCGTCTCGCCACCACCCTGCCCGTGCCAGCGCGCGCGAGCGACCTGCTCGACTTCAGCGGACTCTGGGCGGGAGAGCGTCGCCCCCAACGAGGCACCGTTCGCGACGGCCTGCATCTGCGCGACCAGCGGCGAGGCCGCCCTGGCCATGACGCTCCCTTTCTCACGGTGCTCGGCACCCCGGGTTTCGGTTTTCGTACCGGCGAGGTCTGGGCGCTGCACCACGCCTGGAGCGGCAACAGCACCACCGGCGTCGAGTCTGTGCCGACGGGGCACCGACGACTCCTCGCCGCGGAGTTGCTGGAGCCCGCCGAGGTCGTGCTCGCGCACGGCGAGACCTACGTGGCGCCCGAGACCGTGCTCGCCTGGTCGAACGAGGGCCTCGACGGGCTCAGTGACCGCTTGCACCCGTTCGTGCGCGCGCTGACTCCGCCGACCTCCCGCCCAGTCGTGCTCAACACGTGGGAGGCCGTCTACTTCGATCACGCCCTCGAGTCGCTGCTGCCGCTCGTCGACGCCGCGGCCGACTTGGGTGTGGAGCGCTTCGTGCTCGATGACGGCTGGTTCAGCGGCCGCACAGACGATCGCCGCGCACTCGGCGACTGGACGGTCGACCCCGAGCGCTGGCCTTCAGGGCTCCACCCACTCGCCGACGCTGTCGCGCAGCGAGGTATGGAGTTCGGCCTCTGGGTCGAGCCCGAGATGGTCAGCCCTGATTCTCGGCTCGCGCGAGAGCACCCCGAGTGGATGCTCGCCGAGCACTCCCCTGACGCCAGTACGACGGCGCAGCATCCACCGACCTGGCGTCACCAGCACACGCTCGACCTCACGATCGATGCCGCCCGTGAGCACGTGCTCGAGGCGCTCAGCGCGCTCCTCAGCGAGTACCCCATCGCCTTTCTCAAGTGGGACCACAATCGCGATCAGCACGCCGGCACGGCCGCCGCGCACACTCGGGCCGTCTATCGGTTGATCGACGAAGTGCGCGAGCGGCACCCCCACGTCGCGATCGAGAGCTGCGCCTCCGGAGGCGCCCGCGTCGATCTGGGTATGGCGCGCCGAGCGCACAGATTCTGGACGAGTGACACGAACGATGCTCTCGATCGGCAGCGCATCCAGCGATACAGCGGCCTGCTCATGCCGCCCGAACTGCTCGGGGGCCACGTCGGCGCGCCCCGCGCACACATCACGGGCCGCACGCACGACCTCTCATTCCGGCTCGCAACGGCGCTGTTCGGCAATGCAGGCATCGAGTGGAACGTCACGACGGCCGACGCCGAACAGCTTGAGGCTTTGCGGGAGTGGGTCGCAGCGGTGAAGACGCTGCGACCGTTGCTGACGACGGGCCGCACGGTGCGCACCGATGAAGCCGTCGACGACCGATACGTGCACGGCGTGGTGGCACCCGACGCAAGCCAGGCACTCATCACCCTCGTGACGCTCGCAACGCCCTCGGTCGCGGTGCCCCCGCCGCTGCGGTTTCCCGGGCTCGACGCCACGCGCGAGTACCGCATCGAGCCGCTGCACTTGGGCGGGCGGCCGCGCACAGTTCAGGATGCCGCTCCCCCGTGGCTCGACGAGGGCGGCATCACGATCTCAGGCCGATTGCTCGCTGAGGTGGGCCTGCCGGTGCCGCTGCTCGCTCCCGAGCAAGCACTCGTGCTCATCGCGACCGCCGTCGACTAGCGCCGCCAGGCGCTGCGCTTACTGACGCGCCTGGAGCGCGTAGAGCGCCACGGCGCTCGCGGCCGCGACGTTGAGTGAGTCGACGCCGTGCGCCATGGGGATCGTCACGACCACGTCTGCAGCCTCGAGCGCTTCACGGCTGAGCCCGTCACCCTCGGTCCCCACGACGATCGCGACCCGCTCGGGCACAGTCTCGGCGAACGATCGCAGTCCGATCGCTCCGTCGGCGAGAGCGAGGGCCGCGATCGTGAAGCCGGCTGCGTGTAGTTGCGGTACGGCTTCGTGCCACTCGGGCAGTCGCGTCCACGGCACTTGCAGCACCGTTCCCATCGACACGCGCACGCTCCGACGGTAGAGAGGGTCAGCGCAGCGAGGCGTCACGAGCACGGCATCGGCGCCGAGCCCGGCGACGGAACGGAAGATGGCGCCGACGTTGGTGTGGTCGACGACATCTTCGACGATGACGACGCGCCGGGCATTCCGCAGAACGTCGCCCAGCGGCACGAGCGGGGGGCGGTGCATGCTCGCGAGGGCACCGCGGTGCAAGTGAAAGCCCGTGAGCTCTTCGAGCAGACCGGGCGCGCCGACGAAAACGTCAACGTCGATCGCACCGAGTAGCTGCTCGAGGTCGGGCAGCCACCGCTCGCTCGTCAAGACGGATCGCGGCTGATGACCCGCCCGCAACGCTCGACCGATGACGGTGAGCGATTCCGCGATGTAGAGGCCGCCTTCGGGCTCGGTCACACGACGCAGGGCGACATCAGTGAGTCGGGCGTAGTCGCGGAGCGCGGGTGCCTCGAGATCGGTGATGGTCTCGATGCGCATGGATGCCCTTCCGTGTGCTGGCCACGGCGCGAGTCGCCCTGCCAGCCTCCGGAAACATATCCGAAACCGGAGCGTTCTAGTCTGCAAGAGTTCCACCACGAAAGGCACCCATGTCGATCGCCGCCGCACCCGTCGAGCTCGACGCCGCCGCGCGCGCCATGGTCGACCAGGCCGCCGAGCTGCTGGCGGGCCGCCGCGTCGCGGTGCTGACGGGTGCTGGCGTGAGCACCGACTCGGGAATTCCCGACTATCGCGGCGCCGGCGCCCCTGTGCGCACCCCGATGACGTACAGCCAGTTTCTCGCCGACGAGCCCTACCGCAAGCGGTACTGGGCAGGAAGCCACCTCGGCTGGAGACGCTTCTCGAGCGTTTCGCCGAACGCTGGGCACCGCACGCTCGCCGAGCTCGAAGAGGGCGGGGTCGTGACCGGCATCGTCACTCAGAACGTCGACGGCCTGCACGTGCGTGCGGGCAGCCGCCGCGTCGTCGATCTGCACGGCAGCATGGAGCGCGTCGCCTGCTTGCACTGCGGGCAGATGTTCGACCGGCACGCGATCGCCGAGCGCATCGCGCTGCTCAATCCGTGGCTCGACGACGCCGAGTCGACACTGAACCCCGACGGGGACGCCGAGGTCGCTGACGTTTCGCGCTTCGCGGTGCCGGAATGCTCGGTGTGTGGAGGCACGCTGAAGCCCGACATCGTCTTCTTCGGCGAATTCGTTCCGCCCGTGAAATTCGAGGAGGCGCGCGGCATCGTCGCGCGATCGGATGCCCTGCTCGTGCTCGGCTCGTCTCTCGTCGTGAACTCGGGAGTGCGGTTGCTCGGCCTCGCCTCCAAGAAGCGCATTCCGACGATCATCGTCAATCGCGGCATCACAAAAGGCGATAGCCGTGCCGCCCTCAAGATCGAGGCGGGCACGACCGAGACGCTCGCCGTACTGCGCGACGCCCTCCTCGCCTGACGAACGGGGCGTACGTGGGGCATAATCTCGAGCATGACTCGACGAATCGCTCTGCTGCCCGCCGTTGTCGTGGCAGTCTGTGTGCTCACCGCGTGCAGTGCACCAGCGCCTGAACCCGCATCAGCTCCCCCTGTCGAATCGGATGCGAACTCCGAGGCTCCGCTCATGGATGTTCCTCAAGACGACGCCGACTGGGAGTGCGGGTACGCGAGCTCGTTGCTGGGCATCCAGTTTCGGTCGGAGTGGGAAGTCGCGAATGGAGTGATCGACGCTGGCGAGTTTGATGCCCGCGTCGCGTCGATCGTCGACGCCCGGACTTATGCGCCGACCGGCCAGTCCGACGTGACCGCTGCCCTCCGCGACGTCATCTCGGCTTCGGCGGCAGGGGTCGGTGACGAAAACCCCGACTTCGGGGCAGCGACAGAGAACCTCACGGCGGCCTGCGAGGCGGCAGGCTCGGTGATCATCGTCGGGGCTCTGCCCGAGATGGGCGGGTGAGAACCCCACCGACTCCAGAACCCTACGATGGTCGAGGCCGACGAAAGGGATTCTTCATGACGGTGTTCGCACTCGTGCGTCACGGCGAGACCGACTGGAACCGGGAACGTCGCATCCAGGGATCGACCGACATTCCTCTCAATGACACCGGTCGCGAGCAAGCTCGTGCGACCGGCGCCCTGCTCGCCAGTAGGCGATGGAACGCCATCGTCGCCTCACCGCTCTCGCGTGCCCACGAGACCGCGCAGCTGATCGCCGGTGAAGCAGGCCTCGGCGAGCCAGAACTCGATGCGCGCCTTGCGGAGCGCGACTACGGCGACGCCGAGGGGCTCACGGGCGCCGAAATCGACGCTCGATACCCGAGAGGCGTCGACGTTCCGGGACGTGAAGCACGCGAAGCCGTCGCAGAACGCGCGGTCGCCGCACTGCACGACCTTGCCGCCCGCCACCCCGGCGAGGCAGTGATCGTCGTGGCGCACGGTGGCGTCATCCGCAGCGTGCTCGAGACCGTTGCCCCCGGCCACCATCGTGATCCGATCACGAACGGTTCGGTGCACTCGTTCCGTCACGCCGATGGCGACCTCGAGCTCGTGGCCTTCGACGACCCCCTCGACGAGCAGTCGATCTTTCCCTATGCCGACGATTTCGACCAGCAGAACGCGCTCGCCGCGCGCGAGGCCCGCTGATGGCGAGCGGCCCCGAACGCTTCGCCCAGGCGACCGCGCACCTGCCCATCACCCCGCAGCGGATGCCCGACTCGACCCACACCGCCGCTGAGGCCGCAGCGGCCGTCGGTTGCGAGGTCGGCGCGATCGTGAAGTCTCTCGTCTTCGTCGCGGCGCACGAGCCCGCGCCGGGCGCTGAGGATTCTGATGCGGCACGTCGCGAACCCGTGTTGGCACTCGTCTGCGGCGACAATCGCGCCGATCTCGACGCTCTCGCCGCCGTGGTCGGCGCGCGCATCGACAAAGCGGATGCCGCGACCGTCAAGCTCGCCACAGGCTATTCGATCGGCGGCGTGCCGCCGCTCGGGCATCCAGCACCCGTGCGCACCGTGATCGATCGCGACCTGCTGCGGTTCGACACTGTCTGGTCGGCGGCAGGCAGCGCTTACGACGTCTTTCCCGCCTCACCCCAGCACCTCGTCGAGTGGACCGGCGGCGAGCTCGCCGACATCGGCACCCGCTAGCGACGACTCGCCCGCGCCTGCTCTCGCAGCAGCGTGAGCAGCACCGCAGCCGACCGGCTCCAGTCGAAGCGCGCGGCCTCGGCGGGCGCTGCCGCCGAACGGCGTTCCCACTCCCCCTCGGCCAGCAGCTCGGTGATGCGCGCGGCGAAGGCATCGGCATCCCCCGTCGCGGCGTAGAGCGCGGTGTCGCCACCGATCTCGCGGAAGATCGGAATGTCACTGACGACGACGGGCGTGCCGCGGCCCATCGCTTCGACGAGCGGGATGCCGAAGCCCTCGTCGCGCGAGGCACTCACGAGCGCCGTGGCCGAGTCGAGCAGTGCGGCGTACTCCTCGTCGCTCACTCCGTCGTGTACGACGAGCGCCCCGGGAGGCGCCGCAGCTTCGAAGCGCGCACGGTCGGCCGGGCGGATTCGGCTGAGCAGGTGCAGACGGGCTCCCGGCAGGCGGTGCAGTGCCGCCACGAGCGTGTCGACGCCCTTGTACGGCATGAACGAACCCATGTAGACGAGCTCGATCGCGTCGGGCCGCGTTCGCGGCGTGACTTCGTCGGGTCGATCAGCCGCGTTCGGCACGACCGTGATCGAGCGACGCGTCAAACGGTGCCTGGTCATGAGCTCGCGAGTGGTCTCACTCACCGTGACGACCGCGTCGGCGCGATTGAGCAGCATCCGTTGCGGCCACCACGCGAGGTGGTAGAGCCGCCAGCCCAGGCGCACGGGCCACGGCAGATCTCGCGGCGGCGTGGGATGCGCGTAGTAGATGAGGTCGTGCAGCGTGAGCACGAGCGGGTAGCGACGGCCCATCGCGCCCATCGTCTGCATGGGGCTGAACACCACGTCGGGTGAGACTCGGTTGACCTGTCGGGCAACGAAGGGCTCACGCGCGCTCGTGGGGCCGCTCACGAGGTGCCAGGGCAGCCCCGAGGGCAGCATGGCGAGTTGCCGCTCGTCGCTGACGAGCAGTTCGAGTGACTCGCCAGGGGCGAGCAACGGGCGGAGAGCATCCACGATGCCGGCCGTGAACCGGCTGATGCCGTCATGGCGCGGAAAACGCACGTAGCGGCAGTCGATGACGATCTTCATCGCAAGAACGTCGAGATCGCGTTGGCCGCTTCAACGGGCTTCTCGTAGTGGATGAGGTGCCCGACGCCCTCGATGATCTCGAGCTCCGCCTCCGGAAAGAGCGAGACCAGGCGGTGCTGCGCTTCGATGGGAGTGATGTCGTCATTGTCGGCGGCGATGAGCAGCGTCTGCTGCGGGATGCTCGCGGCGAACTCGCTCACATCGTGCGAGACCGACGCGCGAAACGCCTCGAGCAGACTCTGCCGATTGGCGAAGGCCGAGAAATAGCGGTCGTGCTCTTCGTGAATCCAGCGGCGCAGGGCCTTGTCGTCGGTCTTCGCCATCGTCACGCTCATGATGCGGGTGACGAGACGGCTGCGGAGCACGGCGAAACCGAAGCGTTCGGGTAGCGCTGCGCCCGCCTGGTAGAAGAGCACGGCGAGTCGCGTGAGCACTCCCCGGGGCCCCTGCAGCGCGTTCTGGCCGATCGGGTTGACGAGAATCACCCGCGGGGTCGGAACCCCGGCGGCCACCGCCGCAGAGACCACGATCGACCCGAAGGAGTGACCGAGCAGTACGGCGGTGCCGTGCACGCCCGCCGCGTGCAGAAAGGCGTCGAGCCAGGCCGTGTAGCCCTCGATGTCGTGGGCGTGGTTCGACAGTGGCTCGCTTGACCCGAAGCCCGGCAGATCGGGCGCGAGAAATCGCACGTCGGGCAGCTGTGCGACCACTGGTCCGAGTCCGTGGTGATCACCACGAAAACCGTGCACGAGCACGACAGTGCGGTCGGCATCGACCGGGCCGTACTCGACAAGATGCGTGCGGCTGCCGAGCACGTCGAGCTCGCGATCGCGTGAGGGGATGCGGGCGAGCGCGTCGAGGTACGGAGAGGGCATCGGCATCCGGATTAGTCTAGGCGCGTGTCGTTCACTGCCCCCATCACTCTGCCCGGTCTCGCCCTCGACCCTCAGTGGCATCGCCGCTCGGTCTTCTACGAGGTCATGGTGCGCTCATTCATGGATTCGAATGGCGATGGCACCGGCGATCTCTCCGGTCTCATCGGCAAGCTTGACTATCTGCAGTGGCTCGGCATCGACGCGCTCTGGTTGCCCCCGTTCTTCACGAGCCCGCTGCGCGACGGCGGATACGACATCGCCGATTACGTGGGCGTGTTGCCCGAGTTCGGCACGATCGAAGAGTTTCGCGAGCTCGTCACGAAGGCCCACGAGCGCA
>SXGT01362267.1_pt1 | contig 24628 bp, 21 predicted proteins | sample 3176221 | NCBI WGS metagenome assembly SXGT01 (sample SAMN11356862, study PRJNA531348) | freshwater metagenome | isolation source: freshwater sample F1-120 | place: China: Fuxian Lake, Yuxi | collected 2017-12-25
CGCGCTGACGATCGGCACGCGCGATGGCGCCACGATCGAAATGGCCGAGGAAGCCGGCGAAGAGAATTTCTTCCTCTTTGGCCTGACTGCCCAGCAGGTCGCTGATAGCCGCGGATACTACAGTTCGCGCTGGCACTACGAGAATGAGCCGGAGACCCGCGCAGCGCTCGATCTGATCTTCAATGACCACTTCAGCCAGCAAGAGCCGGGCCTTTTCTCGCCCATCCGCGAGACGTTGCTCGACCGCGGTGATTTTTTCATGCACCTGGCCGATTTGACTGCTTACGCCCAGGCGCAGGAGCGACTGGGCCGACTTTACGCCGACCCCGACGCTTGGACTCGCAAGGCGATCATCAACGTTGCCACCTCCGGCAAGTTCTCCAGCGACCGCACGATTTACGAGTACGCGGCCGAAATTTGGAACGCAACTCCGTGTCCGGTTAATTAGCTTTCCCACTCACCTTCCAGGTAAGATACCGATTCCTTGGCGATCACGAAATCGGACAACTCGCCCGCCGCTCGGTGGAGTTCAAAGCTGCCATTCTCGCAGTGGCTTGAAAGCTATCATCGCGAATGGCTCACCAGCGATGTTATCGCAGGCGTGACCCTGGCGGCCTACGCGATTCCTGTGTCGTTGGCCTGTTTCCTGCTGTCGTACATCGAAAGCATTTCCGCCGCCCGCGCGCTGGCAGCTAAGAACGGCTATGAGGTGGACCCACGACAGGAGTTGCTGGCGATTGGAGCAGCCAACTTCGCCGTGGCATTTGGCCAGGGCTTTCCCGTGGCCGGCGGCCTTTCGCAGTCGGCAGTCAACGACAAGGCAGGCGCGCGTTCGCGATTGTCGCTCGTGATCGCCTCAGTCACCTTGGGAGTGTGTCTGGTTTACTTGACGGATTTGCTGCGGAACTTGCCGACCGTGGTGCTGGCCTCGGTGGTGCTGGTCGCCGTGCGGGGTCTGATTGACATATCGGCATTGCGGCGGCTTCGCGAAGTCAGCCGCTTGGAATTCAGAATCTCGATGGTTGCCTTCGTGGGAGTCTTATTGCTGGGCATTCTCAAGGGAGTTCTGCTGGCTGCGATCGTCTCACTGCTGATGTTGATCACCGCGGCGGCGCGGCCCAATGTCGCGGTCCTCGGTCGTATTCCCGGTTCAAGGCGATTCTCCGACATCGCACGTCACCCAGACAATGAAGCGATTCCGGGTGTACTGATCTTTCGCGTGGAAGCCTCATTGCTTTATTTCAATACTGATCATGTACGCCAGGTCGTATGGGATAAAATTCAATCGTCGATGCCGTTACGGCTCGTCGTGTGCGATCTGTCCAATTCGCCGTATGTTGACGTCGCTGGTGCGCGTTTTCTTACAGGCCTGCAGAAAGACCTTGCCGAGCGCGGTGTCGCGCTCCGCCTGGCGGAAGCTCGTTCCCAGGTGCGCGACCTATTGCGGGCAGAGGGTCTGGAAGAGAGAATCGGCTACTTCGGTCGCCATCTTTCGGTGGACCAGGTGATTTCCGAACACCAACAAACGTAACCAAGCGCGCCAATGGTCGGCCGCTACATCAGATTCTGCTAATTTTTCACACGTTTGAATTCCGAAGCGAACGCAACCCACGCCCCGCGGATCTCGAAGCCGCACAGCAGGGTATCCTGTTGGGTCATTCCGACCAACGAGGAGCTCATGATCGCTCAGCACACCAGCTCGCTGCTCGACCTGCAATGACAGCGGGCGGCAAACAACACCTACCAGAGGGCAACCTATGCGACCGGAAACCTGGCAGCGACAGACCGCCACCAGGATGGGCCTGGAATCGACCTTTCGCCCCCGCGGCCGACCGAGAAGACATCCGGACATCTGACGGACCCCCTTCCTGGAAATATATAGTCATGTCCCCGTTTATTCAATCCAGGATGCACTTTGTGATCATCCGGGTCAATCGGCTAAACTGCTGCTTGCCTGGTGAAACGGAGTCGAGCTCTGCGGGGACGCAACTCGAGAAGGGATCATCAGGCCGAAGGGCGCGTCAATGACGCCTGGCTGCTCTGGCGAATTCAACAGCGCCAGAGCGCCCTTTGTTCTGCTCAGCATTGAACGCCCGGGCGATGCCTGAAAAATCCAACCCTCCCCATGATCAACCGCTGACACTGCCCACAAATTCTGCTGAAGACCCTTCTTTTTTTGTGGGTTTGTGTCAAAGTAGCACCATACGCTCACCGGTCATGGTTGGTGGCGGAGCCTATACGCATATTCAACAAGATGACCAGCATAACACAGAGGCGCAAAGGAAAAGCAAGAGCAGGCTTGTATTCTCCGGTTTTTCTCTGCGCCTCTGTGTTATGCTTTTTGGCAGCAGGTACAAGGAGGCCACAATGACAACCACACGCGTCACCAGGCACCGCGCCCGTGTCGGCGTCTTCGGGATCGGCCTGGCCGCGTACTGGCCGCAGTTTGCCGGACTGCGCGATCTGCTGGTCGGCTATCAGCAGGAGGTGGAACGGCGCATCGCCGCGTTCGGCGCCGAAATGGTCTCGGCCGGCCTGGTGGATAGTGCCCCAGCAGCGCAGGCGGCCGGGGACCTCTTTGCTGCCCATAATGTGGATCTGATCGTCTGCTATGTGGGCACCTACGCGACATCGTCGCAAGTGCTGCCGGCGGTGCAGCGGCGGCGAGCGCCGGTGCTGGTTCTAAACCTGCAGCCGGTCCCGTCCATGGACTATCCCAATACCGACACCGGTGCATGGCTTGCCAACTGCTGCGCCTGCTGCGTGCCGGAGATTGCCAATGCCTTTGCCCGCAGCCGCATCCACTTCAACGTGGTATCGGGGCTGCTTTTTCCTGCGGAGGGGAACGCGGCGCAATATTATACACGCGGCTGGCGGGAGATCGAGGAGTGGGTGCAAGCCGCAGGTGTGCTGCGTGCATTGTCCTACGCGCGAGTCGGCTTCCTGGGGCATACCTATCCGGGCATGCTCGACATGTACTCTGACTTCACCATGCACCACGCGCAGCTCGGCACACATGTTGAGGTATTGGAGATGGACGATCTCCACGTGCGCGTCAAGGCGGCCACCGCATACGAAATCGCCGCCAAGATGGATGAGTTCCACAGCGTCTTCGAGATCGCCGCACCGGGGAAGGACAAGATTTCACAGCCGGTCACTGAGGAAGCCCTGCGTTGGTCAGCGACCGTGGCCGCGGGGCTGGACAACCTGGCGCGCGACTTCGCCCTCGATGGACTGACCTACTACTACCGCGGCCTTGGCGGCAACGAAAACGAAGAGCTGGGTGCTGCGCTGATCGTGGGCAATTCCCTGCTCACGGCGCGGGGCATTCCCGCGGCGGGTCAAGGCGACCTCAAGACCTGCATGGCCATGTTGATCCTGGATCGATTGGGCGCAGGCGGCTCCTACACCGAGTTCTACGCCATGGACTTCGACGAAGAGTTTATCCTCATGGGCCACGACGGGCCGGGGCACATTGCGATCAGCGCGGGCCGGCCCGTGCTCCGGGGGCTAGGGATCTTCCACGGCAAGCGCGGGTTTGGCTTGTCGGTGGAGTTCAACGTGAAGACGGGGCCGATTACGATCCTCGGCATGACCCAGACAGCCGAAGGCCGGTTGAAGCTGCTGGCTGCCGAGGGCGAGTCGCTCCCCGGCAGCCGGCTGGAGATCGGCAACACCAACTCGCGGCTGCGCTTTGGCCTGGACCCAGCCGCGTTTATGGATCGGTGGTGCGAGCACGGGCCGACCCATCACGTGGCCTTGGGTGTGGGCCATCAGATTGGGAAAATCAGGAAACTGGCGCGGCTGCTGGGGCTGGAACTGGCAGTTGTGGGATAGCAAAAACAGGCACGAAGGGACACAAAGGGAACTGAGTGCTTCGTGTTTCTTCGTGCCTTTGCGTCTTCGTGGCTACTGGAGGGAAACAATGAACAGGATCGGCTTTGTACTCAAGGTAAGGCAAGACCGGATCGACGAATACAAGGCGCACCATCGCAAGGTGTGGCCGGAGATGTTGGCGGCGCTGCGTGAGGCAGGATGGCACAACTATTCGCTTTTCTTGCGCGCCGACGGGCTGCTCTTTGGCTATTTCGAGACGCCCCATGACCTGGCTACGGCAACAGCTCAGATGGCAGCGACAGAGGTCAACACACGATGGCAGGAGTTTATGGCGCCTTTCTTCGAGTCGCCAGACAACGCGCGGCCAGACCAGATGCTGATGGAGCTGGAAGAGGTTTTTCACCTGGCGTAACGTCATCCTGAATGCGTATCCTGCATGTCGACATCAGCCAGCAGAATGTACAGATCTGCTCGCTCCCGGATCGACGCCGGCTGGGCCAACTCCCCAGCGCGCCAGGCCAACTTCCCCAACCGTAACCGTTCACGGGCCAAGAGAGGGGGACAGGCACATTTTCCCGGGAACCACGTTGGAAAACCTCCTGCCAGAACCCTGCGCCTCTGGCGAATTCGTTGGGAAAATGAGCCAGTCCCCGGCCCTTGAACGGTTGCTTCCGTGTTGTTATCAGCGCGGAAAACGTGGCGTGCGGTGGCCATGACCGTTCGTCGACGGTGAAGCTCCCACGGCGATCGGCACGACGCGGCCGGCCAGATATTGCTCTTGAATCCAGGCAAACGTCTTGGCCATGCCATCGCGCAGACGGATCGAGGGTTCCCAGCCAAGATGCTGCTGAATCAGGGAATTATCGCTGTTGCGTCCATTCACTCCCTTCGGAGCGTCGAGCTTATAGCTTCGCTCAAGCGCGACTCCCGCGATGTCTTCGGCGATGTCTACCAGTTGGTTGATGGTCACCAGCTCGCTCGATCCGAGATTCAGCGGCTCCAGGATGTTGCTGTGCATGATCCGATCGATCCCCTGGATGCAATCGTCGATATACATGAAGCTTCGCGTCTGATTGCCATCGCCCCAGATCTCGATCTGATGCCTGCCGGACTCCAAGGCATGGATCACCTTGCGGCAAACGGCGGCCGGCGCCTTTTCTCGCCCGCCCTGCCACGTGCCGTGCGGGCCGTACACATTGTGAAACCGGGCCAGCCGTGTGCTCAGGCCAAAATCCTCGCGGAAGTGCCGGCACATTCGTTCGCTAAAGAGCTTTTCCCAGCCGTAGCCGTCCTCGGGCATTGCCGGATACGCGTCTTCCTCCTTGAGCGGCACCACGTTCGCATCGCGTTGTTTGTCGGCGTTGTAAACGCAAGCGCTCGATGCGTAAAAGAAGCGGTTGACGCCCGCCGCCTGCGCCTCGATCAGCAGGTTGGTGTTGATCAGCACCGAGAGCATACAGAGCGCTTTGTTATTCTCGATGAAGCCCATGCCACCCATGTCGGCGGCAAGATTGTACACCTCGCTTACGTCGCGGCACGCCAGCCGGCATTCGTCACGGTCTTTCAAGTCCGCTGAGAGGTTCTCGACGCCATCAAACAACTGATGCCATTCGTCGAAGGGTTTGATATCAACCGCGCGAATGTTGGTAAAACCGCGTCCACGCAAATCGGCGACCAGGTGGCCGCCGATGAATCCGCCGGCGCCGGCAATCAGAATAAGTGGATCGTTCATGGCAAGGTTCCTTTCAGAGTGTCAAACGAAGTCGGTTTGCGAAGAATCAACTTTTGATAACGGGCGATGGTGCGGCTTTGATATTGGGTCCCATCAATCGCGCGGATAAAAGCGCAGTGAGCAGCTTGCAAGCAAAAATGCTGTTGGTCACCAGGTATCGCTTCCAGAGGCGATGCGGTTCCTGGTAGAGACGGAAGATCCACTCCAGTCCGCGGCGCTGCATCCATTCTGGCGCCGAGGCCTTCACGCCCGCGTGAAAATCAAACGCTGCTCCCACGCAAACCTGCACGGCTTGAATTCGGTCGGCGTGGTCGGCGGCGAAATGGTCTTGCTTGGGGCAACCCAGGCCAATGAACACCAGAGCCGCGCCGCTGGCATTCACGCGTTGGACCATCGCGGCGTCTTCGTCGGCCGTCAGCGGACGAAACGGCGGGGACTCGGATCCGGCGATCTTTAGTCCTGGAAATTGGCTGAGCAGGTTTGCTTCGAGTGCTGCGAGCGTCCGCGGCGAGCTGCCGTAGAGGTAAATGGAAACGCCGTTGGCGGCGGCGCGACGGCACAGCTCCCACGTCAGCCGAGGGCCGTAAACGCGGTCGCTCAATCGCGCGCCGTGCAGCCAGTTGAGCGCCCAGCGCACCGGCTGTCCATCGGGTGTGACGATTGCGAAGCGATTGACCTTTTCCGCCAGCTCCGGTTGGCTCGCCGCCTCGACCAGCGCATGCACGGCAAAGGCCGAGACGACAGCGGGCGTACGGGTACGTGCCGCGTTGAGAACGGCGTCGCACGCCTCATCGTAGGTGGTGACGCTCACGCCAACGCCAAACACCTTGTGTTTCGCGGGCCAGGATAATGTGTTCGGATTCATGATGCTCTTTCCATAACGTTTTCCTGACGGGTGCATTGCGGAACTGCCGGCAGCGGATTGGCCTCGATCCCATGATGGGCCGAAAGCGCGGCGGCGTAGATCATCATCAGTCGTTCGTAATTGGTCTCGGCGGTGAACTGAGCTTCGAACCGCTGGCGCGCGGCCCGGCGCATTGCGCTCAGGCGTGCAGGATGGGCCGCTATTTCCCTCACCGCCTGCACCATCGCAGCCACATTACCCGCCTCGAACAACAGTCCCGTGCGATTGTGTTCGACCAATTCGCTCATCGACCCGAGCCGCGAAGCAACCACCGGCGTGCCACGACTGAAGGCTTCGATGATTGTCTTGGGAAGTCCCTCATACCAAATCGATGGGAATACCAGGAACGCAGCGTTTCCCATGAGTTGTTGCACGTCCTTGCACGACCGTGCGCCAAGCCAGTCGATGTGCGGACTGACTGCGGCGGCATCGCGCACACGATCCGCCAACGGGCCATCGCCGACGATTTTGAGGGGGGGGAGCTCGGGTCGGCTCGTCCAAGCGGAAAGTAAGGTTTCAACTCCCTTTTCCTGCGACAGGCGTCCGACAAACAGCGCGTACCCGCAGGCGCCGTCGCCGGGGCCGGGGTCGGGCGCGACGAAATTCGGTTTGACCGCCAGGCGGTTGGCTGGAAAGCCGGCCTCGATGAACTTTTGCCGCGCGAACTCGGTGAGCACAATATAGCGATCGACCCTGTGGCGGTACGTGCCCCACAGTCGATGCGCGGCCAGCATGCCGGCAAGCACGGTTGTAGCGGCGCGACTTTCTCGATAGCAGCCATGCCGAATCGCCGGCCATGCGACGAGCTTGCCAAGGCAATCTTCGCAGACGCGGTTGTCTCGCATCAGGACGGCTTTCGGACAAATCAACCGGTAGTTGTGCAGCGACTGCACCACGGCTGCGCCTTCCGCTTTCGCCGCATGGTACGCTGCGGGAGAAATCAGCGGGAACGTGTTCGTGCAGTGCATCAGCCGGGGACGTTCGCGACGGATCAGCGCGCGCAGTTCACGGTACGACTGCCGGTTCCACATCGTGCGTGCGGCAACCTTCAACCGACCCATGGCGTCAATCGCATCGTTGTGCAAGGTGTAGGGAATCACCTCGTGCCCTCGGTCGGTCAGCAGCGCGGCCTCGTCGGCGAAGACCTGATCTTCGCCGCCGCGCTGCTGATAGTAGTTATGGCAGACCAGGATTTTCATCAAGGATTTTCCCATCGGACCCCGATCTCATCTGCGTGCGGCAGCGAAATCTGTAAGTGGTCGAATTGCCGCCGCCAATCGCTTCACCGTCGTGCGTAGCGGCGACTGTCGCACCCAGTTGCGTGTTTTCCAGTACCCGTTTCGCAAAGTCCGACCGACCAATCGCCGATCGACAAATCCTTCCGCCAGCGGCACGCTTCCCGAGGCGAATCGCTGCTTATACAGCTCAGGGCCTTTCCCAAAATCGATGCGAGTGATGCCGCGATCCACCGCGGCCTTGGCCAGCTCAACAAATAACACCGCCCCCGGCGAGTAGCTGGTGAACTGTGGATCGTAGCACGTGATCCACGAATGCAAGACGTGTCGAGAAACGAGTCCGAAGCAAAGAGCTGCCACCTGCGATCCGGCATACAGTACCGACAGCGTGCCGAAACAATCGGGTTGGTCATGCAAGAGCAGCCGGCGTCGCAGCTGGCGAGTCCAGGCCGGCTGCAAGACGTCGCGCACGTTGTTGAGGCGATACTGCCGCCGTTTCCAGTCGAACAGTGTGTCGAGGAGTTCCGGGGAGCGATTGTTAAACTCGAGCCGCAACTCGCCGCATTCGCGCCCCATCTTTCGCGACTTGCGTAAGGTTTGTTCAATACTGTCCGACGAGGCCTTGGCTCGGGTACGCCGATACGCGTCGAATCCGTCGGAAAGGTCCATGAACGGCGATGAATCGCGGCGGCAATGAAACTGGGCGAACTGTTCCTGGCCAGCCAGCAGATGGTTGAAGCACCATGTGTTCAGGTTGGCGCCACGCAACAATTCGTAAGCGTTCCAGGACGAGCCTGCGCGGGAAATGACCCCGTGATAGTCCGACGCGTGTTCTCCGACCGGCAAAGCATAGCCGCGATTATGCCGGTGGAACGGAAAGAATCCACACACTCCGCGTTCGTCGTGGAGGATCGCCAGCTCCACGTCATCACGGACTTGCGCGACCGCGAGCGTGAACTCCGGGTGAAAAAACGGGCTCTCGAATAATGGCTTCGCCCGCTGAATTCCGGACCATGCGCGAATCTGTTCCGCCGTCAGCTGACTTGCCTTCAGGATTTCGATCATGGCGACACGCTTCGGCTGCAAGGAAAGAAAGTGGCGGTCCGATGGAACAACGACGCGTTTCAGGTTTTCGAAAATGGCGACGCGATGAGCAACAGCGCACAACGCACGTAACCGCGCATTCTCCAGAACAAGCACCGCGCCGCCACACGGTGCTCGCTTTGTCCGGCGGACTTCGCCCAAAGCCAGCGGGGAAAGTGCATGCACAGAGCCTGACCCAGACGCGCGACCGCGACGCCGGCCAACGCCAGCCGACCCCATTCCTGGAAATCCCGCCGCGCAAAACACCAGCCGTTGTGCAGCGAGACGCTGCGAAGATACTTCTCTTCCAGCCGAGACGGTGGCGTAACGTGCCAGACAACGGCGTCGGGGGTATACCACGATTCGATGCCGGCGGCGCGGATCCGGCGGTAATGATCCGTGTCCATACCTCGCTGGTTATACGAATCGTCGTAAAGCCCGACCTGCTCGAAAACACTGCGGTGCAGCATCTGATTACCCGAACCAGGCCCTTCCTTACGCGTGTACGGTCGGGCCACGTTCCAGCCGACGGACGCTCCCAGTAAGCGCCGGCAGACCTCGGACAGCTGCCGCTGGCAACCGTCGGGAAGCCTCAGATGCACTGCGCCGCCGACGCTGCGGACATTTCTTTCTTTTGCCAGCGCCAGCAGCTCGGCCAGCCAACGCGGATCGGCAATCTGGTCGTCGTCGAACATCGCATGCCACTCGCCGCGCGCTTCGGCAACGGCGCGATTCCGGGCGTAGGCAAGTCCCTTCCGCGGCTCGCGCGAATAGCGCACGGGCACATTGGAGCCGGCGACGAGCTCCGCGACCACTTCCGACGTGTGGTCCGTCGAGGCATTGTCAATCACCAGCACTTCATAGGAGAATCGGCTCGCGGTATGTTGCGCAGTCAGGCTCATCAACGCATCGCGCAACATGGCGGCCCGGTTGTGGGTGCAGACGGCGACGGTAATATCGGGTAACGGACACTTGCTCATCCACTTCCTCCTGCGGTTGGCGATTTGCGCCAGTGACTCAGCGCGGGATAAACCAAGGATGGGCGGCACTCGAGCTGATCATCGCTCCGTTGACTGCGCACTCCGTATGCCGCACCCATCACCGCGAACAGCGGATTCGTGAACCACAGGTTGTAGATCAGCGTATTGTCAGTGGCGCACGTGATAAGAAAGAGGACGAACCCTAACAGGGAGGCTGCGAACGCTCGTCGCTCGACGCCGGTGGCTTGGAGAACTCGTTGTCGCAAGCTGGCGATTTGCCAGAGCGATACGATCAGGAACAACCAAAGACCGACCAGACCGAACTCAAAGAAGATGCGCAAGTAGTCGTTGTGCACGTGGTACATGCCTTCCCAGACGGTGGGCACAAACGTGTAGGTCGAACCCGCCCCAGCGCCAAGGAACGGATGGCGCCAAGCCTCTTCCCAAATGTCGGGCCACGACTCAAACCGACCGTAGCTCAGGAAATTTCCTTCCACGACATCCTGCAACGTTCCCTCGCCCGTGAAAAAGAATCGTTCCTGAAACGTGGGCGTGTAGAACAAACCCAAGCCCATAGCTGCGGCAACTCCCAGGGCACTGATATTCCACAGCCGGCTGCGGTACCCTGAATACAACATCGGGGCCAGCAGGAGTGCAATCGTCGCCATTCGGCTGCCGGTAATCACCGTGATCAGCATGCACGCGCCCCAAATGATGATTGGCGATCGCACCGACGGTGGATACGCCGAGATCGCCACGCAACCGACGAGCACTGTCATTAGACTCGTCGAGCGCAGAGCGCAATCAAGACCCAACGCTTCGAGAATCCCTGCCTTCCACGCCAACGCGACTCCGAGCAGCATGAATAGCGTCGGCCAAAAAGCACTGATCAGCAGGTGAAGTTGTGTCTCATTGCGGACGAACGTGGCCGCCAACAGGCCAACCAGCAGCGGCATCGTCAGCTGTAGCGCGTCCTGAACGTTGCGCATCCCCAGACCATCGCACCAGGCGAGGGAACTCCAGATAAATCCCGACCATGCGAGCCAAGGGACGAGGGGAAATCCCGTCGCCCGTTCTCGATGAATCGCTTTCTCGAACAATAACAAGCACAAGCCCAGGGCAAGTGCACCTAGCCACAATGGCCCGGTGTAATTGATGCCTCCCAGCGTGATGCCTTCAATCGTGGAGATTCCCGCCAGCAGCGGCGTGGCAATGCAATACAACAAGCCGACCTTCGGCTTATGCCGGAGATTGAGGCGTGACAAAGGGATCGCTGCTTCCGAGGAGATTGCACTCATGCGTGACGTTCTCCCGGCATGTCGGTGCGGGAAGCTAGTTCTGATAATCGCAGCCGCAGTGTGAAACCGCGGAGGATGCCACCGAGTATCGTGCCCAGCAACATCGCCCAACCGGCGCCCATGGTTCCCCATAAAGGCACCATCACCAGCGCCGCGAAACACATCGCAATCAACTTGATGCAGTCCGCGGCAAAGCCAGCCTGGGGCCGCTCCAGGGCCCAGAGCCCGCAACCCGCCACCGATCCCAGGCTGACTCCCAGAGCGTTGACCATCAACAGCGCGAGCAAGGGGCCAACTCCCGCGTAGTCGCTCCCAAATGCCAGGACCACGAGCAAGTCGCCCGTCACAAACACCACCAGACAAAGACCACCCAAGAGCAGACTCAGCAGCAGGGCCATCCGCTTGAGGACGGACGTGAGTTCCAGCACTCCCCCACGAGCATAGGCATGCGCGGCACGAGGAGAAAAATAGTTGCCGATGCCCGTGGCGAGCATGCTCGAGATTCCGACCAGAGTCATCGCCGACACGAATGAGCCAGTCGCCTCCGCGCCTTGGCTTGCGGCGAGGATCCAGGGCAGCAACTGCGGTGCGGCGATCCCCAACAAGTGACTTGCCAGCGCCCACCGACCGAATGACCAATTGACAAGCCAGTCGTTTCGAATCTCACCCGCGGCAAAGGCCAACTGAGGTTGCCGTCCGGCCCACCAGACAGCACACCCCACGGCACTTGCCAATCCCATCGCAAGAATCGCCGAGAACGGCGTGTCTGCACCATCGAGCAGCAGTCCCAGCAGGATTGCCACTTGCAGCATGCCGACGAGCAGATCAAGCAAGGTTGCGAAGACCACTTCCAGATGCGCCATCGCGAACTGACGCACGCATTCGCGCAGTAGAATCCACGGCAGAGTGACCGACGCCACGAGCAGGCAGCGCAGCATGCCCGGCGGCGCCCCCATCAAGTTGCACGCCACCCATCCCATCGCAAAGGCCAACAGCGCCAGTGCCGAAAATGTGGCCTGGTGCACAAGCACGCTGCCGGTATACCGAGCCCGTTCAGGGCCAAGCCGACGCGGCGCGTACACGTAGTACGGTGCACTAATCAACTGCTCCTGGATGCCGCGCGCCAGAAACACCAGGCTGTAGATCAGAAAATAGAGACCCAGATCCGCCTTCGAGCCAAAGCGGCCGACCATCAAGCTTGTGGCGAAGCTCGTGCCGGCCACGATCGCCTGATCCCCCACGGAGATTGCCGTCAACCACAGCTCTCGGTCGCGCACGATCCGCCACACCTGGCGCGAGGCTCGCCCCGGCAGTGGCTCGCTGGTCGATTCGGCAGTGACTTCGAGCGTGGAAATCATGAACGGTGATCAAGTAAACTCGCTTTAACTGCGGCTGTGCTGTCGACGCGCCAGCCAACGAGGCTGACCGACAAGACGCCAGGCGAAGCGGGCCGCCGCGTACCAACCACTAAGTTTTGTCGAGATGGTGGCCGGCAAATCTGCCTGCGTGACGGTAAATCGGCCCCAGTCAAACGGGTCGCTGCCCGATCGATTCAAATCGCTTTCCGTCGTGAGGGCGCAGATCACACCTGAGTTCCGCGCTGCTTCGGAGAGCGGCGGGCCGGCGAATCCAAGTTTTCGGCGACCATAGGGGAAGGCAAAGGTCGGCTCGAGGAATCCAAACCTTTCGGCAAGGACGTCGACCGACGCTCGCAAATCGGCCATGAACTCCGCGGGGCGGTTGCGGAAATCGGCATGGGTATGTGTGTGCGCGCCAATCTCGATCAGACCATCCGCCGCCATCTCTCGGCATTGGTCGCTTGTTAAGGGGCGCCAAGATTCGACGGGAACCTGCAAAGAACCCGCGGCCTTCCACTTGTCGAAGGGAAAAGGAACTTGACTGTCCAAATAGGACGTGGCGACAAATACGGTCGCCGGCAGTCGAAGATCCCGCAGCACCGGCCAGGCATGGTGAATCAGATTCTCGTAGCCGTCGTCAAACGTGATGACGAACACCCGGGCGGGAAAGGGCTGGCCCGTGCGATTGTGCGCCAGAGCCTGCCGTAGGGACCAACCCTGATACCCCATCTGCAGCAGTCCCTGAAGTTGATGCCGAAAACGATCGGGCGTTACATTCCAGGTCGGTGGCGCGAAGCCCGCTGTGATGGGAGCCACGCGGTGGTACATCAGGATGCCCAATGTGCCATGTGTGCGCGGGCCAAGCAGCCGCAGCAGCCCCATGCCGAGCGGGCCGGAAACTGGCTTTACCCAATGCTCGACCCACGAGGTCCACAACGGCATATCCGCCTGGTTTTCTCTGGCGCCTGCGACGAGTGTCATGTTCAGCAAGCTCCTTTGCGAAGCAGCACCGCATGCACGGTTTGCAACAAGAGCTTCAAGTCGTGTCGCAATGACCGCGAGCGAACGTACTCCAGATCCATCCGCATCCATTCCGTGAAGGAGACCCGGGAACGTCCTTTGACCTGCCAGATGCACGTTAGCCCAGGGGTCACGCTGAGGCGTTGCTTCTGCCAGGGCTCGCAGGCGGCGGACTCGTCGCACGGCAGAGGCCGCGGTCCAACCAGCGACATCTCCCCCTTCAGGATGTTGAATAACTGCGGCAGCTCGTCGATGCTTGTGCGTCGCAAAAAACTTCCCAAGCGCGTGACGCGAGGATCGCATTTGAGCTTGAATGCGGGCCCATCCTGTTCGCTGCTGCCGCGCAAGCCCGACTTCAATTCCTCCGCGTTGACGATCATGGTGCGGAACTTAAAGATTGCGAACTCCCGGCCTCCCAATCCATGTCGGTCTTGTACGAACAGCACCGGCCCCCTGGATGTCAACTTGATCGCCAGCGCGACCGCCACCATGATGGGCCCGACCACTACCAGGCCGATGCCTGCCCCCACGATGTCCATTGCGCGCTTCCAGGTGGGCAGCTTTTCGAAGAAAAGCGACTCGAGCGGCTGCGCGGCTGCAACGTTCTTTTTCCCAATGCCGTGTCGATCAACCCCCGATTCTCTGTCACCCGCGTCGAATGTTGGATAGACGTAAACATGGAACTTTGTCGCTACGTGCCGCTGGGCCAGCAAATCACGTACGTCTTCTGCCAATTTCCAGGCGCCGTTGGCGGGAGTGTCGGGCAAGATCACGCCGATGGTGCGGTCTTTGAACCAACCCGCCTGATCGGTCTCGCGGATTCGTTGCTCGAGCACGTCCGAGGCGACGCGCAGCGCGTCGTTCGTGGCGCCGCGCCGGCTCAAGGCGATGGTCAGCAGCGAAAAACCGGTGAGACTACGATCCGATCGCAACCGTTCGCGGCGCAGCGCCGCCTGGAAGTGACGTGTCGCGAGCAGAAAGTCTCCGTTGTTTGGCCCCGCCGCGAGTCCACGGCCAGTCAGCCATCCCAGTACATTGGATGAAGCCATCGTCGTTCCTAGTTGCCGTTCTTAGGGTGTCCATTTTGGAGTGGTTGCCCACTGTGGTTCCTGGGAAAATGTGCCTGTCCCCTCTTTTTGCCTGTGCACGGTTACCAATCTCGAACAGGAGTGTAAAGTCCCGCGGCTGCTATCGGACGCCATTAAAAACCGCCCCCAGCAATCGGACTCCCGCCCGCAAGAGCCGTTCCGCAGCCCGCCGGGCTGTATGAGCGGCAACGCGTTCAGCGGCCAGCACCAACACCGTGCCGTCCAAGTGCCCTGCCAACAACCAGCAATCGCCGAGCTCGTCGACCGGTGGCAGATCGATCACGACGAGCCAAAAATCAGCCCGAATCGCTTCGAGCAAGGGGGTGACGCTGGTGGCCTCCGCATGATCGGAAACATTGCCGACGTTGCCAGCCGGAAGAAGCGTCAAACATTCGAGATCACATTGGAATAGACAGTCGGCCAGGTCGGCGGCGCCGGCGAGGTATTCGCTCAGCCCTGGCGACCGGGGCGAAGCGAGGTGCTGATGAAGCGTGGGGCGCGAGACGCGTGCGTCGACCAGCAGCACGTTTTTCCCGAGCGATTGTGCGGCTGTTAGCGCCAGGTTGGCAGCGACCGTGCTGACGCCCTCGCGGCGCGTGCAGCTCGTCACGCCCACAACCTGCGGCAATTGACCGGCAGGACCGACGGGCCGTTGGATGTTGGCCAACAGTTCCGCGTAGGGGTCAGCGTTAACGCGCGGACGATCGCGGTGTTTCGGCGCAGCGACCCGGCGGACTACGCCGTTGACTGCGGCATGGCCGTTGGCCGCCAATCGATCAGTGGTTTCGTGAGGAATCATTGCCGGTTGAATTGCTGGCCCTTTCTACCTGACAGACGATTTGCGTTGAAACGAGTGATGGGCACGGGTCCGCGGAATGGAAGCCAGCACCGGCAAGCCCAGACGCTGCTCCACCTCGTGAGGAGTCTTCAGCGAGTGATCCAGATATTCGCTGCCAAAGGCCAATCCCAGCGATCCACCGACCCAGGCCACAAGGGCCAGGCAAATCACCAGCAAGGGTTTGGGACGGGTCGGCTTTTCTACCAGCGACGGTGGTTGCACTATGTTGACGTTCGAAATCCGGTTCGCTTCCAAGGCGTGGTCGATGCGGGCTTGTTCCAGGTTGCCGGCGTAGGCGCGGTAGCTTGCCTCCGCAAGTTGCATTTGCCGCTCAAGCGCCGTGATCAGCACTTCCTGGCCGTTGAGCGTCTTCGGGCAACTTAGCCAGTGACTGGTTCAGCGTGTCGATTGCAGCTTCCGACGAAGCCAGCGCCGATGCCGCGGTCAGCGACCCCGTTTCCACTTGCACCAACTGCGATTGAAGCGCCTGTTGTTGGACCGGAATTGAGACCAGTCCTGATTCGTTCTTGGCGTCTTGCAACTGTTGGACCGATTCGTCGAGTTGTTGTTTGAGCCGCGTTGTCTGTTCGGCAAAAAACTGCTGTGATCCGGAGGTCCGGTTCGCAGTCATGTGCTGTTCCTGGTAGGCCGCGAGAAACGCCTGCAAAATCTGTTGAGCAAGTTCTGGCGCCTGGGCCTGACATGAGACGGTGATTACGCTGAGTTCATTTGATTCTCGCGCGATTCCAGCACTTGAATCATCTGCCCCGTGGTGGCGGTCGGGTCGAGCGTGACACTTTCGCGGCCCAAACGCACAAACAGCCTGGCGTCTGAAGCGTACTTTCTTGGCAGCACCAAAATAGCCGCCGCCAGACCCCCCAGGACCAACAGGCACCAGGCGAAGATCTTCCCCTTGTGGCGAAAGAACACGCGTACCAGGTCTCGCAGCAGAAGCGGACGTTCAAGGGGTGGATCCATGGCGAGTCGCTTGGAATGAGCGATGCCAGTCCATCGGCGATCAAACGGTGGGACAACGGATGTCGTTACCAGCTTAATGGCGTTCGCATTCGTTGCAACGGGGACTCTAGGAAAGCTAACGGGTGGCAATGGGGATCTGAATCAGTAGTCGTACCACAGTCCCAGGCCGACCTTCTGCTCGTTGGTCTTGTAGAACTCGAATTGCTGGTTGCCGCCGTCGTAATATTGAAGACCTACGCGGAACATGCGCCGGTCTGCTCCGTAGCGCCACGCCCAGCCTGCTTGTGCAACGAAACTTCCGCCGAAGTCTAGCTCCTCCCGCAGTTGACAATTCATCGCGACAAACGGTGCGGAATGGTTTCCGGCACGCAGGATGGGCGCGTAGTCGAATCCACATTGAAAGTACCATGGCTTACTGAACATGCTGTCCCACGCCCAGTCGATTTCGCCGTACAGCCGTAAGCCCGGCGTGACGTAGTACGAATGTCCCCAGGCTAGCGCGTTGCGTCCGAAGTTGATGCGTGCAACCGTGGGGTTGTCTTCCATGAATTCGTCCCCCAGGTGGGAGCTGATGTGATAGAAGCCAAACTTCATTTGATACGGCCCGTTGCCGTACACCAGCGGCACGCCAAAGCGATAGTCGGTGGACACCAGGTCCACAGCTTTCTCAGGATCGAGGCGTGGAAACGCTGCACCTTCCATCTGAATTTCCCAGCCACTGGGCTGAGCACCGTCCAGCGTCCCCCAGCGACAAAGTGCAACCCTGCCCCCCAGGGCGACATCCCACACCCAGCCTTCCGTCCGTTCTTGGCTCCATACACTGCCAAAACGCGGCTCCCAGGGTCCGGCCAGATAGGAGTGCCAGATCAGCGACTTGGGCATCAGTTGAAATTCATGCCCGCCATCGCAACCTTCCAACCCCGTCGGCGGACAGTCGTAGCAAGGTTCCGATTCGCCACTCTCGCCGGCAGAAGTCCGGCCCACAGTACCTGGACCGTAGGGAGTCCACACCGGCCCTTCCAACGTCGTCGCCGGCTGCGCCTCCTGCAAGACCAGGGGAGATCCCTGATCCAAGGAGGATGGCGCGTCGTCAATATCTGCTGATACGGAAGGCAGCGGCTCGAACTGCGCGTAAAGAAAACAAACGTGGCCGAGCACAAGCAAGACTGCTAGCAGTCCCGCCCGTCCGCGCCGAGCGCAGTGGGACGGATTACGGATGAATAACATGGTTGGGCTCGGCGCGGGAGCTGAGTCCGACAGGGTCGAAAATCCGCCTTACGAATCCGCAGAGGACATGCCATGGGGCGGAGACTTGGGGCGCCAATGGGCTGGTCTCCTGCCGTTGCGCCTAAAGTCCGGCACGCCCGACACGACCGGCACCCAAGGTCTTATCGGCACGGAAGGAAAACTTTCGCAGGGCAGCTCACACTGCCGGCAAAGTCCGCCAGAAGCCAGGAAAACCTGGCAAACCTTGCGGCGGGAGTGCGAGATTGGGTTGGTCCGCTCGCCGAATGAAAACGGTACACGAAGTACGCTCGCCGCGACGAATCTTCGACCCTGCCGCGCCGTTACCATCGTCGTGCGGGCGTCGGGTCGCCGTTCATGGGCCGGGGACTGGCGCGTTTTCCCGGCGCATTCCGAAGAGCTGCATCGTTACGTTGGGAGGTTGCCCAACGTGGTTCCCGGGAAATGGTGCCTTGGCTGAAGACATGTTATTTGTCCTCCGCTGGTTCAATGTTAACCAGCCTGCCCCTTGAAATCGTCATGGATTGTCGTAGGACGATCCGTCCTCTGGCCAGCTGTGGCCGCTGAACTCAGGATCCATCAGCGGCGCCCACGTCGTACATCCGTCCCAATAGTGAACGATCTTGCGGGCGCCCTTGTCGCCGGCGGCGGGCGTCTTGGCTGCGTCTGGCTCAGCCGCCCTCGCAGCGCAGGGATATATAGAGATGCCGCCGCAAGAAATCCCACGCTCGGTACCAGCGAAAACAAATGCTGCCTGTTCACTTGGGTACGCCTTGGCTCAGGACTTCAGGATTGGGCCATGCGCTAACCCAACTTCCCCAGCAGTTTGCGAAAATTCCTCGGGCGGTGATTTTCTTGGACTTTTTTTGGACGTAAGTCCTTTGGCGATGGCGAGGTTGCCGGGCTTGGGCGAGTTTTTTTCGCCGCGGGGCGTGTAGTGGAAAAACTTGCCCTGGATCGCCGCTAACATGGCGGCATGTTTTTGCGGCCTCACTATCGGCGGCGCAACGGCCAGCGCGAAGCGTATTGGGCGCTTGTCGAATCGTATCGCACCGAGCGCGGGCCGCGGCAGCGGACCGTGGCTTATCTGGGGCTGATGGACGAGGCCGGCCGGCTGGGCGTCGAGCAGGCGGCCGATCCGCAACCGCCGTCGCCGCAACGAGCGTTGTTCCCGGAAGAGAAGCCCACGCCGCGGTTCGTCGAGATCGACCGCACGCGCATCCGCGTGGAGAACTGCCGGCAGTTCGGCGGGCCGTGGCTGGCGTTGGAACTCGTCAAGCAACTTGGGCTGCACGAGTTTTTAGCGCGCACGATGCCGCCGGGCCGCGAGCAGGTTCCGTGGCCGCTGACCGCGCTGATCCTGGTCATCGCGAGGCTCTGCGAGCCGTCGAGCGAACTGCACATCGCCGAACACTTTTACCGCCAAACCGCGCTGTGCGATCTGCTCGGCGTGCCGCTCGACAAGGTCGACGACAACCGCTTGTATCGCGGCCTCGACGAACTGCTGCCGCACAAGCCGGCGCTCGAAGCGTTTCTCAAGCAGCGGTTCGGCGAGTTATTCGCTATCGAGTACGACCTGCTCTTGTACGACGTGACGAGCACGTACTTTGAAGGCCAGGCCAACGCCAATCCCTTGGCCAATCGCGGCTATTCGCGCGACCATCGGCCCGACTGCAAGCAGGTCTGTATCGGTCTGGTCGTGACGCGTTGTGGTCTGCCGCTGGGCTATGAAGTGTTCGCGGGCAATCGTCACGACTCGACCACGCTCAAAGAGATCGTCGAGACGATGGAAGCCCGCTATGGCCAAGCGCAACGCATCTGGGCGCTGGACCGCGGCATGGTTTCGGAAGTCAATCTCGACTTTCTCAAGGCCGGCGGCCGGCAGTACATCGTGGGCACGCCCAAGAGCCAGCTCAAACGATTCGAGCAGCAGTTGCTGACGCAAGATTGGCGCGCGGTCCGCGACGGGCTGGAGGTCAAGCTGTGCGCGTGTCCCGACGGCGGCACGGAGACTTATATTCTCTGCCGCAGCCGCGATCGCCGCGAGAAAGAGCAGGCGATGCACGCGCGGTTCGAGCGTCGCATCGAAGAAGAGTTGGCCAAGATCGCCGCCGCATGCGCGCGGTCGCGCCAACAAGTCGGGCCGCTCGAACGCCGCGTCGGACGCCTGCTTGGGAAGAACACGCGCGCGGCCGGCTTGTTCGAGATCCAGATTCGCGCCGCTGAAAATGGCGCCGCGCAGATCACGTGGAAGAAGGTCGACACGTGGCGCGCCTGGGCGCAACTCAGCGAAGGCGCCTACGTGCTGCGGACCAACGTCAGCGGCTGGAGCGACGAGGACTTGTGGCACGCGTACATCCAATTGACCGACGCGGAAACGGCGTTCCGCATCCACAAGAGCGACCTGTCATTGCGGCCGGTGTGGCATCAGAAAGAAGATCGCGTGCTGGCCCACATCCTGGTCTGCTTTTTGGCCTACGTGCTCTGGAAGTTTCTCGGCCAACTCTGCCAGCGAGCCGGCCTCGGCGACGAACCGCGCCGCGTGCTGGCCGAACTGAGCGAACTTCGGGCCGTCGACGTCGTGCTGCCCACGAAAGACGGCCACGAAATCCGCACCCGCTGCGTGACGCAGCCCACCGACCACCAAAAAATCCTCCTCGACCGCCTCGGCCTAACCCTCCCCGGCCGCCTGCAAAAAATCGATTTGTAGTGGAAAAATTGGGGGTCGTTTCGTTGCGGCGCAAGCACTTACGTCGACAGTTGGGGAAGTTGGGTTAGAACGTCGCCGTGGGGTGCGATGTTTTCGGCCCACTTCGGTGTGAGACCGATCTTCTCGACCAGCGACACCCGGCCGAGCCGCTTCTGCTCCAGGTAGCGGCTGATTTTCCGCTGCTCCTTGGCGAACTCGGGCGACTGGGCGACGTGCTGCTTCGAGGCGCCTTGCAGCTGATCGGTCAGTCCGGAAATGGCACATGAGGGCGGTACTGAGCATCGAAGCGAGGCGTCAGGGCACGATCAAGTTCGGCAGCGCCGTTAACCGCCCAAATGCGCGAGGTGAGGAAGACCTGTGCACCCCCGATCGCTTATTGCTCAGCAGCGACCTGGCGACATCAGCGTGCCCATCGCCAACTGCGTTCGGTCCGACACGCCGACGCTGATTCGGAAACGGACTTTGGCCGCTTCGGTCGATGTGACCGACGTACGATAGCTGCGATCCGGGGATTCCCTCTGGAAAGATCACGGGCTCCCTGCGGTCGGTGAGGATCGACAGTTTTTCCACGCTCGTCCGACGCGGCCCATCAGAAGCCTCGGCGACGTAATCGGCGTGCCCGCTGGCAGTTCCGTCCAGGGAAGCAGGTGCCGGCTCGACGACAGGTGTACAGGTATTCTATATGCCCTCATAGTGAAGGTGTGTTCACCTGTACACACTACGGTTCCTGCCATGGTCACCGCCTGTGTCGAGCCCCGACCGCTCTACCATCCACGCGATCCCCAGGCCTCCGACCTGTGGCGACTGCTCGATGAACATTTTGACTCCTTCCAGCAGGTCTACGACGAGCGTTTTCAGGAGAAGTACGGATACTGGAGGCCAATCGTCGAGCAGTCGGTGGCTGCCTTTCTCAAGTGCGGCGATCTGCAAGAAGGCTTTGCCCGAGTTCGAGATGCAGCGGCACCGTGCGGCCCGCGCGATCGTAAGTCTTGACATGGCCAAACTGCCGCAGCGAGTAGATCGGGGCGAAATCGGCGTTCGGCTGCGTCCAGATGTCGCGATCCACACCAACACGCTCCGTCTTGCAGCTTGCCCCCAGCACGAACTCTTCCTCGCGGTTGGTCTCACGCTCGCGAATCAAGCAGTGGCATTCGAGTGGAATGCGGGCGTTGTTCACCGTAAACGGCTGCGGCGCCGTCATCGTCCGCGGCAGATGCTTCGTCGTATCGAGGCGAAATGTCAAAAACGATTTGGAAAAATCAATGCCTTGCACATCACTCCTTTGCATAGGAGGGACCGACTCGGAAGCCGAACAAATCGGCATCCTTCATCTCAAAAATCAATAATACAGGTTTTCCGGAAAGCTCTTCCAACCCCTTGCCGCTCTTGAACTCGACCGGATGGTCGATATCGTTGGCGAGAATCGGTTCGCAGTCATCGAACGAGTATCCCTCCAATGGCGTGGCCAAGTGCGGCGCGTACACGGGGATGGTCACGCCGCCGGAGAGAGTTGCCATCTGACCTTCCGGCGAGGCAATCGCAACCCGCACTGACCCGTGGCTGGCATCCACATTGAGCTGCAACTGTCCGCCATCAAACACCACCGGCTTGGTGATCAACACCTCGGGCTTTGCGGCGCCGGCGCGCATGCTCACAAATCGCAGATGCGACTGCGTGTAGAGTGCAATCTCCATCTTGACCACGCGCTCGTGATAGTAGCTGTCCTGACCGGGATTGTTGCGAATCACCAAATGATTGCCGTTCATCATGGTGACGTAAAACCAATCCTCGTCGCCAACGCGCACCGGCGGCGCCGGCCGAAAGGCCTGTCGATCGTAAGCGTGCTCGTTGGTGGAACAGGCGATCCACGGTTCGCGGCTTACGGTGCGATCCCAAGTTTTTCCCCCGTCGCGGCTGATCGTGATTCGCGTGTCGCAGATTCCCTTGCGGGCCCACGGCCAGCGGAACGGATGCTCGTCGGTCGGCGTCAGAATGGGACCGCCGTCGGGATCGGTTCGGTCCGAGTGGAACCAACTCAACAGCCCCAGCACAACGCCATCGGTGTAATACGGATGCAGCGTCATCGGCTCGTCGTAGCGATCCAGCGAGTGCAGATCGGCAGAGTCCGGATACAAAGCCGCTTCGGCGGTCCAGTCCTTGAGGTCTTTGGAAGCAAATCGGGCGATCTCACGCGAAGGAATCCAGTGGCCGACAATCCCTTGTTCCAGCGCCACCCACTCTTGATGCTGATCGTCCCAAAAATTGACAAAGTGCCGTCGGGGATTCAGGGCGCTGCCAGTGGATGTGAGCTTTTCGCGCCACTGGGCATCGCTCTGAAAATCGGGGATCGTGGGCGAAAAAAACGCCTCCCATTGAGCGCCCACGACGGTTGAAGGCGCCTGTTGGCTGGGGTCGGTGGGATCGGGAATCACGCGGAATAGAAACCGCTTTTGAGGATCCGAGACATTGCCGTGAGTCGCCAGGTCCACCGGATCCATCAACGGCACGCCGATATTGTTTTCGCGCGTCTCGCCCTCCGAGTACGTCCAGTGCCCAACTTTTTTGATGGTGGCCGGCGCGGCAGTCAGGCCCAGACTCGGCTTGTTCCAATGAATTCCATCTTGGCTGGTGGCATAGCCGGTGCTGAAACGCATGTGGTGGGCGCGGTCCGACTTAGCGAGTCCTGCATTCTCCACCTTCAACTGTTCCGTCACGCCGGGATCCCACCACATCGCCCGATAGAACATGTAGAACGTGCCGTCGTCGCGGCGACCCACCGGCGTGCCATACAGCAACTCTACGCCGTAGGTTTCCCACGGCTTGTCGGCCGGCACGACCACGCCCCGCGGCCGCGGATGGTGCAGCACGCGGTCCAGGCCCGTCGAGCGAGCAACCACGTGGTCGTCCAAAAGCAATTGCCAGTCGTGGCCAATGTCGATCGGTTCGACGGCCAATAAAAGTTGACGGCACGAGGTCAAGAGCACCGCGATTATGAGTCCAGTTCGTATGGTTACACTCATCATTACACCTCGGATGTAGTGTCTCTGGGTGCTCGAACACATCCCAATTCCGTCCGCTCGCTTCGCAAGCGGCTAAGCACTCGACGGAGCGAGTGCACCACACTTTTCCAAACCAACGCGAGACTGCCGATGGAAGCTGTCAAAAAGCCGGCTGGCTCTGGTATCGCGGCCAGGCCACCGGTGGCTTCTTGTCCCCAATCGCCCAGGACATGGTTCAGATCGTTTTGGCCGACGAAGCCGTCGCCGCTGGAATCGCCCAGCAAGCGGTTGCCAGGCGGCACGTTTTGCCCCCAGTTGCCCAGCACGATGTTTAAATCGTCCTGGCCGACGTAGCCGTCGCCATTGAGATCGCCGATTAGCGGCAGCGGCGCGCTGAGAAACTGCGACGGCTCAATCGCACTCATCGTCAATCGCACTTCGTCAATCCAACCATCAAAGGGCAACTGAAACATTCCGTCTCCCTGGATGGCGCCGCCAATCGAAAAATGTTGTAGGCTGTTTAGGGTCACTCCGGCAGTGGTGTCGGCAACATCAGCGGCCAGCGACCCATCAACGTACAACTTCACGCGTCCACTGGCCGTATCGCGTACACCGGCCAGGTGGTGCCACTGGCCGGCGCTCAGAACTTGGCTGACCGCCTGTGGATATCCGCTGGAGCCACCGGCGCGCAACGCCATTTCGACGGTAAATCCACCCTCGGCTTGCCGGGCCAATAGTTCGTAGCCGATGTCGCTAAATAAGCCCGAGATTCGCTTGCCGGCAATGAACATCCCAACCAAGTCGGCCGACTCCGCATGAATCCAAGCCTCTAAGGTGAAGCTGCCGCTGCCCACGTCCAACTCGGCAACGTCGACCATATCCACCGCCTCGCCCGGATTGCCGTCAAATCGCAGCGATTGACTATTCGGCTGCTGATAAAGCGAAACCACACTGGTGGGCACAAACACACTGCGGGATGCGGTTCCCCTCAGTTCGCCGTGGTGTTGCGGCGCCGCCCAATCGATTGCGGTAGTGCCTCCACTTTCCTCGCCGCGCCAATATCCCAGCGGCTTTCGCGGCGACGGCGCGGCCGGTTCCTGGTACGAAACACCGAAGATTTTCGCATCGCGCAAATGAAAGCGAACTCGCGTGGCCAATCCCGCAAACGGACCGCTGGCATTGCCGTTCCAAGACAGTGCAATCGCATGACCGTCTTGGTCGGCGACGACGCTGTTGGCCCGCTCGTAACCGGGAATCACGTTTCCGTTGACATCGAGCAGCTCGGCCTCAATCCGCGAATTGACACCTTGATCAACGTCGGCA
>SXGT01009372.1_pt1 | contig 24625 bp, 21 predicted proteins | sample 3176221 | NCBI WGS metagenome assembly SXGT01 (sample SAMN11356862, study PRJNA531348) | freshwater metagenome | isolation source: freshwater sample F1-120 | place: China: Fuxian Lake, Yuxi | collected 2017-12-25
GAGGATCGGGAACTTGGGCCAAATAGGCCAGCAAGTTCCCTGCGGGAACCGCTGTCACAGCAATACCTCCTTGAGAAAAAGACTCCTCAAACCATCCCTACACTACGCACCCCAAGCAATTTGGATCGGGGCGAAGCCCTGCTGGCGACAGTAGGGGAACTCCGCAAGGGAAGTTCCGAGGCACGGGAGACTGAACCGATTCAGCCGGTGGACGATTCCACGGTCCAAGCACCTCACCATGCACGCGTCAACGGTGTCACTCCCGGCGTGCATTTCGGGAAACTCATGTACCCTGCTTACGTCGCCCCTTGCTCCTCGACCGGCTCGGCGTAGGATAGAGATTGAAGAAGGACTAATGGCTTCACATCTAAACTCCATCTAACTCAACCCATTTTCCAAGGGACTCCACATGAGCAAGCAGCGCATCGTCATGGCCATCAGCATCGCGGCGCTGGTGGTCGCACTAGCCGGCCAGGCGGAAGCCGGCTGGGGACGCTACCGCGTGACCACTTATTACGGAACGCCGAGCGTCCCTGTGGTGCGAGAAACCGTCGTGGTCAGAGGAGCATATCGCCCAGTGGTTGTCGCGCCCGCTCCGGTTTTGGTCTCCCCCGCGCCGGTCACCGCGTACTACAGCGAACCCGTCACCACGTATTACAGCGCGCCGGCCGTTTACGTAGGGCCGCGCGGTGTCGTCCGCGCTGCCTACTATGCACCAGCTCCGCGAACCTATTTCTATGCCCCCGCGCCGGCGACCTATTACTATCAGGGTTACGCTCCGGGAACGGTCATTCTGCCCTAGTGATTCTTGTCTGGCGCAGAGCGAGCAAATCGATCCTTAGATGCGTGAGGCGACGATGAACCGACTCGGGGCGGCAATGCTCGGCGTGATGCTAATGGGTGTCGGGCTTTTTTTCCGTTTCAACGCAGACAATATGGCAAGTTCAAAAGGCTCTTCGGCCGCAATTGCGGACATCGCCAACATTTTTATGCTAGTCGGTTTAGCCGCAACTGTCGCCGGAATGATATTCGACGACTGGGCTGCCCGTAACGACCTCAAGTCGTGAAACCCTGACGAACGACTCAATTGCTGGCGATGCTCATCGCCGGCTTGGCAGGCAGAATGGCGAGGGAATGTCCCTGCCTGGCGGAGCGAAAGTACTGGTAATTATTGCCGTAGGGTTGCTCTTCCGGAGAGTGCACGAACCGGTCTGCCAATCCCCACTTGCTTTCGATCACTGGCTCGCCCCATAGCGGCGCGGCTTTGACCAGGCCCACGTGCGAAATAATCCGATCGGAATTCCGATAGATAATGATGTCCCCAGCTTGCGGCGACTGGCAAAGGTTGTATCCATTGTCTTCCAGGATTCGTTCGACGCCATCGCTCGTCAGCAAATGCTCCCCGCCGGCGAAAACCCAACCGTAACAATTGGCTCGGCCGTTTTCGGAGTTCGGCCCGGCCGAGGCGAATGGATCCGCGGCATTAACCGATTCATTGGTCCAGTGATAGAGCTCCACTTCACGTCCGCGATCCGTAACCCCCGCCAGCCTGCGAGTCATTACCAGTTCACCGGCGAAACAGGCCAGCGTGTCGATTTCCATTCTGAGCTTGCCGGAGTTGTAGCGCTGCGACGACCAACTCGTGGCGGCGAGGGTCAGTGCGACCGCCACCCAGGCCAGCGGCTGGAGCGCAAGTGGACGCCGAAATGAATGCAGGCGGATGACGCTTAGATGGACAGCGACAAGGGTTAAGCCAAGTCCAACAACAAGGAGAGGGAAAAGAGCAGGAGGAATCGCGACGAGGACTCCACCATTTCCCAGCGCGTCGGCACCTAGAATGAATGCCACCACAGAGGCGGCGAGTCCCGCGGTCAAATCGACCCACCGGGGAGTGCGGAAGCGAGGGAATGCCATTTGCGCCAGGCACTTCGCGGAAAGCATCGCGCCAAGTGCAAAGCAAAGTAGCAAGTATGCCTGAAAAGTGACCGCAGGTTGAAACGCCAACGACATGCTCGCGCCTTTCATCAACCGGTCGCGCCCCCTCATTCGCGACGACCAATGGATACTTCTCTGTTTCCGCCCGATTCTCAGGCTCGCGGAAATCTAACCAAGGTGAGTCGCCAGAGTTTCGAATTTTGTCGGTGGGTGCCGAAAAAACTTGGCGGTAATATTTCGTTTTTTTCTGACATACCGCTTGTTGGGGATGAGTTGCCGTGGATTGCCGCCAGGTAGTTGATACTTGACGCTCTCTGGCTCGCGCGGCACGATGGCCAGAGCGGACTTTTCCGGCTTGGGGGACGAAACGGGATTGGACTTGTTTATGGCCGATGCGGCAAAGGTGTTTCTCGCGGCCGACCTCGGGGCCTCCAGCGGCCGCGTGGTGGCTGGCCTCTTCGACGGCGCTAAGCTGGCGCTAGAAGAGGTCTATCGTTTTGACAACGGCGGGGTGCCGCTAGCAGGGCGGATGCAGTGGGATCTGCTCAGCCAGTGGAGCCACATCCAGCGCGGCCTGCGGGCGGGGGGCAAAATGTATGGCGGCAAGGTGGCCAGCATTGGCGTCGATACCTGGGGCGTAGACTTCGGGCTGCTCGGCCGGGGGGATGAACTGCTCGGCAATCCCTATCACTACCGGGACTCCCGCACCGCCGGCATTCTTGACAAAGCATTCGCCATCGTGCCGCGAGAAGAAGTCTTTGCCCAGACCGGCCTGCAGTTCATGGAGTTCAATACGCTCTATCAACTGTTGGCGATGAAGCTGGCCAACTCGCCGCTGCTGGAAGTGGCTCAGTCCTTTCTGATGATGCCAGACCTCTTCCACTGGCTTCTCACTGGTGAGAAAGGGAACGAGTACACAGATTCATCCACGACACAGTTCTATAATCCCCAGACAAAAACCTGGGCGAATGACCTGCTCGGCAAGTTCGGCATTCCCACGCACATCTTTGGACCGCTGCTCCAGCCGGGAACGAAGCTCGGCCCACTACGCAAGGAGATTGCGGAAGACTCCGGCCTGGCCGGCGTACAGGTCGTGCTTCCTGGCACCCATGACACGGCCAGCGCCGTGATGGCCGTTCCTGCCGCCAGCAAGCCAGGAGAACGGCCGACCTGGTGCTACATTTCCAGTGGCACCTGGTCGCTTATGGGAGTCGAAACACCTGAGCCAATCATCAACGACCGCTGCTACCAACTCAACTTCACGAATGAAGGAGGGGTGGGGGGAACGACGCGGGTGCTCAAAAACATTGCCGGCCTCTGGCTCGTGCAGGAGTGCCGACGCATCTGGCGACAGGACGGCCATGAATATGGCTGGGAGGAGTTGACGAGGCGAGCCGGCGAAGCGATGCCGCTGGCTTCCCTCATCAATCCGGACGACGCGAGCTTCACCGCCCCCAAGGACATGCCAAAGGCGATCCGCGACTTTTGTTCCCGCACCGGTCAGCCGGTACCGGAAACCGAAGGGGCCGTCATCCGCTGCGCATTGGAGAGCTTGGCTCTGCGGTATCGGATGGTGCTGGGCTATCTGGAGGAACTCGTCGGCGGGCAGCTCGATACGATTCATATCGTGGGCGGCGGCACGCAGAACCGGCTGCTGAACCAGATGGCCGCCGACGCCTGCAACCGCCGCGTCGTCGCCGGCCCGGTCGAAGCCACCGCCATCGGCAACGTGATGATGCAAGCAGTCGCCTCCGGAGCGGTCGGGTCCATCGCCCAGGCGCGGGAAGTGATCAAGACGAGCTTTCCAGTACAGGAATACATGCCCAAGCACTCGGCCTATTGGAATGATGCTTATGAGCGGTTTAAGAAGCTGCTGGGGACGTGAGTGGTGAGTCGTGAGTGGTGGGGCCGCAGAGGAGACAGTACACTGCTTGCTTACGACCACTCACGACTCACCACTTACTCCCTCTCCCCATGAACATCGGTCTTGTCGGCGTCGGCTTTATGGGCTGGATTCATTACCTGGCCTACAAGAATGTCAAAGGGGTCAAGCTGGCCGCGCTGTGCACGCGCGATCCCAAAAGGTTGTCCGGGGACTGGCGGGGAATTCAGGGAAATTTTGGTCCGCCAGGGGAGCAAGTGGATTTGACTGGTGTCGCGAAGTATTCGGACCTCGCGGGATTGCTGAGCGACCCCAAGGTGGACGTCGTTGACATCTGCCTGCCGCCGCATCTGCACGCCAGTGCCTCCATCGCCGCCTTGCAGGCGGGAAAACACGTCTTCGTCGAAAAGCCGATGGGACTGACCGCGGCCGAATGCGACAAGATGGTCAGCGCGGCAAAGAAGGCTGGCAAGCAAATCCTGGTTGGCCATGTGCTGCCGTTTCTGCCGGAGTACGCCCACGCCCGCAAGCTCATTGCCAGTGGCAAATATGGCAAGCTCCTGGGGGGGCATTTCAAACGGGTCATCTCCGATCCGCTCTGGCTGAAGGATTTCTATGACCCGCGAAAAGTCGGCGGCCCGCTCGTGGACCTGCATGTACACGACGCCCACTTCATCAGGCTCCTCTTTGGCATGCCGACGGCCGTCAGCAGCCAGGGGCGGATGCGCGGCGAAGTCGTGGAATACTGCAACACGCAATTCCAATTTGCGGACCGCTCCCTGGCCGTCAGTGCTTCCAGCGGCGTCATCAACCAGCAAGGCCGCCCCTTCACGCACGGCTTTGAGATTCATCTCGAAAAGGGGACCATGTTCTTTGACTTCGCAGTCCTCGCCGGGGGCAAGATGCTCTCCACGCCCCTGACCGTGCTCGACGGCAAAGGGAACGCCGACGAGCCACCAATGCCCGTGGGAGACCCGATGCTCAACGCCTTCGCCGGGGAAATCAAGGAAGTGGCCCAGTGCCTCAAGAGCGGCAACCCGTCGACGCTGCTCTCCGGTGGCCTGGCCCGCGATGCCATCGTCCTCTGCCACAAACAGCAGGCAGCGGTGAAGACCGGAAAGACAGTAAAGGTCTAGGGTTAGATTCGGCCCGGGTGTTTCGTCAGCTCCAGGGCGTCGTTGATCGGGCCGAGATAGAGCACCATGAACAGCCGAAAGATCACGAAGATCATGATCAGGCCGATGAACATCCAGATTCCAATCCCGGTCAGCCAGGTGAGCCAGCGCAGGGCGGAGCGAGCCCGTTCCTCATATTCTTTGCATAGCGCCTGCAATGCATCGCTAGTGGTGCCGGAGATCTCGGCCGTTTCCACCATCTGCAGAAACTCCGCCGGAAAGCAGCCCGCCTCCTGGAAAGCTTCATGAAATTGCCGATTGAGGGAAATGGCATCTAGCATCACCGGCTCGCGAGACATGAACAATGGATTCTGCGTGGCCCGCACCGCCAACTCCACGCTGCGACGAGCATCGATTCCGGCATCGAGCGCCATGGCCAGCGACCACGTCAGTCGGGCCAAAGCCAGATTGGCAAGCGCCGTTCCCAGCATCGGAATCCGCATGGCCAGCGCCATGGGAGCTGGCCCCAGCCACCCTCGCACGACCGCCAGAATGCCGATCACCACTCCCCCAATCAGCACTCCGCAAATCAGCCAGAATGCGATAGCACCGGAGAATCCCACGAGGCCGATGCCGAGAACATCAATCGGCTCGCCTGTGCTGATGCTTACAGCTCCGGGGATTGCCCCGAGAATGAGGATCAAGAAGCCGACGATGAAGATTCCCATCGCCAGTTGCAACGCCGGCCAGGCGATTCCAAACAGAAATCCGCGAGTCAACTGAGACTGATGCTCGTAATGGTCGGCAAGCCGAAAAAAGACGGCATCCACATGCCCCGTCTTTTCCCCCACATCCACCATCTCCGTCACCAGCGGCGGAAAGTACCCATCGCAGGCCCGCATGGAGTCGGCCACGGTTTCGCCCCTCAGCACACCCTCCTTCACGCGCTCGACAGGCCGCTTGAGGCCCCCCATCGCGTGCCGCGCCTCGGTCTCCCACAGTCGCCGCGGCTCGACACCGGCCCGCATGCTCGTGCCGACGCGGCGGCAGAATTGAATCAGAGACTTAGTAGAGATGCGGGCCATGGCGGCAGAGGTCAGAGGAGACGGGAGGAACCTATCTTTTAGAATACCTCAGTTGAAATTGGTTCACCACGTCTAGCAGCGGCGGATCGAGGAGAGCGAGCGCGGGTTGCGAGATCTCTGGGGGGACACCGCCGTAGAATGCTTCGGCAATCCCGCCAGCGATGCAGGCCATGGTATCGGCGTCTCCGCCGAGTGAGATTGCCTTACGAATGGCATCTTCGTAGCTGCTGGATTCGAGAAAGGCGATGATCGACTGCGGCACCGAACCCTGGCAAGAGACGTCGAAAGTGTATTCATGCCAGATCTCCGCTAGCGGCGTGGAAAGGTCGTAGGCGAACATACTTTCCAGTTGGCGCTTGATTTCCGGTTTGGCCGTCCCGGTGCGAGCCAGAAACACCGCGGCAGCAGTTGCCTGAGCGCCCCGAATTCCCTCCGGGTGATTGTGCGTCACTTCCGCACTGCGGCCCGCCTCCGCGATGACCTCTTCCAACGAGTCCAGCGCATAGGCAACCGGGCTAACCCGCATCGCCGAGCCGTTTCCCCAACTGCCGTACGGCTCTTGTTTGCGATAACCGGCCCAGAGGATAAAGGACTGGCCATAACCCGCCTGCGGATAGGCGTGAAAGTAGTCGTGGTATCGATCCACATAATTGCCGCCGTTGAGGAGCTTATCCGCAACGGCGACCGTCATTACGGTGTCGTCCGTAAACCGGCAAAACGGATCGAAGAGCACGAAATCCGGTGACTTGGTTCCGATCCCTTCGTGAACGGAACCAATGATATCGCCGACAATTGAGCCAATCATGGAAGCCTGCCTCTTTCCGCGACACAGTCTCATGACGCGCGGACGCTTCCATTCTACTCATCCACAACCACCGGCGGCGGAGTCAAGCCAGCCGGGAGCAAGCGCGGCTGGCTGGGCTTCGCGGACTGAAGCCGTCCGGAAGGGCGCTGCGGCAGCAGGGCCGGATCGACATCGAGGGGTTGGAGGTTCATTCGCGAGGGCAATCGCTCCAAACTAGCGGGTTTCTCCGCGGCTCGCGGCAGCGCCTTGGGCGGAATGGCTTCCACGGCAGGCTTCGGCAGCTTCTCCTCGATGTCTTGACCGCCAGGTGCCGCCGGCCTCATCTCTTTGCGGCCAGGCGGAGGCGGTGGAAGGTCTTCGGCACCCGGTGGGATTCCCTCCCCTTCCCCAAAGGCGAGAAACCCTTCTTTCCGTAGCCAGGGGTCAGTCTTGCCGTAGTCCGGACCGATTTCGCCGGGGTCGCACCAGATTCCCTCGTTGTCCAGCACCATCATCCCCAGGTCAAAGTCCAGCGTTCGCCGCTGGGCTTCGTAGTTCACCCAGATGTTCATAAAGTTGTTTTGCGCGGTGAGCAAGTCGGAGAGGGCCGAAACCGCATCGCGAGCCGCCGTGGCCCCGGTAGCCTGGTTCCCCAGTTCCTGCTGGATGCGAATGTCTTCGTTGCGGTCAATCTGTCGGGCCGCTTCCAGCACGGCGAGCCGTTGCAATTCAAAGTTGACCTGCTGGTTGGCGATGGCCCGCAGTTCCCCGCGGAGCGTGCGAGCAACGCTATCTTCGAAGGCATAGTAATTTCGCCGGGCCTGCTGGTATTCGATCAATGCCTGGCGATAGACGTTGCGTTCGGACAAGCGAGTGATGGGAGCATCAAATTGCACCCCGACTCGCAAGCGGCCGGTGTCGCTGTTGAGATTGAACGGGTTCTGTCCGGTGTTCGCGACATCGCCACTGAAGAAGACGTTCAGCGAGCTTTGCAACTGGTCGGCATTGAACTGAATGAGCCGCCAGGAGTCGACCAAGGATGCCCGGGCGTTCATCCAGTCGCGGCGATAGCGGCGGGCGATCTCCAGGGCCTCCTCAGCCCGCATATCGACGGGATTGAGGTCGACACTCTCCGTGCGGGCCCGGGCCTGCACCAATTGCAAAGACAGGATATCGGCCGGCAACACTACGAAGATGTCGGGAACGGCGGCGGAGGCCTTATCAGCTCCCCGCTTGGGATAAAGAACGCCTTCGTAAAGTGCCGTGAAGAGGTTCTCCGGCGTCATGGTCTTGCCGTCCTTGAGCAGTTCGTCAATCTTCTCTTCGCGGCGTTTCAAATGGATGTCGTAGTCCTTCTCTACCTTGTCTGCGAACACCCCCAATTGCTTGTGCAAATCAGCCGCTTCGAGATCCAGGCGATCCACTTTGAAGACTTCTTGATTGACATCGGGAGCGGGTAGCAGGGGACAAGGTTCCTGCCGGAAGCCTTCGATCTTCGCTTGCAGGCGACCGACCCAGGCCTTCCGCTGGTCAATGACCGCATCGAAGGCGTCGATGTCGGCTTTGACGCGGGGGAGATAGGTGGAAAGCAGGCGGTCGCGAATGTCGCGGGCCGGTTTGAGGGCCGCTTTCAGGTCCGCCAGATCCTTTTCCAGTTCGGGATACCACTCGAGAACGCGGACCACACGAGTGTTCGCGGGATTCGCGGGGTCGGGTTCAGACTTGGTGGTGATGTGGCGGGTGATGCGGAGGCGGATTTCGCCGAAGGCGGCATTGATTCCATCGAGCAGTCGCTGCTCGTTGACCGTGTCGCGATCGATGAGCTGAAATGGAGTCAGCAGGTTGTCCTGCACATCCATGCACAGAGTCGGCGGCAATCCCAGCCGCATCTTGAAGGAATCCAGGCTGTCCTGGAAACTGGCCCGCGAGTTGAGCAGGGTGCTTTCCGAATTGAAGAGAGCCTGGCGGGCCTGAGCCACTTGCAGGTCCTGGCGGAGGATATTGTCCACCAATGTCGGGTCGCCGGCTCGGGTTCGTAGCTCGATAAGGACCTGCTCCAGACGGAACAGATTGCTGCGGAGACGCTCGACGTTTTCTTCCTGATTACGGATGTTTTGCTGGGTCTGCAAGAGCGACAAGAAAGAGAGGCTGAGCTGCTGCGCGCCGGCACCGCCGCCGCCGGACCCGCCACCTCCGGTCGTGGTGATCGTGGAAACATTGCCGAAGCCGCTGCCGCCGATCCCTTGAAAGCCTTCCAAGCCAGCGCCCGACACACCACCGCGGCGACTGGGGCCGCTGCCGGCATTGGCCCCCACCATGACTTGCAGGTAGAAGCCTTGGCGGTATTGCTCCATCGAGCGGACGTTGTACAGCAGGTTCCGTTCCGAAATGGTCAGCCGTTCCAGGATGCGATCTCGCCCGGCACCCCGCAGCAACGGCTGAACAAGGGCGAAATCGATGAGCGTGCTGCCGCGATAATCATCCGGCCCGCTGAATTGCCAGACCAGAGAGTTGGCAAAACCCACGACGAGCGTGCTGCCCGTGGTGTAGGCCTTTTGCACGGACCAGCCGCGCGGGCCGTTGGAAAAGGTCCCGGTTTGCAAGAGGCTGCTCGACTGTCCGCTGCCGGAACGCAAAGGGCCGTCGGCGTTCTGAAAGAGCTGCCAGCCGGCAAAGCCCTGGCTATCGAAGCGGAACCGCTCGAAGCTGACGTCCAGCGCGGAGAGGTACATCTGCTCGAGCTCGGCCTGATATTCGCGGGAGTTGATCAGCCCCAGGCGAACGGCATCGTCGCCACTGATCACGACCTTTCCGTTTTCATCGAAGTCCAGATACTCCATCCAGGATGGATTCTCGACTTCCAACCTCTGGCCGTTGTCTTCCCAGAAGGGCCACCCCTTTTTCCCGTCAACGCTGTGCATGAAGCGATGGGCTTCTGGATCGTCTTCGGGAATCGGGGGGCGATCAGGGTTATGCGGGTCGAACATGCGCGAGCGCGGATCGACGGCAATCGAATAGCGTCCGCCGAGATCGGAATGCGGGCTGACGATTTTTTCGCTGGTAAGCGCAAAGGCTTCCGCGTCCGCCTGGCGTCGGTAATGGGCCCGCGAACAGCCGGTTGCCGCTAGGGCAGCGAGCAACAGGCTGAGCCAAAGGACTCCCCTCACTCGGTGAGCGGACTTTTCGGTACACGGAGTGTGCGGGCTACTGATTGCTGGCGGACGATTCTCAAGGGTACTCACTGGCCCCCTCCTTGCTCCGGATCGTAGGTGCGAAGCGCCGGCGCACTGGCGGCGGCTGGCTCGGATAAGCGAGCGAAGACTTGCTGGGTGGCTTGCTGCTCTTCCAAGGGAATCAAGTCATCAATCTGCTGGGCGATGCCGCCGAGGCTGCTGCGAATCTGGTGGAGCAGGTCTTCACCTTGGGACAGCAGGTGCCAGACCTGGCGACGGCGGTCGACGGGGGAGCGTTTCATTTCCATCAGCCCTCGCTTACGGAGTCCCTCCACCAGGCTGCTCATCAGGGCCGGCGAGACCCCCACGGCAGTTGCCAGGTCTTGCTGCGCCCAGCCGGCGTGATGTGCGCGGGCATTGCAAAGCCAGAGGACCAGGCACTCGGCCCCCACCAACCCCAAGGGCTGGACCTGCTCGTCGAGCAGGCTGCGGAGGCGGCGAAAAGCACCTCCCGCCGCGTGAATGAATTCCAGCAGGCGATCCGCATCCGCCTCGCCGCAGGCGGACGAAGGAGCGAGCCTGGTTGTTGCCAATGGCATGCGAAATAGCCCCCCATCCCTGAATACGAGCAATACCTGCCGCTACAATCGGCAAAGTCAGCGCATCGCTTCGTTACAGAAAGATTCGGGAATAAACCGTTCAGACTTGAACGAATGTGAGGAGGCTGCGGGGGATACGTTCGTTTTCGCCCCAAATCCTGCCAGAATGCAGGTTTGCGCTGGGAGAAGGTTATTTTAGAAAACTTGACACTCTAAATACCCCAGTTTATCATCGAATTCATGGCCTTTTCCGCCGCCGCATTTTGGCGGGGCATGCGGGCCGCATCCCAAGAGCCATTCTCTTTCGCCACGGCGGTTCGTGATGAGCGATTACGCAATCATCTTTCAAATCCTGGGCGTACTGCTCGCGCTGTTTTTCATCTTCCTGACGGTGATGAATTTCAAGACGTGGCGCTGGTTGCATGCGCTTTCCACCTTTGCCGTGTTCTGCGCCGTGGCGACGTTCATGGTCTATGCCGCCCTAGTCATGAAGACCCGCCTGGCCTGGGAAGAGTCCTACACGAAATTTGACGAGGCCTTCCAAAAACAATCCAAAAACGTGGCGCGAGTCGTTCACGGCGATTCGGCTGAGCCGTCCACCCTGGAGACCTCGCTGTCCTATTATCGCAACGAACTGGCGCGAGCTCTGGTCGATCGCGGCCGCGTATGGCGCGGCTGCACTCCCGCCGGCAATGCGGATGGCACGCTGACGCTGACGATGAATTTGGGGGCGGCACCCGTCGCGCCGCCTGATCCGGCTGCACCCGCGCCGGCGGTGCCCGCCGCGCCAGTTGCGGTGAAGAAGCATGAGCTCAAGGCCCAGGACGTGGTCTTTGGGTTCAAGGAACTCGTCTCGCCGGAAGGTCTTTCCATTCCCGCCTATTACGTGGGGGAATTCCAGGTCACAGCCGTCACGGAGACCACGGTTACATTGCGGATGACCGCCACGTTTATTCGCGGAGCGGTACAGGCAAACGAAATCGACACGCCTTGGATGTTGTACGAAGTTCTTCCGCCGGACGGCCACGAGCCCTTTTCCGACGCTTCCCAAAAGGCTTTGCCGCTCGATGTCTTTAACAAAATGGGGTTCACGCAACCCGTGGCGCAGAGCTATGCCCGCGATAACGGCCCGGGCGACGTCAACGACCCCAAGGACAATACCTGGGTCAAGGTGAAGTTCCTCCGGTCGCATGAGATCATCGTCGATGCTTCGACAATGGTCTCCCCCGTGGAGGATGTCCCCTTCAATGGCCAGGGGCAATCGCAGTTTCCCCGCTTGCTCCGCACCAAAATCATCGACCCCATGAAGTTCACCCCCGACCCGGTGAAATTTGTTAAGGACGATACCGCCATCTTTGACAGTAAGACCGCGGACGACCTGGCGAATGCCAATCCGGCGATCGTCGAAAAGCAAGGCTTGGTCTATCGCCGCAAGCTCAACGACTATGAAAAGGCCTTTCAAGTCATCAGCCGCAAGTTGTACGTGATTGCCGGCAAGACCGCGGTGGTCGTGCGCGACACCGCCACGGTGATAGCCGCCCGCGACAAGGCCAACGAGCAGATCAAATTGCAGGAGGCCGAGAAGCTGCTGCTGGAGGCCGATCTTGCCAAGGTGGTTTACGAGCGGGACGAAATGACGAAGTATGCCGATGCCGTGGCGGCTCGCATCAAGGAAAAGCGGGGCGAGATGAGCCGGCTGTATCTGAGCAACAAGGCCCTGCACGAGCAGATTCTGAAGCAGAACTCTTTGCTGACCGAAGAAGTGGAGCGCCGGCAGCGCGAAGCCACGCAGGCCGCTTTGGCGGACGAAAAGAAATAGCCTGCCTGTCCTCTGGTTGAATTCGCTGGCATGACAAGCGAGATTAAGGGACTTGCCTCTTCGTCCCTTCCACCGAGGTTTCGTCCATGAGCTCCGCGCACCCCTTCTCGCGCCGTGATGTAGTCAAGACAGGGCTGGCCGCCGGTGCCTTGGCCGCGATTCCTGTACTGCCCATAGCCGCTGCTCAGAAGGAGCCTGCCGTGGACCTGAAGAAACACCCTTACATCGACGCCCATTCCCACATCTGGTCTCCGGATACGAAGAAGTGGCCGCTCGCCAACGGCAAGACGGCGAAGGATCTCGATCCTCCCAGCTTCACCCCCGCGGAACTCCTCAAGCTGGCGAATTCCGTTGGCGTGGGCCGGGTGGTGCTCATCCAGCACACGCTCTATCACGGCTATGACAATACTTACCTGCTCGATGCCGCCAAAGCTCACCCCGGTGTCTTCGCGGTGACGGGAATGGTGAACGACACCAAGCCCGAGCCCGGCCAGGCGATGCTCGATTTGTTCAAACGGGGTGTGAAGGCCTTCCGCATCACCTCGCGCCCCGGCATTGGCGCCAGTGGCGGTGAGAAGTGGCTCAGCGGCCCCGGCATGGCCGAGATGTGGAAAACCGCCGCCACCACGGGCCAGGTGATGGCTTGCTTGATTGACGCCAAGGACTTGCCCGGAGTGGACGCGATGTGCGGCAAAAACCCGGATACCACCGTCGTCATCGACCACTTCGCTCGCATCGGCGTCGACGGCACCGTCCCCGAAGCCGACCTCAAGCAGCTCTGCGCGCTCGCCAAACACAAGAACACCTACGTCAAGCTCTCTGCCTATTACGCCCTCGGCAATAAGAAGCCCCCCTACCTGGACCTCGCCCCGATGATCCGCCGGCTGCTGGATGCCTTCACCCCCGACCGCTGCATGTGGGCCAGCGATGCCCCCTATCAGACTCAAGGCGACAACACCTACCAGGCCTCGATCGAGCTCATCCGGGGCAAGCTCGATTTCCTCTCCGCGGGGGACAAGGAGAAACTGCTGACGAAAACGGCGGAGAGGGTGTACTTCACGGAGTGAGACACCAACCCGATGCGCCAGCGAGGGAAAGGCGGATTTGCTCCGAGCCCCCACCGATTCGCATCACCCCCCGGACGAGGCAGGATTATTCATGATTCGAGGTGACCTCGCGAGTGGGTTTTTGGGGGAATTGAATCAACGCAAGTCATTGTACACATGTACCTTGCAGCGATCCGTTTGATTCATCCGTTGATCCAAAACCCGTTTTCTTGATTCATGACCGTTGGAGTCCCGCATTCAGGCGGCCCCCCACGTCTCAAATCTCAAATCGCCGATTCCTTCCATCCGCGCGCACCCTCACCCAGATCTCCCTCCACGACTGCTACCAACTTGTCAAAGAACTCACCGGTTTCCATCCGGCCCGTATTGGTTCTATTGTACACTACAGAGAGCGGAAAGCCAAGGGGTCGCCAGAACTTTTTGGTGTTCCGCCCCGCTCCCCCTTGAATACCCCAACTCCTCGCCCCCCTCTCCCCGCCGCGGGGAGAGGGGAGACAGAGAATTCAGACGAAATCAGGCACGATGATGAGCCAAGAGCCAAGGGCTCGCCAGAACCTTTTTGGTGTTTCGAGTGGGGATGCTCGGGGTACAATGCCCGCATGAAGTACAGTCTGCGGAGCCTGATGATTGTGGTTACGCTCTTTTGCGTTCTGCTGGGTGGCAGAATCGAATACCTGCGGCGAATGGCGGCGTTTCACGATCGGGAAGCTGAGCGATACTCACCTAGCCCCGGAAAAACTGGGACGATATAGGGCCGATGCCAGACTGGCACAGTCACAAGCTCATTGCTCGCGAATATCGTAGGGCCATTTTTCGCCCGTGGAGACTCACTGACGAGTCAGAATTTCACCGTGATAAGGTTGGCCTTCCGCCGCCAGACGACGACCCCAATTCCCCACTACAGCCCTAATAGGCACCATGAAATTCTCCATCCGCGACCTGCTGCTGGTGACGGTGATTGTGGCCTTGGCTGTGGGGTGGGGGTTGGATCATCTGGCCACGAGAAGCGAGTGCCAGCGGCTGGAACGGGAAATCGCCAGTAGCCAGGACCGCGAGCGACTGGCAGTTTTACACGAAGAAGTGCGAAGCCGTTCCCTGGATGGAGCCATCCCCGATTGGCGACGAAGGGTGGCGGAATTCAATCAGGTTCACCGCGATCGCTGATTGCCTCGCCCAAGCCTGCCCGATAGTTAGGCTTGCTGGCAGCACCAACCGTTTACGGCCATTGTTGGAGAGTGCGACTCTGAACCCCTTCGGGGTACAGGTTGACTGCGCTGGCTAGAGAATCGCTGCTGCGCCTTGTATGATGGCGGGCAAACCCGCGGGCTACTAAGAATCCGCGGCACTCTGCCCCCGTTACACCCAGGTCATACCATGCTTCCCCTCTCTCGCCGCTCGTTCCTCTCCACTTCCACCGCCTTCACAGCCGGTGCCGCGCTCGTCGGCAGTCCCGCGGTTCGGGCCATTGAGCCCATTGCTCGCAATGGGCAGGCGAAATTCAAGTTCAGCCTGGCGGCTTACAGTTACCGGGATTTGCTCAGTGGCATGGCGCCCAAGCTGACGATGAACGACTTTGTCGCCGACTGCGCCAAGTTTGGCCTGGAAGGGACGGAGTTGACCAGCTATTACTTTCCCAAGAGCGTCACGCACGACTATCTCAGCCTGCTGGCGGCCCAGTGTTTTCGCCTCGGCCTCGACGTCAGCGGCACCGCCATCGGCAACGACTTCGGCCACCCGCCGGGAGAAAAGAGGTTGAAGGAAATTGCCTCAACCAAACAGTGGATCGATTTCGCGGCGGTGCTCGGTGCGCCGGTCATCCGCATCTTCGCCGGGCACGAGCAGCCGGGCTCCACGCCGGCCCAGGCCCATTCGCTGATGGTCTCCGCCATTGAGGAGTGCTGCGAATACGCCGGCAAGCACGGCATCTATCTGGCCCTGGAAAATCACGGCGGACCGACCGCGACCGCGGAAGGGCTGCTCTCCTTCGTGCGGGACGTCAACAGCCCCTGGTTCGGCGTGAACCTCGACAGCGGCAACTTCGCCAGTGCTGACGTGTACGGCGACCTGGCCAAGATCGCTCCCTATGCCGTCAACGCGCAGGTGAAGGTCGTCGTCACCAACGACAAGAAGGAAAAGTCCCCCATGGACTTCAAAAAGCTCGCCGCGCTCCTCCGCGAAGCCCACTATCGCGGCTACATCGTCTTGGAGTTTGAAGAGAAGGGGAACCCGCGGGAAGAGTGTCCGAAATATCTCAGCCAGATTCGGGAAGCGTTCGCGTAGGGGACTCGCTATTCCCGCTTAGTTCCAGCAGCCTTTTCTTGGAGAGCCATCATGTCCAGATCCTTTATCCTCTCTGTCGTTGCCATTGCAGCGCTGATTTCTTGCCGCAGCGTGCTTGCGCAGCGTGTGCCGCCGGCTTTGGCGGACAAGATTGCTGTCGAAACGGACGTTGAATATGGCAAAGCGGGGGAGCGGAGCCTGAAGCTCGACGTGATTCGCCCCAAGCAGGAGAGTCCAGAGCCGCGTCCCTGCATCGTCTGGATTCACGGCGGCGGCTGGCAGAATGGAAACAAGAGCAGCGGCACGCAGCGGCTCGGTGCGCTGGTGTCGAGCGGCGACTATGTCGGTGTTTCGGTCGGCTATCGGCTGACGGATGTGGCGAGCTGGCCGGCGCAGATTCATGATTGCAAAGCGGCCATCCGCTGGGTGCGGGCGAACGCCAAAAAGTACAACATCAACCCCGACAAGATGGGCGTCTGGGGTTCGTCCGCCGGCGGGCACCTCGTCAGCCTGCTCGGAACGAGCGGCGACGTGGCGGAACTCGAGGGTGAAAACGGCACGCCGGGCGTCTCCAGCCGTGTGACCTGCGTGGTCGATTTCTGCGGGCCGAGCGATTTTCTCGCGTTCGGCAAAAGCAACCCGCGCCTGAATGACCCCGGCTCACCCGTCTTCAAGTTGCTCGGCGGTCCGCTGGCGGACAAGCAAGACGCGGCCAGTCGAGCATCACCGGTCACTTACGTCACCAAGGACGACCCGCCTTTCCTCATCATGCACGGCACCCAGGACAACACCGTTCACATCAGCCAGGCGGAACGGCTCACCGCGAAAACCAAGGAAGCCGGGGTCAACGTGACTTTTGTCAAGATTGATGGTGGTGGTCACGGCTTTGGTGGGGAAGAAGTGAATGCACGAGTGAAGGCATTTCTTGAGAAACACTTGCTCGGGAAAGACGTGACGGTTTCGGGCGAGTCGATCAAGGCACCGCCGATGGCTGAAAAGAAGTAACGCAAGAGTCCAAAGACACGAAGGCGCAAAGAAGAAAGGCCAAGGGGATTCTATGAAGCGACTACTGAGTGCGTTCCTAGTTGGTTTGCTGGTCGTGATGCTGGGGCAGGAAGGTACGGCGATTGCTGCGGATGACTTTGCTCGTCAGACCGACGTTATCTATGGCCGCAAGCATGGCGTGGCGCTGACGATGGACGTGTTTACGCCGAAAGACGCCAATGGGGCTGCTGTGATTTGGGTAGTGAGCGGAGGGTGGTTTTCGTCGCATGACTCGATCAATCCGGGGTATCCGGCGGAGCTGCTGAAGCGGGGCTACACCGTTTTCGCCGTCGTGCACGGGAGCCAGCCGAAGTTCACGATTCCGGAAATCCTACAGGACATGCACCGCAGCATTCGCTTCATCCGGGCTCACGCCGTGGATTACAAGATCGATCCCAATCGCATCGGTATCACGGGAGCTTCCGCGGGTGGACATCTATCACTGATGCAAGGCGTGGCCGGCGATGCGGGGGATCCGAAGGCTAAGGACCCCATCGATCAGGTCTCCAGCCGGGTGCAGGCGGTGGCCTGTTTCTTTCCGCCGACCGACTTCCTCAATTACGGCAAGCCGGGGGAGAACGCCATCGGCCGCTGCGTGCTCAAGGATTTTCCCGCCCCGTTCGCCTTCGCGGACCTGGAAAAAAGGGGATACGCGGGTCTCTTTGTTCCCGTGACGGACGAAGCCAAAATTGTGGAAATCGGCAAGCAAATCTCCCCCATCACGCACGCCACCGCGGACGATCCCCCGTCCCTGATCATCCACGGGGACAAGGACTTGCTCGTCCCGATCCAGCAGGCCGAAATCCTCATCGACAAACTCAAAGCCGCCAAAGTCCCCGCCGAACTCGTCGTCAAAGAGGGCGCCGCCCACGGCTGGCCAGATTTGGGAAAAGACATGACGAAGATCGCAGACTGGTTTGATAAGCATTTGGCGAAGCCGTAGCCACAGGCGGCACGCCTGTGGCTACCCCGGCCCCACCAGCCCTAGCACCCAGCACACATACGCCACCGGGGCGGCAAAGAGAACGCTGTCGATGACGTCGAGCACTCCGCCCAGTCCGGGAAGCTGGTTGCCCGCGTCTTTGCTCCCCATGTCTCGCTTGAGCAGCGATTCGGCCAGATCGCCAAACATTCCGGCCACGGCAACCAGCAGTGCGTAGGCCAGCCAGCGCTCCGGCGGCGGCATTTGAAAACTGGTGCCCACCAAAGTCGGACCCGCGAAGTAGAAGAATATGCCGCAGGAAAGGCAAGCCACCACCAGACCGCCGATCGCCCCTTCCACGGTCTTTTTCGGACTAAGAATCGGGCTCATTTTACTTCGACCCAGCGAGCGCCCCGTGAAATAGGCCCCGGTATCACTGGCCTTCACAATCAGTATCGCGCTGATCAGCGCCATCATCCCCCAGCCGTTGTCGTGGAAGCGGCGGAGCAGGGGGATGAATCCCCACAGCACGCCGATGTAAACGAATGGGAAGAGCGACAGGGCCACATTCACCGTTGCCGTTCCCGGCTGGCGATAGCGTCGCATCTCGGTCAGAAAAACGAGAATCGCCCCGATGGCAAGTCCCACTAAGGACAAGGCAAATTGCGGCACGGACTCTCCCCAGCCGGTGATATCGACGAGCAGTCCCTTGCGCTGGAGCAGATTCGAGAGGATGGGGATGCAAGGTGCGAGGGAAACCGCGAACGTTCCCAAATAGACCGGCCAGCCGACCGGGCGGAATTCCCGCAGCGAAACCAGGTGCAGAATCTCACGGGTCGCCAGCACACTGACCAGCAGATACACCGGTATCAACCAGGTTCCCGCCACGCCCAGCAGCGTGCGCTGGAAATCCAGATACGCTAGCGACAGCAAGACCGCAAGGACGATTCCGGAGCTTAATAGTCGCCAGCGAAGCAAGGGTGTCTCCTGCCAAAGGCCCTATCAGAACATGCCGCTGGCCGGGCGGACAGTCCCAGGGAATCGGCCACGGATGAAACACGGAATTTCACGGATAATACCAAAGCAAAGGGCGAGATCGAAGAGAGACTCGTCCGTGTTTCATCCGTGTTCCATCCGTGGCTAAACTAGATGCATGCGCATTATCCAGATTACCGATTGCCATCTGCTTGCCGACCCCGCGGCGGAACTCAAGGGCATTTGCACGCGCGAGCGGCTGGTGCGGGTGCTTGATGCGTTGCGGGAGGAGTTGCCGCAGGCGGAACTGCTGATTGTGACGGGTGATTTGACGCATGACGAACGGGCCGAAACATTGCAGGCGCTCCGCGAACTGCTGGCGGACTGGCTGCCGCGGGTGAGAGTGCTGCCGGGAAACCACGATGACCGGGGCTTCATGCGGCAGGTTTTCGGGGACATCATTTTGCCGGCCGGCGAGCGAAACGTCTTTGCCGAGTTTCTGGGGAATTGGCGGCTCATCGGGCTCGACACGCAAGTCCCGGGGGCCGTCGGCGGAGAAGTCGGCCTCGCACAACTCGACTGGCTGGAACGACAACTGGAAGTGTCGCCCCGGCCGACAGCCCTCTTCCTGCACCATCCCCCGGTCTTGGTGGGCAGCCCGTGGCTGGACCGGATCGGCCTGGCCGATGCGCCGGCCCTATGGCAGCTCCTGGTCCGATTCCCGCAAGTCCGCGTCGTTTGCACAGGTCACATTCACCAGGAAATGGCAGTTCACCGCGGCGGAGCGCTGGTCCTTTCCACTCCCTCTACCGCGGTGCAATTCCGGCCTGAGTCCGAGTCGCTGGAAGTGGACGACGTGCCGCCCGGCTATCGCATCCTCGAACTGGAGGACGACGGCAGTGTGCGAACGCGAGTCATGCGAGTCGTAGCCGCGGGCGGCCCGCCTGCCGGCTAGCTCACAGGCGAGGCCGCCTGTGGCTACGGCAGCGGGCAACTTCAAGGTAACATGGCAAGTATGTTCACCGGCCTTGTGGAAGCTCTGGGCATTGTCGACTCCGTCCGATCGGAAGGGCCAGGGGTGAGGCTGCTTGTCCGCGCGGCGGAAGTGGCGGCGGATGCGAAACTGGGAGACAGCATCGCCATTAACGGCTGTTGCCTGACCGTGGTCGAAAGAAATGCCGACTCCCTCGGCTTCGACGCCGGCAGCGAAACCCTCAGCCGCACCAACCTCGGCCAGCTCATCCCCGGCAGCCGAGTGAATCTGGAGCGGTCGCTCCGAATCGGCGACCGTCTGGGTGGGCACTACGTCAGTGGCCACATTGACGCCGTCGGCAATCTTGAACAAGTGAAACTCGAAGGAGCCTGGGCCTTCTTCTGGTTCCGCGTTCCGCCCGAGCTGACGCGGCAGATGGCGAGCAAAGCTTCCATCGCGGTCGACGGCGTCAGCCTCACGCTCGTGGATGTACAGCCCGGCCTGTTCAGCGTCGCCCTCATTCCCCACACGCTGGAGGTCACCACCCTGGGCAAGCTCGTTCCGGGCGACACGGTGAATATCGAAACCGATATCCTGGCGAAGTACGTCGAGCAGCAACTTAGACAAACCACCGCAGCGGGTCCGTCTCCTGTTCGCTCGCCCAATGCGTGAGCGTGGGAAACTCCTTGGCCAAAACGTCCGCCAAACGGACGACTGCGAAACGCTCACTGGCAAAATGCCCCGCCAGCAGCAGGTGAACCCCGTGCGCTTGTGCTTCCAGGCAGGTGTGAAAACTGGCCTCACCCGTGATGAGCAGGTCGACCTCCTGCCGGATCGCGTGCTCCAAGTAACTCCCGCCGCTGCCGCAGGCTATCGCCGCGGTGGAAATGGGGGCGTCATCGGGTCCGACCACATGCAGTCCGCCAATCTCCAGCAAACTTTTCAAATGACTGGCAACCTCAGCAAGGCTGAGCGGCGCGGCAAATCGGCCGTAGCGGCCGGAGCCAAGGTCTACTGCTTCATTGGCCGGCAGTGGTACGAGCGGCCTGATCTCAATCAGCCCCATCCCTTCCGCCAATTGCTGATTGATACCCTCCGCCGCCGAATCGAAAGCCGTGTGCGGACTGTAAACGGCAATCCCGGCGCGTATCAACTCCAAGAGCAGGCGTCCCGGCGTGTTGTCTGTGGTCAAGCGCCGCAGCGGCTTGAAGGGGAGCGGATGGTGCGTGACGATCAGGTCTGCTCGCTTGCTCACCGCTTCCGCGCAGCTTGCCGGCGTGATGGTGAGGCAAGTCATCACCCGCTCCACCGGCTGCCGCGAGTCTCCCACGAGCAGTCCGACGTTGTCCCACTCTTCCGCCAGAATTAGCGGAGCAAAGGAATCCAGGAACTGGCAAATCTCGGCGACGAGGGGCATGAGCCTATCCTAACAAACCGACCAGGCGGCAAGGGAGTTAGGGAGCAGAAGGGCGTTGAATTCACACCCCTCCGTTTCAACACGTACAGCAGTTTTTCCAGCAATTCATCTCATTTGTACTTTTTGAAAGTATTGCTTTCCTGGGTCAGCAGCCGCAGGTACTTCGGGTGCAGGAAGATTTTCTCCCGTCCCACGGTCCGCTCCTCCAGAACGCCGATCTCGGCCAGTTGCTTGAGATAGCGCGACGCCGCCTGCCGAACGGCTCCGAAAACGTTCATTATGAACTGGCGGGATGCGAGATAGGCACGGCCTTTGGCGGCATTGGACTGATGCAGGAGTTGGTCGGCACACTGGTGCTGGCCGTGGCGATCGGCCAGTAACTGCACTTGTTCAAGCTGCATCTCCCCTATCACGAGTCGGACCATGTGCTCGATCTGGCCTACAACGCCTTGTGTACGGGGACATGCCTGGAGGATCTCGATCGACCGCTCCGCCGAAATCCGGCGAGTCTGGGAACGCCGCCAAAGGGAAAAGCAGCAGCGGCCGAAGAGCGAATGGTGAACAGCCGTTTTCAATGTTCAGTGCTGAAAACTGAACACTGAAAACAAGAGGCCAGGTCCATGTTCAGCGGTCGATTACTTGGGCAGATCCACCACCGAGGGGAGCTTCCTGCTACCCGCGGCGGGGTTGACTTCGAGGCGCAGGCCTTCGATGTACTGGCGGAGAAAATGCAAAGCGGCGTCTTCGTCGCTTTCGGTTTGCATCATGGTGACAAGGTGGTCGGAGGCCGCAGCCAGATCGCCGGATTCAAACAGATTGAGCGCTTCTTCATAGCCCCGCATTCGCCCCATCTGCTCGGCCGTGAGGGGGCCGCGGGGGACTTCGTACAGGTCCACCGGTGCGGCTGCTCCGGAAAGCTGCGCCCGCAAGCAGCGGCGGGTGAAGATCGAAGGCGGGAGCAGCCGCCGGGTCTGCTCCGTGATCAGCAGTGGAACGCCGAGCCGCTTGGTCGCCCCTTCCACGCGGCTGGCGAGGTTGACCGTGGCGCCGCGCGGGCCGTATTTGATTCGCCGCTGGGTGCCGGCGTTGCCAACTCGTGCCAGGCCGGTGTTGATGCCGATGCCCAGGGCCAGATCCTGCCCTAGCGACTCCCGCCAGGCAGCGTTGATGGCCGGCAGCTCGGCCAGCATCGCGTGGGCGGCTCGGCAGGCGAGCTCGGCGTGGCTGTATTGATCGGTCGGAGCGTTCCACATCGCCGCCAACCCGTCACCGTAGTAATCGATGATGACGCCGCTGGCCGCCATGATCGCCTCGGTCAGCCGGTTCATCACGTCGCCGAGGAAGCGATAGGTTTCGTGCGGACCCAGCCGCTCGGAGATTTCAAAAAAGCCGCGGAGGTCCGAAAACAGGACGGTGATTTCCCGCTCGTGCCCTTCGAGCAGTTCGGGATGCCGCTGGAGCTGGCTGGCCAACTCGGGAGAGAAGGCTTGCTCCAGCAGAATCCGCGTGCGAGCAGCCTCCGCTTCCCGCCGTTGCCGTTCCAAACCAACGGTCATGGTCTCGGCCAGGAGCTGCACCAGCTGAGCTTCCAAATGCCGCACGCCAATCCGCTGATTTTTGAGCCCTTGCGAGCGGATGCCGTAGACCGTGGCGACCACTTCGTCCCGGTGGTTGAAAATGGGGGAGACAACGACCGCCTCGGTGCTGGCCAGTTCGGCGCCGCTCATGGCCTGCGCGTCGTGAAAGTAGGTGCACTTGCTCTCCAGCACCATGTCCACAATCCGCCGCTGAAAGCTGATGATGCTGTGATCGGCCGAGCCGAGCCGGCTGGCGGCGACGTCCCAGCCGGTGGCGGTGCGAAGCAGGACCAGGCCGCTGTCGAGTCCGACGGTATCAATGACCGCCTGGGCCGCATCGCTGAAAAATTCCGCCGAGCCGGCCGCGGCGTGCTGAAGTTTGCTGAGAGCCTCGAACCAGCGGACGATGGTTTCCGGCGCGGGCGAGCGGCTGAAGAGATCGAGCGAAAATGGCCGGCTTTCGTCCGTATGCCGCGAGGGAGCGATGGTCTTCAGAAAGGGATCGAGCGGCGCGGACGCGGCCGAATCGTGCAGGGAAATGACGGTGCCCGCGACAAAGAACCTGGCCGGCAGGGAAATGGAAACTTCCTCTCCCTGGCGGACGCGGCTCCCCTCCGCCAAGGTCAGGGAGCGGCCGAGGTTGGTCAGCCGGACGGCTCCATCGGCGCGCACCTCGAGCTGAAGCTGGTCGGCCGGAACGTGAGAGTCCCGAATCACCAGGCGAGAAGTTGCGCCCGCCGCGGCAGCCGCATCCTCGGAGCCAAGCATCCAGACACCAGGCGCGAGCGGAAACTGCTCGTGCTGCCGTTTGTTGTGAAGGGCGATTTCCAGCATGGGATGGCCTGTGCTAGCGGACGCGGTTAGGGCGGTTTTTCCGACGGTGCGGGCGATAGCAGTTGATGTTTGGAGATTCGCCCCAGTAATGTAGCTTATGAAAAGCATGGACTTCCCCCTTTATCTCGGCCTGGCTCTGGCGCTGCTCGTTGCCATGCAACTGGCGTTGGCGATCCTCGGCATGCTCCGCCAGCAGTGGCGGGAAGAGGCCCTGTTCCGGCTTAAGCGGCTGAAGCTGACGGAAGGGGGTCGGGCGTCTTTGGCGTCGAGGACAACTCTTTCTAGGAAGTCTTTGGACGCCAAAGACTCCCGACCCCCTTCCGCGTGGGATGGTTGGAGAACGTTCCGCGTGGCGAAGCTGATTCGCGAGACGGTGGATTCGACGAGCATCTATTTTGAGCCGGAAGATGGCCGGGCGTTGCCGCGATTCTTGCCGGGGCAATACGTGACGCTTTCGCTACGCATGCCAGGGGAAGTGAAGCCGGTCATCCGCTGCTACTCTCTCTCGCACGCGCCGGGAGAAAGTTATTACCGTTGCACGGTGAAGGAAGTTCCGCCGCCCGCCGATCGGCCCGAACTCCCCTTTGGCAAAGCCAGCCGTCTCATCAACCGCCGCCTGGCCGAGGGTGAGCTGATCGATCTCAAAGCCCCGCACGGCAACTTCACTCTGGATTTGAGCCGAGAAACGCCGGTTGTTTTGATCGGAGCCGGCATCGGAGTCACACCCCTGTTTTCCATGCTGCAAACGGTCGCCACCAGCGGAAGCACCCGTCCGATGTTGGCCTTCCTGCAATTCCGCAGCGGCGAGAATCATCCGCTCAATGCTGAGTTGGCGGCGCTGGCCAGACAACACAAAAACATCCAGCTCGTCACGGCCTACTCCGCACCAGCGTCCGGCGATGTGCTGGGACGCGACTACGACTTGCGCGGCCGGTTGTCGCTGGAGGTCATCAAAAAGTCTCTCCGCGGCGTGGACTACGACTACTATCTTTGCGGTCCTGGCCCGTTCATGGAGACGATGGTCGCCGGGCTGGAACCGTGGGGCGTCTCCGCGGACAGAATCCACTTCGAAGCTTTTGGCCCCGCGAGTGTCCGACGTGGTCCGCTCGCTCCGCGAGCGGAAGTCCTTTCAGTGACGGCAGCC
>SXGT01676825.1_pt1 | contig 24624 bp, 16 predicted proteins | sample 3176221 | NCBI WGS metagenome assembly SXGT01 (sample SAMN11356862, study PRJNA531348) | freshwater metagenome | isolation source: freshwater sample F1-120 | place: China: Fuxian Lake, Yuxi | collected 2017-12-25
CGCCTGCACGTTCGTGCTCGATATGGACCCGGAGCGGGCCAAGCAACGCCGCCAGCGCGCTGCGGATCGCATGGAACGGCGCGATGCCGATTATTTTCAGCGGGTGCGGCGGGGGTTCTTGACCGAGGCACAACGTCACCCAGACCGTATTTTCGTAATCAACGCGGATCAAGAGATGGATCAAGTCCATCGCGAAATCATCGCGGTGGCACAAGGTGTTTTGTCGTGATGAAGTTCATTGGCAATGCCCATCTGTTCGACGAATTCCGCGAAGTGCTGCAGCGAGGGCGCCTGAGCTCGACATTCCTGTTTGTCGGTGAGGAAGGCATTGGTAAACGCACGTTTGCCCTGCGGCTGGCCCAATCGCTACTGTGCGGGCAACGTCCGGCGTGGGAATTGACTCCTTGCCAGACGTGTCCCAGTTGCCGTCAAGTGCAGGCCGGGTCGCATCCGGACTTGGAGCAGATCGCCCGTCCGGCAGACCGTAGTTTCCTGCCTGTGGATATCTTTTTGGGCGATCGGCAACATCGCATGCGCGAGGGATTGTGTCATTGGATCTCGCTGCGTCCGGCCGCTGGCACACGCAAGATAGCAATCATCGACGATGCCGACTATCTGAATGAGGAAGGGGCCAATTGCCTGCTGAAGACACTGGAAGAACCCCCGCCACAGTCGTTGTTGATATTGATCGGGACGAGTCTGCATCGTCAGCTTCCCACCATACGTTCCCGCTGCCAAATAATTCGCTTTCGCTCACTTTCCGAGACGGAGGTCGTGGAGTTGTTGCTGATGCAAGGCGCGGTGGCCGATGCGCAGGAGGCCGAGTCCTTAGCGGTGATGGCGGGGGGGAGTCCGGCCATTGCCCGACAATTGTGCGACGCGAGCCTGCGGCAAATGCGATCCGAATTGCTGGAGACACTGGCTCAAGCCGATTGGGACAGCGGTGAACTCGCGCGGCAGATCGTGGCCTACATGGAGGAGTCGGGGACGGAAGCGTCCCTCAAACGGCAGCGATTGCGGGAGGTGATTCACCAGGCTGGCGAATTCTATCGGCACCACATGCGACAACAGTGTCATGCGACAACAATGGGGGATGACTGCCTGACGCGGGCTCTCGCCGTTGCACATTCCCAAGCAGTGCTCGACGAAGAACGGGCCTCCGACTGCGTCTTGCGCTGCTTCGCGGCTCTTGCCCAAGTGGATGCCAACGCGCACCCGACTACGCTCGTATCGGCGTGGCTGGACGATCTGCATCAACTCAGCCGTGGCTGCCCGACCACCAGTTAAAACGCCGTCACCGAATAAAACGCGGTGCCCCCACGCCGATTGCTGCCACCGCGCTTCTTCAGGCCAATAGGCCTGGTACCACCTTGCCGTGGACATCGGTCAAGCGGTAATCACGTCCTTGAAAGCGGGCGGTCAGTCGTTCGTGGTCGAAGCCCAGCAGGTGCATCATGGTCGCCTGCAGGTCGTGGATATGGACCGGGTCTTGTGTGATACCGAATCCCAACTCGTCCGTTTCGCCGTAGGTCGTTCCGGGGCGAGCACCGCCACCAGCCATCCACATGGTGTAACAGTCGGGATAGTGATCGCGTCCCAGGACTTTACTGGCGGCCGTACGCCCCTCGCGAAACGGAGTGCGACCAAATTCGCCCCCCCAGACAACCAAGGTGTCATCCAAGAGTCCGCGTTGACGCAGATCTCGAATTAGGGCCGCGACGGGCTTATCCATGGTCGCACATTTTTGCGTCAAGCCCGGCCCCAGGCCATTGTCCTCCCCGGTGCCGTGGAAATCCCAGCCCCAATCGAACAATTGCACGAAGCGCACTCCACTCTCGATGAGCCGTCTTGCCAGCAGGCAATTGTTGGCCAAGCTGGCGCCGCCGGGGGTTGCGCCATAGGCATCGAGCACGTGTTGTGGTTCTTGTGAAATGTCCATGACATCTGGTACGGATACCTGCATGCGAAAGGCCAGCTCATATTGGGCAATGCGAGTGAGGGTCTCGGGATGGCCGAACTCAACCATCTGTTCCGCATTCAAGGCCTGCAGCGCGTCGAGGCTGTGGCGCCGCAGGGACCGCGACATACCCTCAGGATCGGAAACGTATAGGACGGGGTCGCCTTGTGAGCGACATTGAACGCCCTGATACACCGACGGCAAGAAACCACTTCCGAAGGAATTCGTGCCGCCGTTGGGTTGCACTCCGCTGGAAATCAATACGACGAATCCCGGTAGGTCCGCGTTCTCCGTCCCCAAGCCGTAAGCGATCCAACTCCCCAGCGATGGCCGCCCCGATCGGGCCGATCCCGTGAAGAGCAACAGTTCGGCTGGGGCATGATTGAACTGATCGGTGGTCATCGATCGGACCACACACATCTCGTCGGCGATACTACGAAAATGGGGAAGGGCCTCCGATAACCATAGTCCGGACTCCCCATGCTGTGAAAAGGTATGCGGCGTCCCGAGTAGCTTGGGCACCCCCGTGGTGAATGCGAAACGCTTTCCGTCTAAATGAGATTGCGGACAATCTTGGCCATCGCGTCGTACCAACTCCGGCTTGTAGTCGAACAGGTCGAGGTTGGGTGGGGACCCGGTCATGTGCAGGTAAATGATGCGTCGGGCCCGCGCCGGAAAATGCGGTTGGCGTGCCGCCAGTGGGTCAGCGGATGGGCCGCTCGCGGACGCAGCCGACGCACTCGCCTCGCCGCGACAGGCCGCCAAGCCGATGCTTCCCAGGCTCAGCGCCGACTGACGCAAGAAATATCGACGCGTGGCCAGCTGAATTTGCTCAAGTCGCGGATTCATAGTGGCAATGCTCGCTTGTTCTCACCATCCATCAACAACCCAATTCCCTCAATTCGCTTCATCGCTTTAGGAACAGCTCGTCCACATTCAACAAGACATTCGCCACAACAGTCCAGGCAGCCAGTTCCCGGGCAGACACGCTCCATGACTCGGGGATGGGGCCGATGGGCACGGTCGCCAGTGCCAGGGCTGGATCGGGCGCGGACTCGCCAGTCGACTGGTGGGTGGGCTCCAACGCCTGGCTCGCCTGATGATACAGGTTAAGCAGAGTTTCGACTTCGCGGTCGGACGGATCACGGACCAGACATCGTTGGAACCCTCGCCGAATCTTGTCGATGTCGCTGCCGCCGTCGGCAGCCCACTGCCGGGCCAAGGCCTGGGCCGCCTCCACAAAGGCTGGGTCATTTAGCGTCACCAACGATTGCAGTGGGGTATTCGTGCGCACGCGGCGCACGGTACACACTTCGCTATTGGGCGCGTCAAACGTCGCCATGGAAGGATAGGGATTCGACCGACGCCAACTGGTATAGATCCCGCGCCGATACCGGTCCTCACCCTGACTTGCTTTCCAATCGATCGCACCTCCGAAGGCGGCATTCAATCCCAGTTGTGGCTGCGGCGGATAGACCGACTCGCCGTACATCTTGTGGCTCAACAAGCCGGCGGACCATAAAGCTTGATCCCGAATCACCTCGGCCGACATGCGGAAGCGGGGGCCTCGCGCCAAGTTTCGATTGTCCGGGTCGCGTTCGTAGTCGGCGGCCGTGACGCGCGACGACTGACCGTAGGTGGCGGAGGTCACGATCAATTTGATGAAGGCCTTGGTATCCCAGCGCAGTCGAACGAGTTCGCGGGCCAACCAATCCAGTAACTCCGGATGAGAGGGCGCATCTCCTTGGCTACCAAACTCCTCGCTGGTACGGACGAGGCCCACGCCAAACAAGGCCTCCCAGTAGCGATTGGCCACGACGCGGGATGTGAGCGGATTGCGTGGATCGATCAGCCATTCAGCCAGAGCTCGACGGCTCACAGGTCCGGCCGGAACTGCCGCGTGCAGCGTCTCGGGAAGCCCTTCCGCGACGACTTCTCCCAGGTCCATGAAATTGCCACGCCGTTGCAGCCGCGTCGTGCGCCGTTGATCCCCAGCCAACTCGCGTAGAATCGGCACGGTGGTCGCGTCTTGAGCAATCTCCAACAGAGGTCGTTCGTCTTTCTTGTCACTGTCCTCCGTATTGTTCAGGATGGCGAACAAACGAAAATAATCCAATTGTGATATCGGGTCATACTTGTGCGAATGACACTGGGCGCAGGCCATGGTCGTTCCCATCCAAACAGCCATCGTGGTGTTCACGCGATCCACGACCGCTAGACTGCGAAATTCTTCGTCGTCCGTCCCCCCTTCGCTATTGGTCATGGTGTTTCGGTGGAAGGCCGTGGCGATGAGCTGGTCTTGCGTGGGGGCTGGGAATAGGTCTCCGGCGAGCTGTTCCAAAGTAAATTGATCGAACGGCATGTTGCTGTTCGTGGCACGAATCACCCAATCCCGGTACTTCCAGATCGTGCGCAAGGGATCGTCGGCGTAGCCCGCGGAGTCGGCATACCGCGCCAGATCCAACCACCTGCGCCCCCAATGCTCGCCGAAGGTCGGTTGGGCCAGCAGTCGATCGACGACTCGATCCAGCGCATCATGCCCCTCGTCGTTAGCGAACTCACGGGCCCCGTCAAACGTAGGTGGCAGGCCGGTGAGATCCAGCGACAGACGTCGTATCAAGGCGAATCGATCCGCTGCGGGAGCCGGCGTCAGCGATTCGCGTTCCAATCGTGACAGTACGAAAGTGTCCAGCGGTTGACGCGGCCATTCGTGATTGCGGATTTCAGGAAGTCGTGGCCGTTGTGGTGTGATGTAGGACCAATGCTGCGTGAATGTCGCTCCCTCGTCGATCCATGCCCTGAGCCGATCCACCTCGGCGCCGGATAAAGTTTTCCCGCTGCCTTCCGGTGGCATCCGCTCGGCGGGATCCTTGGACAGCACGCGTCGCAACACTTCACTCGTCTCGCTGTGCCCGGGTACGACGGAGGTGGCACCGGACTCGCCCTGGCCAAACAACCCTTCCGGTCGATCCAAACGGAGGCCGGCTTTGCGTGTGTTTTCATCCGGTCCGTGACATTGAAAACAGGAATTGGACAAGATCGGACGAATGTCGCGATTGAAGTCGATCGCCGCCGGGGCTGCGGCCGTCACCTGTTGCAGACGACCGCCGACGCTCAATCCCGAGATGGTCAGTAGTAGCAGCCATCCCACACGTACGGCGCCGTCAGAAACTCTCGTCGGACACCCTGGCCCGCCGCGCGCCGCCTCGTCAGATCGGGCTGTTGTTGGTTGCCTCAGGTCACGGGTTGGGCTGGTACCAGCCATAGGAAATCCCACACTCAGGGGGCACGTTGGATCGGCGGGAATCGCGCACCGCGAGGCCAAGCCGCTTGGGCAGACCCGAATCCCTTCATTTTACCATGAACGGCCCCCCCACGTGCTAGCGCCGTGACAGGTTTTCCTCACGATGTGCAGCCCCTAATAACTGCCGCGCGGCCGCTCGTCGTTTTTCTGGATCAGTGTCAACAATTCGGAGGGGTGGTGGATGATCGCTTGCGCACCGTTATCCCGCAACTCGGGCTCGCCACGAAAGCCCCAGGTTACGCCGACCGCGAACATACCGGCCCTCGTCGCTGTCCGCATGTCGATCGACGTATCGCCGACGTAGAGCCAGCGGTTGGCTGGTAGATCCAGTTGACGGGCGATCGCTAACGCGCCGGCGGGATCCGGTTTCCGCGGAATGGTCGGGAGCATGCCGGCCACGGCAGCAAACTCGACTTGGGGCAAGAAATGCGCCACGCACTGTTGCGTGAACTCATCTGGCTTGTTGGACAGCACGGCCAATACCGCTCCCTGCGCGGCGAGTTCTCGTAGCAGCTCGAGGATGCCGTTATAGGGGCGCGACGTTAGGTGCCATTGGTGCCGATAGGTCTCGCGAAAGTCGGAGACGCACGCTGCGATGTTCGCCGAGTCACGATGTGGCTCTGGCAAGCCCCTCTCAAATAGAACTGCTACTCCTTCACCGACCAGATGTCGGTAGTCCGTCAGGGAATGCTGGGGGAACCCCCGTTGCGCTAGCACTTGATTGGCTGCATTGGCGATATCAGCGAGTGAATCGAGCAGCGTTCCGTCCAAGTCGAACATAACACCGGCGCCATTCATCCTAGGGTGGTCCTTTGCAAAAAATGGGGAATCGAGAGGGACCGACGGCGAGCCAACTATACGTGTAAAAATTCCGGCCAGATGGCATCGCTGACCAATAGTCCCTCGGTGGTCAGTCGCAGGTGTCCCTCGTGGAATTCCAAGAGGCCCAGATCGACAAACTTGCGCACGGCAGGACCGGCCAGGGATTCGACGGTGAATCCGGACACCTGAGCAAAGGCCTGGATATCAACCCCTTGCAAGCGGCGCATGCCAAATACCAATTGCTCGCGTGCCAAATCGGCGGGGGCCAATTCCTCCGACTCGGCGACCGGCGATAGTCCGGCCAGCACGCGGTGCAGGTACGTGGTGGTGCTGCGATGGTTCACTTGTCGCTGGCCGTGAACGAAGCGGGCCGCGCCGGGCCCGACGGCATGGTAGGACTGGCCGGTCCAATAGACTTCGTTATGGCGGCAGCGGAATCCGTGGCGCGCGAAGTTGGACACTTCGTAGTGATCCCAATCATTGGCCCGTAGCCGGTTCATCGTCTCGACATACATGAGACGCTGTTCCTCCTCGGCAACCGGGAGGAGCTGACGTCGCAAGAGGCGTCCCCAAAAGGTAGTTCCCCGTTCAAACGTTAGGCCATAGGTGGAGAGGTGCTGCACATTGAGCGTCAGGGCCGTATCCAGATCCCGTTCCCAGTCGGCGAGTGTTTCGTGTGGTGCCGCGAAGATCAAATCCAGCGACAGGTTGGGAATCGCGGGGCGCAGGCATTCGACCGCCCGCACGATATCGTCGGGTGTGTGCTCACGTTCCAAGGCCATTAGTTTTCCTGGGTGAAACGACTGAGCCCCCAAACTGACGCGGTTAACCTTGGCCGCGCGCAGCACGGAGACTTTATCGGGCGTGATGTCGATAGGATTTGCTTCGACGCTGAACTCGTGATTTTCACAAACAGGAAACCATTTCTGCAGCAGTTGCAGGAATCTCGCCAGCGGTTCGGGGGGGAGATACGTGGGGGTTCCACCCCCCACATAGAGTGTGTGCACGGGCTGTGGTACGCGGAGCCAAGACAACTCGATTTCGATTGCCCGCAAATAATCTTCGACAAGATCGTCCCGGTCGCTAACGACAGTGAAATTGCAGTAGCCACAGCGGTGGCTGCAGAAGGGGACGTGTGCGTAGGCGGCCTGAGGTTGCTCGAAGGATCGTTGCATCTCGGTATGGTGGCGGTGGGAACACCGCCCGACGGGGTCCACCTACTGGTCCCAGTTGTTGATCTGTCTCAGCGCCAGAGCCAGGGAGAGCGGATTGGCGGGGAACAACAGGCGCAGCCAGCGCACGTCATCATCTTCAAGATTCTGCTGTTGGATGCGATCCACTTCTTGATGGAGGGCCGTTAACCAGGCGGGGATCTCGAAGCCGCCGCCGGTCGATTCTCGCAGCAACAGATCGGCTTCCTCTTGTAAAAGTTCGAAAGCCGGCTGTGAGCCGGTATCTTCGACCTGTTGCATGGCCGGCTCAATGAGCGCCCGCATACGGTCAATGGCCAGGCAGCGAAGGAAACGCTCCCCCACGCGGTCGGCGATGGAGGCCATTCGCATCGCGTACTTCTGCTGCAACTCGGTCAAGCGTTCCACGTAATTCTCGGCCTCGCCACCGATACGTTCGACGAGCGCACGTCGCCAGAGCGCGGCTGCTTCCGGGCAGCCCCCTCGCAACAGCACTTCATGCGCGACCACCACGGGGCGCAAATTCCAGACCACACGCTCGTACGAGGCTCGAAATCGCAAGAAGTCGAGCAATGCGTACAGGTTGTCCCCGGAATCGGACTGCGTCGTTGTGCTGTTGTAGTCCCGGTATTCCTCGTAATTCTCGACAATGGCTTCCAAAATCGTCGTCAGGTATTCGATAGCCGTGTCGCGAGAGATGTTTTCATCCAGTTCTCGCAAGAGGAGCCACGGCTCCACTTCATCCTCATGTTCGACCAGATAATCCAGCCAGGTCCCCACACCTTGGTGCAGAATGGCACGCAAATTCCCCATGTTCAGAAACGTCTGCGTGAAAATGTCCCGACCATATCGCTTGATGAACGTCACCAACGATTCCCACTCCTCGGTATCGCTCACCCGTTCCAAAACCGACAGCCGCAGCGTGCGACTGTGCTTGAGCCAGATCAAGAGCATGCGTTCGGTAATATGCTCAACGCACTCCACGAGTCGAGTCGAGACGTCGGAGCGTTGTTTGCGGGCAGTGGCCCCCTGTTTTTTGACGGATTTCGCGGGGAGTGACTCGAGTTCACGCCGCGCGGCCGATACGATCGACTCCACCAGCGCCCGGTATCCATCCTCAAAAAGTTCGTCGAATTGGGTCACAGCCCCGGGACCAGCGGGGCGCGTCCTTTCCATCTTGCGAGCCATGTCCAACAACTGGCGGGTTTCGGTGAGAAGGCCAATGCGGGGCAAACTGATTGCCAAGATGCGCATCGTATTTTGTAACTGCCGCGAAGCCACGATGTCCAAAGGACGACCACCGCGTGCCAAGGGGACATACAGCGAAGTCTGTTCTTTGATCGCGGCCCGGTACTTGACCAAAGCCTGACGCACGCCGCGGCGATTCGCCCGGTGCAGTTGAGCGAGCAGCTGCGCTCCCAGTCGATGTTCGTCGGTCAACGGTTGTTCGTCGGTGAGTGTTTGGGCCAGGTCGGGGCGTACCACGAGGAGCGATGCCAGAATCCACTGGGCTGCGGAGGTCGTCTCCACGGCGGCAATGATAATCTGCTCCATAAGCGCGTCACGCGCCGCGCGCTGCCGATCGTAATCGATCATGTCCTCCGAAGTGCCACTGGGAGAACGCAAACGATACGATTGCACGACTTCAAGTAGTTGTAGCAACTCTCGTCGATTGCGTTCCGCCTGTCGATACCAGGGGACAAGGTGCTCGCAAAGGGAGGACGGAGGCTGCGGCGCGACTTCACCCGCTCCCGTGTTGTCCGCGTCAGCGGCGTGCTGGGACTGTATACCCGGGCAGGCCATGGCCGCCGTGCGCCACAGGCAAGCGAGATGATGGAGAAACGCCAACCGCTCCACGATCCGTTCGCATTCCGATTCCAACGCGTCGTACGTCGAATCGTCTCGGTCAAAGATTCCGCTCTGCACGCCATCGTCGGTGCTGTCGCGATAGACCACATCTTCGTAGGCCGCCCCGAATAACTCCCGATCCTCGTCCTCGGACTCGTCGATTTCTCCAGCGCCGGCAGCCTCCACTTTTGGTAGGTCGCCGGCAGAAGCCGTTTTCAAGGAGAATTCGGGAACCACCCAATACTCCTCAGCATTGGCTTCCAAATAATCAAAAAATTTCCGCACCAGCGCCCAGGTTTCCTGTGGCGTGCGGATCGCGGAGCTGGTCGTGGCCGCTGTCCCACGTCCGGGGAACATCGCACTGGGATGAGGAGGGAGTGCCTGGGGGTGGCAACTGTAAATCTGCTGGGCCAACCAGCGTTCGGCCAATTGATACAACGAGGCACCGCCATACTCCAACGTGATCTGACGGGCACGGCTCACCCATTGCACCAACAACGCCAGCGAGGAGACCACATCCCCGCGATCCAGCAAACGCTCGACAACCAAGGCATTCGAGCGCGGCGAATTAAACATTTCGACATGCGGAGACCAAAAGGCGATGTCGCCTGCCGCCGCCCCCCCCTTGTGCCACAGGTTCAACGCTCGGGCCACGTTTCCCGCGGCCTCGAAGGCATCCAGGGCCGATGTGCCTGGAACCCCCTCCACCTCATGAATGGCAAACTGATGCCACCAACGGGCTGCCTGTTCAAATTTCAGCGAAACGTGTTGACACACTTCCTCATGATCGACGGCGGCTGCCTCGCCCCAAACTGCCGAATAGGCTTCGAAAACCTGATTCATACGGTCGATAATCTCATCGACCCGATGATCGTGAACGCTGTTTTCCAGCGCCGGAAACAGGCTGATCTGCCCGTCGAATCCCAGGACGTTCCAAGGATCCACCATGGCGCCGCACTCGATCGCCCGGTGGATCAACTCCATTGCCTGGTCCACGTGGCGCGCGGCGGCTTCCAATTCGCCCCGCTTGCGACTCCGTTCTGCGGCGACCAGCGCACATTCCACTTGACAGGCCATGCGCGACGAAGCGACGGGCAGGGACTGCGCCAACGTCTCCGCCTGCTCCGGATATCCCATCCGTGCGTAGAGCCTCGCCAACTGAGCCCGCTCCAACTGGGTCACACGCCAGCGCAACAGGGTTTGATTCAGGTGTTGACGCACGCCCCCCAAGGGCTGGTGCAGAACACGCGATTCCTGCTCAAGTCGCGCGGCGTGTGGGGGAGGGAGACGCTGCATCACCTGTTCGTAGAAGACATCTCGGTAAGCGGCAATCCTGGGCAAAAGAACTCCCAGCGTCTGGTTCGAATCATGGGCATCCGGGCCGCTGCCACTCACACCCGACGCCATCAGGATGGTTCCCGCCAATACGGCCGCCGCTTCTTCCAATCGTTCCTCCTCGGTCCCCACTTCGGCTTGTACCACGCGATTCAGGAGTGCATCCAAGGTAATCTGTTGGACGACAAACCGTCGGTAACGACCACGATTGTCGATATGATGAGGGTCCCACTGGCCGAACTGATAGTTGGGACGGCGGTGTACCGGATGTTCAAAATCGTAGGCCCGCGCATCCAGCGACAACTCATCCAAACACTCGATATCGAAAAACGCCTCTCGCCGCACCTCAGCGGTGGTCTGCTGCAAAAAAGCCAGGCTGCGTTCGACCAGTAAACGATAGCGCCCCGTCGCACAGCCGGCGCCGGCGATGTAGAGCGGGATGGGACACGTCCGCTCGTGCGCATAGGGCTCAATCTTTTGCGATTCGAGGGTGGCGATAGGGCGGTGCCCCAAATAATCGCTGATCCGCGTCACCACCCGTTCCACGAGCGACTCGACGGATGCTCCAGTGGCGCCGTCCGCTAGGACGGCCTCACAGACTCGCCCCACGAAAAACGAATTGAACAGGATGTCGTCCGGCTGATGGGCCAGCAGATCGGCATGCCATTGTCGATAGGCGGGGAGTACGTGCCCGAATACGATACGGACCACGGCCGACGCCTGATCCACATTGGCAAACACGCTTGACGAACCCCTCAGCTTCTCCAAGCCGCGCTCCAACCAGGCCCCCACAATCGTCCAATTGGCCACCGCGGGACTCCCACCAACGACGGGGGGGACTCGGCCGGAACTAGCCCGCTCAAACAGCCGATTCAGGCCGGCTAGAAAGGCGCTATCGGGGCTGCCCGACGAGAAATTCAGGTGCCCAAGGACTTTAGCCAGCGCTCCGTGGTCCTCGTCGGTCAGCTGATCCCACATCGGTATTTGGCCTGTCGATTCCGCCACGATCCTGGTTTCCTTGGTGCCGACCCATCTCAGCACGCTTCGCCACCACACCTTCGCGGGGGCCCACGCAGGCCCCAGCGGGCCATCCATCCTCAACGACCTGCATCAACCGATGCAGGAACTCACAAACATGGTAGGTTCCACCCGCAGCCTGGTCCACCCGGCACGACTCCCCCCTTGAATGGCCCGCGTCCCAACGGTGTCCAGCTATTGCCGAGATTTCCTGACAGTTGTTGCCAGTTCGACTATGCTGAATCTTTGGGACTTGCCGCGCAATGGTAGTCGGAATGATCCGCGAGCCGACCGGTCTCAGTCCATTCCACTGTCGACACGACACAGCAGGAAAACTCGCTCAGCCGGGCAACACCTGGCAACACGTTAAGCAAAGGCCGAAGTTTCACGATGCCACGATCGAACCATCCAACATTTGTAGCTCGCTCCGAAGCTGGCATAGCCATTCCACCGACCCAGGCACCGGTCCGTACTCCATGGGCTATGCACGATAGGACGTCACGTCCCAGGCGGACGGCCAGCGGATCGCTGGGCTTGTTTTGGCTGTGTCAGGCCGCTTGCGGTTGGTGCTTAGTAGGCCTGCTGGTGAGCGGAACGCCGCTGTACGGGGCACATGCATCGCAGCGGCCAGTCGATGTTGTGACATCGGGCAAGGAAGTAGAGCTTTTGCGATCCGACTTGCAGCGGCAATGGAGTCGTCACTTCGGCCGTTTCCAGAAGCATTTCCTGGGATCGGATTTGTCGCAATTCGTTCGCAGAACGCAGTTGCAGACGGTCTACGAAGTTCGCGATGGCGTCAAGGTACACGGCTTTAGTGAACAACAGCTGGATCAGCGCGGCAACCCGTTAGGCCTGAAGAACGCGCGACGCGCGGCCGAAGCGTTGTACTATAACCTCAAGGCGCTCGGCCGTGACGTGACAATAAAGTCCCGTCAGATCCCGCAGATCGACTTGTGTGTACAAACGGATTCGGGCCAATTGTACCGAGTTGATGCCGAGACGGGGCGCGATCATTGGTCTCGCTCGGTCGGACGCGAGCGACGAACGTACGTTCCGGCGGTGGGCAATGAACAGTACATCGCCGCCATCAATGGCAGCCAATTGACGCTGCTGGAAACCGCCACTGGCCAGGTCGTGTGGCAGCGCAATATGCAAGGGATCCCCGCCACGATGCCCGTTTTTGCGCCACGCCATGTCTGTGTTCTCTGCACGAACGGCGGTTTGGAGTGTTATGCCCTGGACGACCAATCGGCGTCGATGAAGACGATGTTTTCGTACGGTGACGTTACAGCTAAGCCCGTGGTAACTCCTGCCAGCATTTGTTGGCCGACCCGTCTGGGGCTGTTGTACGGTGCATCGCCCACGGCCGACGGATTCTATTATCGTGTTGAGGTCCGAGATCCCGTCTGGGGATCTGCCGCGTACCAGGCACCCAATCGTATCTTCTTTGTCACGGAACGCGGCGATGTGCTCGCGATTCATGACGGGCGCGGGGACTTGATCTGGAAGTTGCCCACGGGACATTCCGTGCGTCAATCTCCCGTGGTCATCGACAAGACCTTGTACGTATCGACTGAGTTTGGGGGACTGTATAGCGTCGACTCCGCATCCGGATCCGTGCGGTGGAACACAGGAGGCGTGCGACAATTCGTTGCGGCCAACGAGCATCATGTCTACGCATTGACTTCCACCGGACAGTTGGCGAAGTTGGCTGCCCAGTCCGGCGAAGTGCTCCAACGCATCCAGTTGCCAAGACAATCTTTCGTGCCGGTCAACTACCTTTCCGATCGGATCTTCGTGATCTCACCGAGTGGTGGCATGGAGTGTTGGCGCGAGCCCAACTACCACTGGCCCATGCTGCATGATCCGCTGCCGCCCCCCGAGGATCCGGCAAGGAAAAAGCAAGACAACGGCAGCAAATCCAAACCTTCGTCTCTTGAGAACGATCCCGCCGACTCTCGACCTTCGGACACGGAGCCTGCCGCCTCTGGGGATAAATCGGAAAATCCGAATGCTGTGGACGATCCTGTTTTCGTGGAGTAGCGGATCGAGGCTCCTTAGCCGTCGCCGTCGGGACGGGTTGACCGCGGGCGCTTCAGCCCTTACACCAATAGAAACGCGATAGCAATCTCTTGGAGGTAAGGCTCGTTTCATGGTGGACTCACCGAAAATCACGCAGGCGATTTTGAGTGTCAGCGACAAGTCCGGGCTGGCGGAGTTCGCAGCCGGACTGGTAGCTGCCGGTGTCGAACTGCTCAGCACAGGCGGGACCCAGGATTTTTTGCGGCAGCGGGGAATTGCCGTTCGCGATGTCGCCAGCTACACGGGATTCCCGGAGATGCTTGATGGACGGCTCAAGACCCTCCATCCCAAGATTTTTGGCGGCATCCTCGGTCGCCCGAATCGAGAGGACGATCGGCAATCCTTGCGGTCGGCGGGGATCGAATGGTTGCCGCTGGTCGTCGTCAATCTCTATCCGTTTGAAGCCACCGTGGCACGCAATGTTAGCGAGCCCGAAACGATTGAGCAGATCGATATTGGCGGACCAAGCCTGGTACGGGCGGCGGCCAAGAATCATGCCTTTGTGACCGTGGCAACCGATGCTCGCCAATACGGCGAGATTCTGCAACAGATTGCCGCTTCCGGCTGCACCACATTGGAATTGCGTCGTCGCTTGGCAGTCGAAGCCTTTCGCCTGACAGCCCGTTACGATCGCGCGATTACGGACTATTTAGCACGGAACGCCGACGCGGCCGATGGTCCCGATGCTGCGGACTTCCCCGATACGTTCAACCCACAATGGCGCCGGCAGTGCGTCTTGAGGTACGGTGAGAATCCTCATCAACGCGCGGCCCTCTATGTCGGAAACAGTCCCGAAGGCAGTTCCTTGGTGACCGCCCGTCAATTGCACGGCAAGGACTTGTCGTACAACAATCTGCTCGACTTAGACGCGGCGCTGGGTATCGTACGCGATCTGCCCGAACCGTCGATGGCTGTAATCAAGCATCACAACCCCTGCGGTGCTGGAAGTGCGGCCACCTTAGCGGCCGCCACGCGCAAGGCACTCGGTGGTGATCCTCTCAGCGCGTTCGGTTCGGTCCTAGGGTGCAATCGGCCGGTAGAGGCCGACGCGGCTGAGGTACTCTGCGCTCCCGATCTCTTCATCGAAGCCGTGGTAGCCCCATCGTTCTCAAACGAGGCGTTGGAAATCCTGACCAGCCGCCCTAAGTGGCGGGCCAATGTGCGATTGATGGAGGTTCGCGACCTGCGGTCGGGACGAGAGCCTTTCGATTATCGCTTCGTGAATGGCGGCTGCTTGGTGCAAGATGCCGACAATCAGCCTGATCCCGAATCGGATTGGCGGGTGGTCACACGTTGCGAACCGACCCAGGACCAATGGGATGAATTGCGATTTGCTTGGGCTCTTGTGCGACATGTAAAATCGAATGCCATTGTCGTGACCAGCGATCGAACTCTGTGCGGAGCTGGGGCGGGACAAATGAGTCGTGTGGACGCGGTTGAGATTGCGCTCCGTAAGGCTGGGGACCGCGCGGTCGGCGGTGTGCTGGCCTCCGACGCATTCTTCCCATTTGCCGATTCCATTCATCTGGCCGGGCGGGCGGGACTTCGCGCCATCATTCAACCGGGTGGCTCACGACGCGACGATGAAACGGCCGCCGCGTGCGATGAGCTGGGGCTCCCAATGATCTTCACCGGGCGGCGGCATTTTCGACACTAACCGAGAAGGCGATGGCATTCGGTATGGGATCCGTGCTCGACAAAATTGTGGCCGAAACACGCCGGACCATTGAACAAGCGCGGCACGAAATTCCCTTGGCGACGCTGACGGCCCAGGCTTCCCAGGTGCTGCCACCCTTGGATTTTTTTGCTGCGCTGGCCAGTGGTCCCCCCATCAAACTGATCGCTGAAGTTAAAAAAGCAAGCCCCTCGCGCGGCGTGATCCGAGCGGACTTTTCCCCCGTCGAAATCGCGAAAACCTATGAATTACATGGCGCCGCCTGCATCAGTGTACTCACCGATCGCCCCTTCTTTCAGGGGAGCTTGGAGTACCTGCGCCATATTCGTAGCGCGGTATCACTCCCCCTGCTGCGCAAAGATTTCATTCTCGATCCCTACCAAGTCGTCGAAGCCCGCTGTAACGGGGCCGATGCCGTACTGCTGATCGCCGAGTGCCTCGACGATTGCCAGCTACGCAAGTTGCATGGCGCGATTTTGGACTGGGGTATGACGCCATTGGTCGAGTTCTACGATCCCGACAATCTGCCACGCGTGTTGGAGGCGGGGGCGACATTAATCGGTGTCAACAATCGTAATCTGCATACTTTTGAGACGGATCTCGAGCATACCATCCGTATGCGAGAGCAGATTCCCGACACCTGTGTCGTGGTTGGCGAAAGTGGGATTCGGGGACATGCCGATTTGATGCGACTCGAATCGTCAGGCGTCGACGCTGTGCTCGTGGGTGAGCATCTGATGGCACAGGCCGATATCGGGGCGGCCGTGGACCAGTTGCTCGGACGAGCCTGACCTCGGCGTTGCTCCCGCCTGTTCGGACCGCCGCTCGCTCATCAGCTTGCGTTGATGGTCGATGCCAACAATCGCGCGATTTTGCGGCCGGTGACGTTGAGCGGATAGGCGTCGAGTTGCGACGGCCAGACCCAACGCCAATCACTTTTGGGCGGTCGACGGCCACTGATCCAGCGGGCCCGATAACAGCTCAGCGTGATGCGGAATCGCGTCACACCATGCTTGATCACGGTCAGACATGGTCCGATGGTCGTTTGCATGCCCAACTGGGACGCGACGCAGCGACCCAATTCACCACGTGGCATTTCAGCGGGTGGAGCCGCGACCGTCAGCCGCGGAAAATCCCATAGTCCGCCCCAACGGCCCCCTGCGGCACACGGCCCTAAAAGGATGCGTCCGTTCTTCTCCACAATGAATGCCACCTCCTCACGACTCTCGCGGTTGAGTCGTTTGCGGCCCGTCGGGATTTCGAGTTGCATCCCCTGACGGGCGGCTGCGCACCAGGGGCGCACGGGGCACGAGTCGCATTGAGGATTTCTCGGAGTGCAGATCAGGCTCCCCAACTCCATGAGGCCCTGATTCCAGATCCCCACATCTCGTTTGGGGAGCAGGTTCTCCGCTGCCTGCCACAGACGTGTCTGCACACGCGGACGGGTCATGTCGTCACGTTCCGCCAACCAACGGGCCAGGACACGCAGCGAATTTGCTTCCAGAATGGGCTGCCGATCGCCAAAGGCAATGGAAAGGATGGCCCCCGCCGTGTAGCGGCCAATACCCGGCAAGGCACGTAGCCGATCGGGGTCGCGCGGCATCTGGCCCGCATGCACGTGCACCACCTGTTGCGCCGCCGCGTGCAGCTGACGTGCGCGACGATAGTAGCCCAATCCCTCCCACAATCGCAGGACGTCCGATTCGTTGGCCTGAGCCAAAGCGTGCACGGTCGGAAACGATTTGAGAAACCGGAGGTAGTAGCCGATGACTGTATCCACTTGCGTCTGCTGCAGCATCACCTCGCTGACCCAGATCGCGTACGGGTCGCGGGTGCGCCGCCACGGAAGATCACGTGCTGAGCGGCGATACCACCGCAGTAGCGACCGATGCAATCCTGAACCGGGTAATGGTCCCTCGGCATCCGAACTGATTGAATCGGTGGCGGCCACCAACGGACTCCATTCCTAATATCGGGTTGGGTAGACTCAGTCGAGCGGCATTATAGCTGCGCAGCCGGGAACGGCCAGCGGGATGGATCTCAGGGCAGCGGCAGATCGCGCAGCTCGAAAGGGAACTCACGCGGGATGATGCTCGCGGGGCAACGGTAGATGAAGGTCATGCCTGCAGGCCCGTTCTCCAGCACGAACTTAAACGATATCCCCATTTGCTCGGGCGTTTGCCGAAACGTTTCCAGGCCGTCGTAATCGATGCGTGTTCCTTTCGAATCCACGAGAAACGCTTCGTTCGCGAAGATCCATTCTCGTGGCGAATCCAAAACACCTGTCGCTTCGTCATATTGCACCGCTAGCAGCAGCTCGTACACATCGGCCGATTTTCGCATATCTTCAACAGTGAGGGTGACATTTTCCTTCCGCACGACAATTGGCTTGGCCGTCTCAAGGTCTTTGAAAGGAAACTCTTCGATCGGGCCGGCGATCAAGGCCCGCAGGGTGCCACTCAGCGTGCGAACCATACTCGCGTTGCGTGGGGGTAGCGCTGCGGGAATTTCCAAATCGACGAGTGCCTGATTGGCATCGACCGAGACTTCCAAGTGCGTTTCTTGAGCGGCAGGGAGCAGCGACGTGCCTTGATCATCGTCAATCCGCAATGATGGGATGGGGAGTTGCAGAACCAGTGGGGTCAGCCGGGGTTCCCAGCCGATGCCGAGGGTGATGCTCAGTGCATCTTGCCCTTTGTCTTGCAGATGGCGAACGGCGTTCAGGCTGACGGGCTCAATGCGTAGAGCGTCTGCGTATTCGACGCGTCCGATGGCCGGATGTTGGTTGTCTTCTCGCTGGACAAACGCCAGGGTTCGCGGGGAATCCGTGAAGGCGTACAGGGTCATGCCCGCGCGATCCAACACATGGTCCAGAGCGGGCCAGAAGTCCGCACCCCGCAGTTGCAATTCCAACTCCGGGTCATGGGGATCCTGCCCCAGCTGCTCACGATAGTCTGCCACCTTGTTGCCCGTCTGTCGCTCGAACTCTGCCAAGGCTCGCTGCAACGACCACTTTCCTTCCAAAGTTACCTGGGTGGGGTTGACCAATGCCTGGCGGGCCTGTTCGGCCATCCGCTCCAACTTCTGCCGAATTGTTTGCAGGCGCGACCGGGTTTCCCCTGCGGGTACAACATCCTCGCTGGGGAGATGCTCCAGGACCGGTGGGCCGATGGCGATCAATCGTTGCTGGGCCTCCTCCCGCTTCGCAAAGTCGCCATTCTCCAATTGGCGGACCCATTGGATCATGGCCTCGGCGGTCGGAGTCGCCGGGGCGACCGCCGCTTGGCTGGGGAGCAGACCGCAGACCCAAATGAGGACGGATGGCACGCGCGGGCTCCCGCAGTAGGGGTAAGGTGGCTATGGGGACAACGGGTATATCCGGTCAAGTTGCTTTTGTCGGCATTTTAATCATACCGGTTGGCTAGGGCCACCGGGAAATCGACCGATTTCCCTCGTGGTATGACCTAAGCTTGATAAAGCCCATAGGGGCACCCCTGTATGCGGCGCCATAGCCGTGCGATCCCTACAATCGTTCTCGTCCAGCCGAGGCCTGCCCATGTCACGATGGACTGCCGTACTGATCAGTTTCGTCAGCGTGCTTGGCATGCACGACATGGCGGCGGGAGCGCCAGGCACGTTGCGTGTTGATCTGGGTGCGCAACAGCTGGAAGGAATGCCGGTTCATTGGACCGAGGGGGCCGTTCAGCTGTTAGGTCGTGACGGCGCATTATGGGAATTCGCGCCCAATGCAACCAAGGGGTTTCAGCAGCAGTCGGCCACTTTTGTTCCGTACAGTCAGGCGGAATTCCGAGGCCAGTTATTGCGGGAGTTTGGCGCGGGATACGAGGTGACCGGTACCGGGCACTTCTTGGTGGTTCATCCGGCTGGCCGCGGCGAGCTTTGGTCGGACCGCTTCGAGCAACTGTATGGCTCGATCATGCACTATTTCACGGCGCGCCGCTTCCGTTTGTCGAAGCCACAGTTTCCTTTGGTGGCTGTCGTCTTTCCGTCGCAACAAGCGTTCATGCGTTATGCCCAGCAAGATGGTGGGCCGGTGTCACCGAATGTATTGGGATATTATTCCATCCGCACCAATCGCAATGTGCTGTTTGAGCAGGGGACGAGTAAAGACGATCCGCAGTCGTGGCTTGAGACGGCCGATACGATCATTCATGAAGCGACGCACCAGACGGCATTCAATGTGGGGGTTCACAGTCGACATGCGCTCCCCCCGCGTTGGTTGGCCGAAGGACTCGGAACGATGTTTGAGGCCCGCGGAGTTTGCGACTCGCGTCAATATTCCGAATTGGCGGACCGTCTCAACGCGGGGCGTCTGCGAGATTATCGGCATTTTGCGGCAGCCGGCGCAACGCGGCCGCGTGGGCAGCTGCTTGGGGAGTTGGTCGCGCATGACCGTATTTTCTCGGCGAACCCGGCGGAGGCCTATGCCTATGGTTGGGCCCTCACGTTCTACCTGGCTGAGCGTCACACCAGCAAACTATCCCGCTATCTGCAGCTGACTGCGGACCGACCGCCATACGAACCCTATTCATCGTCTCAGCGTCTGGAAGACTTTGTACGGGTTTTCGGCACCAAACTCGAGCTGTTCGACACGCATTTCGTACAATTTATGGAATCCCTACCCCGATGATGGGGAACCCCACACGCACGTTGACTGAGATGAGCGATTCAAAAAACGCGATTGGCACGCCGCCGAATGGCATCGGATGGTCGGATAACTTGGCAACCGCCCTGTCCGATCAACGTGCTGCTGCGCTCCAATTCTTATCCCAGCAAGGGACCCGGTTGAACGGGATTGAACAGCGATTGCAGCAGCAACGCGACGCATTTGTCCATTGCCGCAGCGAGTGGGATCGCGTGCGTCTCCAATGGTCCGAAACCCAGCGACAGATCGACGAAGCCAGCGACGACATGACTCGCGAACGGTCTGAACTCGTGCAGCAGAAGGATCGGCTGGCGGATCGTGAGCAGGACATTGCCAAGCAGCTGGAACAGGTTGAGGGGCGGCGGCATGAGTTGGATGAGAAGGCTGCCGCGTTGGTGCAATTGGAATTGCGCCTGGACGAACAACGGCTTCAATTGCGGCAGCAAGATCAAAGTTCCAACGATCAAGCGGATCTCGTTTGTCAGCTTCAAGCGAGAGTCGATCAGATCACGAAGGAAATGCAGGAGTTGGATTCGCAATCGAGTAGCGAATTGGATGCCGCTCGGATTAGCCTGATGAACGCGCGTCGCGATCAAGAAACGTTACGCAAACAAACAGACGCGGCCAGCCGTCAGCATGCGGAAGAACTTGCGGAGCGCGATGGCCTGATTGAACAACTGCGCACGTCGGCGCAGAAATTACGGGACGATGGGTGTGCCACTCATAACGACGAAGCATGGCAGGATCTGCAACAACGCTACGAGACAGCCTTGGCGGACGTCCGCGAACTGCGGACAAGAAACGATGAATTGGAAGGCCAACTGGCCCACGCGCCCACCAGCGTTTCTGGCCGGAAGGCGCCCCAGGGTGCCTTGAATTGGGAAGCTCAGAAAAAGCTGTTGATGGAACAATTGGACGACGAGGACTTGAATGCTTCAGATGCCGCGCGTCAGCAAGAGCGGCTGTCGATACAGGAGGCGCTGCGGGCCACCGAACTGGCAATGGCCAAAAAGAATGCTGAAATAAAGGAGCTGGAGGAACGCTTGACCGCGCGCAACCCCCAATCAGCCCGCTCCGGTGGCCAGAACGATTCGGTGGTCTTTGGGGCGCAGGGGATCGCGGCGTTCCTGGATCAAGACGAACTGATCCAACTCGAACGAGAGAACCTGCAACGACTGCAGGATGAGTGGCGGGAAAAACTACGACACGCGGAAGTGGAACTTTCGGTGGAACGAGCCCGCTTGGCTCGCGAACGCCTGGAGATCGACGAACGCCTGCGAGACTTCGAATACAACGCTAAACAGCCCTCATCGCACGGTTCGGAAGTGACGGAGGAAAAGGCCACCGGTCGCCGGTGGCTGACTCGACTTGGTTTGGCCGGAAACGACGACTAAACCACCGCTGGGCCCCTCAAAAAGTCCATCACGGCGTTGCCTTGAAGGATGTTTACAGCCACAGGTGTAAGCGGCCATCCAACATGTCGGGAATCGCCTGTTGGACGGCACGCTGAATCTGCCGTGGATGATATCGCGTGCTGAAATGCGAGGCGATGATCAGTTCATTTTGAAAGAGCTGGCGGCGCATCACGATATCGTCTACGTGAATGTGCCCCAACTTGTGGATTCGCTCTTTGCGATGGCCAGGTGCGACAAAGGTCATTTCGCAGATGAGGATCTCGGCCCGATACATGTCGGGGCAGTCGTCTAAACCCTCGGGGGCGCTATCTCCCAAATACGCCAAGCGAGGCTGCCGCCGCTCCTCGGTAACTTCCACCCCCTGCAGACGCAAATCACGGATTTGGTCGCCAGCCAGATGGTGGTACTCCGCCTTCAGTTTGCGGCGGCGTTCCCAGACGATGTAACCCTGCGAGGGTATGGTGTGACGCGTCGCATGCACGGTTACCACGAGTTCGCGTGACAATTCGATTTGATCACCCGGTTGTGCGGGAACCAGTTGGCACGGCAGCCGTCCACGATCCAAACGGCTAAACGCCCGCAGCAACCGTTCCACGTTTTCGATCGCGTACCCCGGCAAGTAAATCACCGGGGGCTCCATCTTCATCATGCGACGCCGCGCCACATAGACAGGCAAAGCCGCGATGTGATCCAAATGCATGTGCGAGATGAACCAAGCTGGGGATCCCATGAAATCCCAAGGTTGCCCCCCCAAATCAAACCCCAGCTTCCACTGAGGGATGCGCCAGTAGGTCTGTACCGCAGCGCGTGAGTATCCTTCAATCGTCAGGCCCTTATGCTCGTACGACTTGAAGGGGAGATTTTGCAGCATGGAAGTTGGGGCAGTCACAAAAGACATCGCGTCCGTCACCTTCGCGGGCTGGCGTTGCGGCAAGTATCGATAATCGTTGATCAGCTGGCGGCGCGTGACGCCTGCGGCATTGACGAACTATACTCATCGATTTCCCACGCTTCCAGTGGTTCCTGAAATCGAGACCCGGGCCGAATCCAAATATCTCCGTTCCCGTCCGCCTGCTCCACGTTGACACGGTGGTGACGGGTCAATTCCAATACGGCTAAGAATACACCGATCAAGGCCGACTTGGGCATCCCCGGCCGAAATACACTGGAGATGGTCGTTTCCCCTTGGTCGCTCAATCGACTGCGAATCTGTTCCATGTAGACCTGAATGGGGGTCTCATCGTAGACGACGGTCGTCGCATGCTGCAACCGCTGCTCGCGTGCCAGTCGCCCAAATGCACTCACCAGGTCCCATAACTCCAGTTCCCGAATCGGCTGTTCGGCTGGATCCAATTCGCGAGCTGGATGCAGGTTGGCCAGCCGCACGTAGGCTCGCTGGTAGAGACGGCTGCGTTCCTCCAACAGGCTGGCGATGTCCTTGTATTTCTTGTATTCGAGCAACCGCTCGACCAACTCACCATGCGGATCTTCCCAAGCCTGCTCCTCCTCCTCGGTCTGGGGAAGGATCAAACGGGACTTGATCTCCATGAGCAGCGTTGCCAGCTCCAAGAACTCACCGACCGCGTCCGCATTGACCGACTGCTCGGCCGCGTCCATCAACGCCTCGAATTGCCGCGTGATATGAGCCACGCGGATTTGCGTCGCCTCCAATTCATGCCGACGCACCAGATACACCAACAGGTCCAAAGGGCCGCGATAGGATTCCAGCTCGACTCGAAATGGCATGTTCTAATCCCGTCGTCCGTCCGGCCCTGGCACGTTCGCTGCACGCCACCATGGTACTCGGCCGCGGCCAATCGGCGTAGTGCAATGCTCGGCCCCCCGACCGTCGGTTATGGCCGAACATGTCCCCGTGGGGCGTAATACGGCCGGGAGAGGCCCGGCCGGGCCCCACAAATCGCTGCGGATCGCGGCTGCGTCCCCCCCGCGCCGCCCTCGGGCCAGCTTCGCCGCGGGCCGGCGGGGAGGGACCGGGGCCGTTCCCGGAAGTCCGTATCGGCGTCGCGGGCCACTTGTGGGGCGTAACCGAGCCAATTAAGATGCCCTGTTTCGCTGATTTCAGCGGGTTTTGTTCCGCCGTCCGGAGTCTTCATGCGCCACGTCTTGTCTGCCGTCGTACAAAATGTCCCGGGCGTCTTGGCCCATGTTTCGGGCATGCTGGCCTCGCGCGGGTATAACATCGATTCCCTGGCCGTCGGCGAGACCGAAGAGCCGCACCTGTCGCGCATGACCTTTGTGTTGGTGGGCGACGACCGGGTATTGGAACAGGTCCGCAAACAGCTAGAGAAGATCGTGACCGTTGTACGCGTCGACGATATCAGTTCCCAAGATTACGTCGAGCGAGACTTGATGCTCTTGAAGGTGCGGGCCGCGCCCGCCGCAAGACGAACCGAGATCCGTGAGCTGGTCGATATCTTTCGAGGCCGTATCGTCGATGTCGGCTCCGACGAAATCATGGTGGAGATCTCTGGGCGCGAAAGCAAGATCGAAGCCTTCATCGGTCGCATGCGACCGTACGGAATCATTGAGCTGGTTCGCACGGGGCGGATTGCGATGGTGCGAGGCTGCGGACAGGCCAGCGACCAAGCGCCGGCGTCGCCAACACCCTAAGACCCCCGCATACTCCCAGGTGCCCACCCCGAAAGAAATTCGTACATCGAAGCACATCCAAGCTACTAGCTAATTCTACCAACCACGTAAGCAGGAAAATTGCAGCCATGGCCATAACCATTTATTATGACAAAGATGCCGACCTCAACCTACTGAAAAACAAGACCATTGCCATCTTGGGCTATGGCTCGCAGGGTCACGCCCAGGCACAGAACCTCCGGGATAGTGGTTGCAAAGTCATTGTCGCGCAACGTCCGGGGAGCCAGAACTATGATCTGGCCGTCAGCCATGGCTTCAAGCCGGTCTCCGTGGAGGAGGCCACCAAGCAGGCGGATCTGATCAACATCCTGCTCCCCGATGAGGTGCAGGGCCCCGTGTATCGCGAGCAGGTCCGACCGCACTTGAATGCCGGCAAGATCCTGATGGGATCCCATGGTTTCAATTTCCACTTCGGTCAGGTCGTCCCCCCCGCCGGTATCGATGCGATGTTGGTGGCCCCCAAGGGACCGGGGCACTTGGTACGCAGCGAGTTCGAAAAAGGGGGGGGCGTTCCCTGCTTGATCGCCGTGTCCGCCAACGCGAAACCGGAAACTATGAAGCTCGGATTGGCCTACGCCAAAGGCATCGGCGGCACGCGCGCCGGCGTCATCCAGACCACCATTGAAGAAGAAACCGAGACCGA
>SXGT01612073.1_pt1 | contig 24623 bp, 13 predicted proteins | sample 3176221 | NCBI WGS metagenome assembly SXGT01 (sample SAMN11356862, study PRJNA531348) | freshwater metagenome | isolation source: freshwater sample F1-120 | place: China: Fuxian Lake, Yuxi | collected 2017-12-25
ATACCGTACAGGGTGTGATTCTGGCGGTTGGCTGCGTGCATTTCCTGGCTGAGCTGGCCGGCGGTCAGCGCGATCTCGGGGATGACCTGCACACTGGCGTAGAGGTTGTAACCCCAGTGGTCCTTCTTGTAGGGATAGTCCGGTAGGTCATCGTTCTCGAAGCGGTCCACCCAGCCGTTGTTGTTCAGGTCGATGCCAAACAGGAACTCGGGGCGGTCGCTGCTGTAACGCAAAAAGGGTTCTTCGTAGTCCGGGAAGAAGTTCTCCCGGTCGCCGTTGCCGTTTTGGTTGAAGTCGGAGATGAAGTCGCCGTTTTCGTCGTAGCCAGGGAAAACCGCTGGATCCGCTACACCCTCGGGGCGGATCTTGAAATCCTGGCCGGGGATGGGGATCAGGCTGCCCTGGAAGATGCGCTGTTGGTCGGGATGGCGGTCACTGTCGTCGTTGTCGTCGACCAGATCGTAGAGTCTGGAGGTGGCTTCGGGGGAATAATCGGCCACCCCGCGACCGTCCACCGGCAGGATGCTGGTGGTGTACTCTTCGTCCATGCCGAAGCCTTCGCCAAAGAAGCGCCAATGACCAACCCGCCGGGAGACGTTGGCCATCCACCCCAAGGCATGCCGGTCGCCGGCGATCCCGGCGATGCTCCGGTGTTTTTTGCTGCTCGAGGTAGGGTACTTGCGGTACTGGGTGTTGACGTTGAACTCGCCGTAGAAATCGAACCCCTTGAAATCCCGTAGCTCGGCCGTCACCCCGTAGATCTGGTTGGCGGTTGGCAGGCCGTAGTCGAAGACCACCTCCCGCTGGTTGAGGTTGTTCTTGATGTTGCCCGGCGCCCGGCTGACCACTAGAAACTGGGGCTGGCCCACAGGGTTGGTCTGGCGATCCGAGGCCACCTCCACCCGGTAGTCATTGGCCAGGATCAGGCGGAAGCGCACGTTCTTGATGGCAGTGACCGCGTCCTCGGCCTCGGACAGGGTGAGCCCCAGGCCCTGCTGCAGCAACAGGCGCAGGGTGCCCTCTTCACCATCACCGGTTTCGGGGGAAAGGATGTACTTGAGAATGATGCTCTCTGGGCCGTCGGCGGTGAGGAAACCCTTGCGCAGTTTGCCCCCCTCGCGCAACCCGCGGAAGCCCAGACTGCTGCCGGTGATCACCGTGTCGCGGGGCACCAATTGCAGGCTGTCGCCCACCAGCACCTGCCGCTGGAGCGTGGTGGTGATCTCCACCTCTTCGCTGAAAAGCACCGCCCCGCCCTGCTCGTCCTCGGGAGAGTCGTCGCTGAGGCGGACCACCAGGAGGTTGAGACGCCGGTCGAGTTGCCCCGAGGTCAACAGTCCCTTAAAAGGGTTATCGCGAAAACCTTCGCGCGACCCATTGACATTGTGGGCGTTGACCGCCGTCAACCCGAGGGTCAGGTGGCCGGCGAGGTCGGCTTCGACGCGGGCGGCGCTCAGGTTGGTGGCGTTCTCTACCGCCACCGTGGGGATCTCGGCGTCGATGTTGATGATCGGCAGGGTGAGGCGCGAGGAGAGGACGGTGGCGCGCAAACGAGAGGTCGCCAGGCTGCCGGCGATGCCGTTGAACCCCGCTTTGCGGAAGGTCATCGGGGTCAGGGTCGAGTTGATCTCGTCCCCCACCATAATCGTGTAGCTGTAGTCGCCGCTCGCATCGGAGGAAAGAATCAGCCGGTCGAACCAGCTGGCGTAGCGGGCATCCTTAGTTATGGCGCTGCTTTCGAAGGCCAGGGGCTGGGTCTGGCGCCAGTTGTAGATGAGCCAGCCGCGGGTGACTATATCGCCGTAAAAATCGTAGAAATAGGAGCCCTCCTGGGACCGCTCCAGGTAACGGCGGAAATACTCCTTTGCGTAGTTGGTGTAACGCCACTGCCGGCGGCCGTATTCCTGGAAAAGCTCCTGCGGCAGGTACCAGCGCTGCACGGTGGGATCGAGGCTGCCGATCTGGACAGCAGTGCCCGCAGCCGAATAGAGCGACCGATCCCCCACCCGGCGCCCCAGGCGGCTGCCGTAGTCGGGCTGGGACCAGGCCGCGTTTGCGCCCGCCAACCCGAGAAAAAGCGCCAGGAGCAATACCCTTCGCATCACTGCACACCGGCGTAGACGGTGATGAAGCTGGTCGTTTCGTTGCTGCCTTCGGAGATCTTCTCGAACTTGCCCGGCTGCAGACCTTCACGAACCATCTCGGTCCGCAACCGGCTGAAACGAAGCCCTAGCTGGGTGGTCAGACGATAGCCCTGGTAATCCGAGGTGTTCGACAATTGCAGGGCCACCGTGGTGACGCGCTGGTCGCCGGTTTCGCCGGCCAACCCGGCGGCGACCAGCTCGTCCTCGTCGCGCACCAGATCCCGGAAAAAGAGCGTTTCGAGCCCCGCCTGGAAGAGGGTATGCTTGAGCGCCGGCAACTGGGCCACCAGTTGCCCGACACCCATCCAGTGGCGGCGCTTGTCCTCTTGCACCAGGAAGGGCGTCTGGCGGAGATACTCGCTCTTGAACTTGGGCTGTACCTGGAAACGGCCAAACTTACGGAGGTAATCAACCTTGTTGATCAGGCCGAGAAAACTGGTCCGATCCTCCAGCCGCCGCCCCTCGCTGTCGCGGGGGTCATCTGCTCCCTGGGCGTAGAACTCGTATTTGAACTTGTTCACCACGTTCAGGTTTTTTACGCCGGTGTAGTCGAAACCCAGCCACGCCGTGTTCACCCAAGTGTCCTGGGCGGGAAGCAGATCCTCGACCACCGGCTGGATGGGCGGGCCATCGACGAAGGCGGTCAGCTCGCGGCGATCATCGGCGATGTTATCCTCGGCGCGTTTCAGCAGGTTGTAAACCCGCAGGCGACCCAGCCCGGCGTAGTCTTCGTCGAGGGTGACCATCAGGTAATTGGTCCGATTTCGCCGCTCGGTGGAGATCATCTTTTCGCTGGTGCGCCCGGCGGTCACCCGCATTTCTGGCACCACGTTCACCCCGGCAAAAGCATTGTAACCCCGGCGATCGGGCTTATACGGGTAATCGGGCAAGTCGTCGTCCTCGAAGCGGTCGATCCAGTTGTTGTTGTTCATATCGATGCCGAAAAGGAACTCGGGCCGATCCACCTGATAGCGGAGGAAGGGTTCCTCGTAGTCGGGCACCGAACTGCTGACCGTCGAGTTGTCGTTCTGGTTGAAGTCGTTGATGAAGTCGTTGTTCTCGTCGAGACCCGGAAAAATCAGCCGGTCGTTCACCGTGCCAAAGCGCGACCAGTCCGGAAAACGATCCTGGTCATCGTTGTCCTCGACGAATTCGTACAGGTGCCGCTGAGTGTCGTCGTAGCGCACATCGCCATTGGCATCGACCAGGTACGAGGTCGTGGAATACGATGGATCGATCCGGTAGGACTCGCCGTAGAGGAACCACGGATGCCACTGACGCGACAGGTTGAAATGCCAGGCATCACCCTGTTCCGCGGAGATGCGGTGTTTCTTGCCGGCGGTGAAGAGGGCGGCATTGGGATACTGGGAATAGCGACGGTTGCGGTCCCACTCCCCGTAGAAATCGAAGCCGGCTACCTTGGTGCCCTCGATGGTGAAGCCGCCGACGAGATTGGCGGTGGGCAATCCGTAGTTGAAGCGCACCCGCTGCAGATTGGAGATGTCCTTGACATTGCCGTCGGCGCGGCGCAGGGTCAGCAGGGCCGGCTTCGAGGCGTCGATGGTCTCGGCGCTGAGGGGCGGCGAGGGCGAGGGCCGCCGACCAGTCTGGCGGTCGGACCACAGATCCACCCGATAGTCGTTGGCCAACACGTAGTCGAACTCCACGTCGATGATCGACGTGGGGTCGGGGCCGATATAGGCCGGGTCGTTGAAGTCGTAGTTGAGGACGATACGTTCGGCGCCGTCGGCAGCGAGGAACCCGCTGCGGCGGAATCCGCCGAAGATCACCGGCCATTCCGATCCGGGCCGCACCACCTCCTGCAGGGTAAAGGTGCGCTCCGCGCCGGTCTCGAAATTCTGGCTGATGATCCGCACTTCGTGGCTGAACAGCGCCGCCCCGCCTTCGCCGTCAGCGGGCGTATCGTCGCTGAGCACGATGGCGATGGCCGTCAGCGGGGTGGTGCTCTGGCCGGCAGTCAGGCTGCCGGCGACCATATCGCCGCTGAAAAGGTCGAGGGTGGTGTTGGCGTTCCGGCTGTCCACCAGGGTGGCGCCCACCTCGATGAAATCCCCCAGTTGGGAGGTGACGCGACCACCAAAGAGGCTGGTGACATTGGACCGGGTCTCGGCCTCACGGGTCTCGCCGATGATCGGGTCGCTCACCCGCGCCGCCAGGACCGTGGCCGCGTACTTGTCCGACATGAAATCGATCTGGATGCCGTTGAAGGTGGGCTTGGAAAAGGTCAGCGGGGTCAGGGTGGTGCGCAGCTGGTTGCCCACGGTGATAGTGTAGTGGTACTGCCCCTGCGAATCACCGCCGATGGTCACCGAGCTGAACCAGCTGTTGAAACGGGCATTCTGGAAGATGCTGTTCCCCAGCTGCTGCGGCTGGCTCTGCCGCCAGTCGTAAACCAGCCAGCCCCGGCCGATGAGGTTGCCGTAGAAGTCGTAAAAATGGTCCCCCTCGAGGGTGGTGCTGACGTAGCGGGAGTAGGCCTGGCGGGCGTAGTTGGAGTACTCCCACTGCCGCCAGTGGTACTCGTTGAAAAGCTCCTGCGGCACATACCATTTCTTGACCGCCGGGTCCAACGCCCCGTACATCACCCCCGGGCCACGCGGCTCGAACTTCACACTGCCGCCGCGGCGCTGACCCAGGCGTGCGCCGTAGTCCTGACCGAACGAGGGGCTGCTGCCCAGGATGCCCAGCAACCAGAGACCTACACCGAATTTCACCAGGCTTCTCAAGCCGTGTCCTCCCGGTTTCGCTGCCATGTCAATACACCACTCCGACCACGCCCAGTTGCCGCTGGCTGCCAGTGCCCGCCCTCAACTCCACCGAGTAGAGATAGGTTCCCGGCGGCACCAGGGACCCCGCGTCGTTGCGGCCGTCCCACCCCCGGGCGAAGCGGCCGCTCAGTTCAGCGGCGGCGTAGAGGTGCCTGACCACCCGGCCGCCCAGGTCGAAGACGCGGACCTCCACCGGAGAGGGCCGGGCAATATTGGTGATGTCGTAGCGGATGGCTGCCCGATCGTTGACGCCGTCGCCGTTGGGGGTGAACACCGCTGGCAACGCCTGCACGTTGATCAGTAGATTCCCGACTATGGGCACCTCCACCGAGAGATTACCCGCCCGCGGGGTTCCCAGCGGTTGCACGTCGGAGTCTGGATGGCCGGTAGCGCTCAGGTCGTCGGCGTTACCTGCCACCAGCTCCTGGCCGATGGCGGAACCCGCCTGACTGCTGCGGGTCCGGCCCGAGAAGGTGGTGCCGTAGCGCAACACCCCGTTGTCAAACTCGACACTCACCACCGTGCCGCTCTCGTCAACAGCTGGAAAACCGATTGCCAGTTGCTGGTCACTCACCTCAAGCACGGAAAAATCCCCCACCACCAGCGGCAGACGCTCCAGGCTATCGCCGGAGAAATCGGCCTCCTCCACCCTGCCGTCGGGATGGCGGATCTGGATGCGGCCCACCGCTTCGGCGCGCAGCGGCGTGTCGATGGCCAGGCGGTCGAAACCGCGATCCTTGCCTGGCCGGGACTTGTTCCGCACCGCATAGGTGAAGCGGGTCCGCTCCCCCACCGAGGCGACGCGCGGCGAGATCTCGCCGATCAGCTCTTCGGCGAAGGGCGGGGTGAGCACCTCGAAGGCCAGGGCCCCCATGCCGGCGGCGGACTCGAACTCCTCGCTGGAAAAATCGACAGCGAACTGGAAATAGCGGCGGGGCTCGGTGGCCACCACCTGCACCCCCAGGGCCGGATCGGCTAACTGTTCGGCCGCCACCTGGCTGGCCGTCGCATCGTAGGGCGGCGACCAACCGATCCAGTTGGTCACATCGTCGCGAACATCCCCCTTGTCCTCGTTGCGCAGTTTGGTGTAGTCAGCCTGATCCAGGGTGACTAGGTTGCGCTGGTCCGCGGTAAGGGCCTTGAATTGCTCCACGGCATCGCGCACGTCGACCTCGTCGTTGTCGAGGACGCTGGCGACCAGTCCACTCAGGGACGCGTCGCTCACGTCCTCGGCCCGCTTCCAGGGTACCTGCAGGCCGGCCGTACTGGTCCCCTGGTTGCTGTTGCCCGCTCCCCCGCCCACCCTGAAGATGCGTTCGCCGGGCCGGATCTTGTTGAACTCCACCGGCTGGGAATCCAATCCGGTGCGGGTCCGCACCTGGATTTTTGACAGATTCGGGTCGCCCACCCGGTCGGCGGTCCAGCGCAGCCGGCCCAGTAGGGCCAAGTCGCCGAAGTCGAAAATATTGGACACATATCGCGCTTCGGGCACATACCCAGTGCCGAAGACCTGGAATTCGGCAATCTCGAAACCGGCGGCGGTCAGGGATTTCAAGCGGATGAAACGCACATACTGGGGCGTGACACGGATGTCGACCACCGACTCGGTGTTCTGGGTCTGGATGCCCACGGTCTGAAAGGTAGGCACCCCCTCGCGCTGGGTCTCCTCGGTGCCGTCGTTGACAAAGACCTCAAACCCCCGCATGAAATCGTTCTGGAAGGGAAAGTTGGGCGCTGGATAGGCGGGGTCAGAATTGCGCGGGAAGAACTTGAAGCGGTTGACCCCGAAGCGGGCGCCCAGGTCCAGGTCGATGAGGATGCCCAGCACCCGCGCGCTCTGGCCCCCGGCCGCAGCCCGCAGATCTAGGGCGGTGGCGCCGTCGTCGTCGATGATGTTGGGCAGGTCGGTGCGGATGCGCTGGGTATTGGGCGAGGTGATACCCCCGCTGCGTTCGGGCGAATCCGCGCCCAGGGCAATATTGCGGGTGGTATCGGCGCGTTGCGGGAAGATCCAGTCGGGGTACCCCGGCGGCTGGTAGTCGATGACACCCCCCGGGGCGTTGGTGCGCTCCACCGTGCGCGCCGTCCGGATCACCGTGGCGGGGACGCTGCCCCCGCCGCTGTCCCAGCGGCGCCCGCCACCGCCGATTATGATGATCTCAGCGCTGCCCGAGACGGCGACGAGAAGACTCGCTACGAGGCACTGCCAGAACCAGGGTTTTCGGTTTTTCGCCATCGATTTACACTTGGCCAAAGGCTCGAACCGCTTGCCTTTGCGCCGGTATTTGTAGAATTTGTAGTCCTATGTCCGGGCACCAAATTAACACACGGTGCCGTCTTGAGCAAGGATTTTCCCACTAGAGAGCCCCGCCCTTTGCGTCCCGACCTTCTGCTGGCTGCCGGCCTGCTGATAGGGCTGGCCGGTTGCTCCCAGACCACCAGCCGCTCTGCTGGCCCCTCTTTCTCCGAAATAGCGCAGGCTGTTGGTGTGGATTTCCAGCATCAGAGCGGGGCCAAGGGTGCCTATCTGCTGATCGAGACCATGGGTGCCGGTGGTGCCTTCCTCGACGCCGACGGGGATGGCCTCCTCGACATCTTTCTGGTCGACGGCTTCGAGCTGTCCGGGGAAGCGCTGTACCCGCGCCCCGCCAATCTGGTGCGGGAAGACGCGGACGCGTACTGGGTCAGCGAGGGTGGCCTGCCGCCCCTGCGTTTCGACGGCGGGGTGGATCCGGCCCATGACCTAGTCCAGCCGCCGCCGGGCCCGCAGGCCGGGGATCGCTTTTTCCACAACGAAGGGGGCGGGCGTTTCACAGACCTGAGCGCCACGGCCGGGATCGGCGACCCGGGTTATGGAATGGGTTGCGCCACAGGAGACTACGACAACGACGGGGACACGGACCTCTATGTGGCCAACTACGGCCCTAACATGTTGTACCGCAACGACGGGGCGGGTCGGTTTGCCGACGTCACCGCCGCCGCCGGCACCGGCGACCCGCGCTGGAGCACCAGCCCGGTCTTCTTCGACTTCGACCGCGACGGAGACCTGGACCTCTTCGCACCCAACTACCTCGATTTCACCCCGGCCGCCAACCGGGTGTGCGGCGGTACCGTGTCCTCGCCCGGCAGCCGCGTGCTGAAGATTCCCCGCTCCTGGCGCAGTTATTGCAGCCCCCGCTATTACAACGGGGCGCCCAATACCCTGTACCGCAACGAGGGGGACGGGACCTTCACTGACCAGACCCGTCCTCTGGGGCTCTTCAGTCTCTTCGGCAAGGGTCTGGGGGCGGTGGCTGGCGACTTTGATCGCGACGGGGATGACGACCTTTTCGTCGCCAACGACGGCATGCGGAACTTCCTTTACCGCAACGAAGAGGGCCGCAGCTTCTCCGAGGTGGGCACCGAGGCGGGCGTGGCTTTGGGTCCGGGCGGGCAGGCCGAGGCCGGGATGGGCACCGACTGCGCCGACTACGACGGCGACGGCGACTTGGACCTGGTGGTCACCAACTTCTCGCGCGAGAGCAACCGGCTCTACCGCAATGAAGGCCCAGGGCGCTTCGGCGATGCCACCGACGGTGCCGGTCTGACCCAGCCCAGTTTTCTGCCCCTGGGCTTCGGGGCCCTTTTCTTTGAGGCCGACAACGACGGCGACCTCGACCTGCTCATCACCAGCACCGGCGGCCAGGCCCGACTATTTCGCAACGACCTGCCGCCAGGCTCACATTGGCTGAACCTGAAACTGCGGGCCCGCGCCCCACGCGACGCCACCGGCGCCTGGGTCGAACTGCGCTGCGGCGGCCTCGTGCAGAACCGGCAGGTCAAAACCGCCGGCAGCTACCTAACCGCCAGCGACAGCCGCCTGCATTTTGGCCTGGGGCCCTGCACCCGCATCGACACCCTCACCGTCCGCTGGCCCGATGGCGGCCACACCCAACTGCACGACCTGGCAGCGGATCAGTTCCTGACCGTGGACCAAATCCCCTCGACACCATAGATTTCTGGCGGCAAATACACGGAGGAAAAGGATGATGGAAATGAGATTTCTGCTGCTCGCCCCCCTTTGTGCTCTCTTGTCTGCCTGCGGGGGCGGTCCCCAGGACCCGGTGCTGGCCAAGGCCGGCGCCGAGGAGGTGCGGGCCAGCCAACTGCAGCAGTTCATGGAACGGATCCCCGAGGGCCTCAGACAGGGCGACTCCCCGCTCGAGGTGCGGCGCCGGCTGCTCGAAAGCCTGATCGACATGCGGCTCCTGGCCCAGGAAGCGAAACAGATGAGGATCGAGGAAGATCCCGCCTTTGTCGACCAACTAGAGACCACCAGACGCGATGGCCTCCTGGATCTGTACCAACGCCGGCAGATCAATGACCACCTCAGCGTCAGCAGCGAGGAACTCGAGCGCCGCTACCGCGAAACCCACCGGGATCGCGCCCTGCGTTTCAGCGGCATCATGCTGCCGACCAAGGAGGAGGCCGAGCGCATCGTGGCCCTCCTCAAAAAAGGCGCCGACTTCCACCAGCTGGCCGCCACCCACTCCGAGCACAAGGAAACCGGAGACCGCGGAGGCGATAGCGGCGGGTACAAACTGCGCGACCAGATGAGCCCTGCCGTCGCCGAGGGGGTCGCCCATCTGAAGACGGGTGAGATCTCGGCCCCGGTGCCGGTCCAGTACAACCGCCGCACGCATTTCGCCGTTTTCAAGATCCTCGACGAGATGCCCGCCCCGCTGGCCGCCTCCGAGGCCCTGCTCCGCGAGGAATTGATACGGGCCAAGCGGATGGAGCGCATTCGCCTGGTACTCGACTCCCTGATACAGGCCTACACGCCCCAGGCCCAGGCGGCGCAACTTACCCTCTTCAGCCAGCGTTGTCAGCAGAGCGGCGAGGTACTGCCCCAGTTCGCCGCCAAGGAATCCGCGCTACCGCTGGTCACCTTTCGGGGCGGCCAGATCACCGTGGGCGATCTGCTGCGCACCGCCCAGGAGGCCCACTTCTCGCCCCGCCAACTGGCGACGGTCGCGGCCGTGGACCAGTTCCTGAAAACCGTCACCATCCCGGCGCGTCTTTTTGAAGCGGAGGCGATGCGGCTGCACTTGGACCGCGACAGCACCCTGGTGGCTGGTCTGGCGCGCAAACGGGAGGAACTCAGCCTGGGGCTGTTGCGGCAGCGCGAGGTGGACAGCCGTATCAGCGCCAGCGAGGACGAGGCCCGCGGCTTCTACGATGGCAACCCGGAAAAATTCACCGACCCGCAGACCATCCTGGCCACCGAGATCCTGGTCGCCTCCGACTCGTTGGCGCAGCAGCTAAAACGGCGCCTCGAAGCGGGTGAGGACGCCACCAAGCTGGCGCTGCAATACACCCAGCGGGAAGGCGCCATCCACCATGAGGGACAGATCCGGCTGAACGTCTTCACCGAGGTGTTCTTCCAGGGAATCCACGCCGCCGCCCTGCCGCTGGAACCCGGGGAGGTAGGTGGTCCGGTGCGGGTGCGGGAGGGATATTCGGTGTTCAAGGTGACCGACAAGGTGCGGGAAAAGGCGCCGTACGACGCCGAATCGCAGCGCCGGGCCCTGGCCTATGTCAAGATCGACAAGGCCAAGCGCTCCTACGTGGACTACGTGCGGAGCCTGCGCGACAAGTACCGGGTCGAGGTGGACGAGGCCGCACTGCGCCAGCTGCCGGTTGCCGAACCGGCCCCGGTCGCCAAGTCCTGAGTTCAGTCAGGCTCGCGCACCTTCAGCAGCTGGTTGGCCCTTACCTGGCGCAGGACCTGCCGGGTGCCGCTGGGCCAATTCAGCTCGAGGGAGTCGGCCACCGCCGCCGGGCCCAGGCCAAAGTGGACGAGCAGGTCGTGGTGGGACAGATAACTCGAGCCGCTCTGGACCTGGGCGTACTGCCGGCGGCCACCGGCAGTAAGCACCAGCCGGGCGCCGATAGCGGCCCTGTTGCTGCGGGTGCCCTCGAGCTGCACCTCTAGGTAGTTGCCGGCAGCAGTGCCCTCGTTGCGCAGCAGATTGGGGGAATCGTTCAGGTTCAGCACCGCCAGGTCCATGTCCCCGTCGCGGTCGTAGTCGGCGGCCGCCACCCCGCGGCTGACGGCCCGCACTGCCAGGCCGGTACCGGCGGTGGCGCTGGCGTCGGCGAAACGCCCCTTGCCCTGGTTGAGGAAAAACCAGTTCGGCTGGGCATAGCTGGAATTGGCCTGCGGCAGGTCGGCCTGAGGATAGGTGTGGCCGTTGGCGATGTACAGGTCGCGGTCGCCGTCGTTGTCGGCATCGAAGAACACCACCCCCCAGGCCACCTCCCGGATCCCGACGGTCCCGACCAGGGAACTGAAGGAAACATCGGCGAAAAAACCCCCACCTTCGTTGCGGTAGAGGGTGTTGTGCTCGTCGGCGAAGTTGGTGACCAGAATATCGGGCAGACCGTCGTTGTCGTAGTCCTCCACTGCCGCTCCCATACATCCCTGCCGCACCCCCTCGCCGTTGTACGCCACCCCCGCCATCACCGCCGTGTCGGAGAACCGGCCGCCTCCCTCGTTGTGAAAAAGGTTATTGGGGGTCGAGTCGTTGGCCACGAAAAGATCCGGCCAACCGTCGACGTCGAGGTCGGCAAACACGGCCGCCATGCCGAAATAGGGCTCCCCGGCGACCCCGGCCTGGCGGCTGACCTCGGTGAAGGTGCCATCCCCCTCGTTGCGGTACAACACATCCGGCGCCGGCCGCAGCCCCAACGGCCCGCAGTAGACCGGGATGTTTTTCCACAGACAGGGGATGGTGGATTGGTATTCCCGCGAGAAGTCGACGTAGTTGGCCACGTACAGGTCTACGTCGCCATCGCGGTCGTAGTCGCCAAAGGTGCAGCCCGTGCCCCAGCGGGGATCGCCGACCCCGGCTGCCTCGGCCTGGTCGGTGAATCGGCCCCCCTCGTTTCGGTAGAGGGTGTTGCGGCCGTATTTGGTGACGTACAGGTCGAGGTCGAGGTCGTTGTCGTAATCGGCCACGGCGCAGCCCATGGACCAGGCGGTGTCGCTGATACCGGCCGCTGCCGCCACCTCGGTGAAGCTGCCGCCGTCGTTGCGATAGAGGTAGTCGAGGGGCGCCTCCCCCCTGGGGAACCCCTCGAACCGGGAGCCGTTGGCCAAGTACAGGTCCGGATCGTCGTCGCCGTCGTAGTCGAAGAAGGCCGCCCCGCCCATCATGCCCTCGACGATGTAGCGCTGGGTGCTTCCCGAGACATTGCGCCCGCTCACCCCGGCAGCCGCAGCCTGATCGGCGAATTGGGGCCCGGCCCAGGCCACCCCGCAAACTGCCAGCGCCAGCGCGGCGCCCACCCAGCGTATCGACACCCTGTTGCTCCCTTTCGCGGTTGGCATCCCGTTGATCAGGTATTATTATAGCAGGCCAAATTACGCGAGGCTCCCCCTTTCCGGCAAGCCGAGATCACCGATGATCCTCCTGCGCCTGGGCTTGGTCGTATTGCTGGCTGGCTGCAGCCAGCAGTCCCCGCCGGCCCCTGCCCCTGCCCCGGCCCCGCCCCCGCCGGCCGGCGGACAGGCCCGCCCGTTGCTGGCCGAGGCCCGGTACGCCGAGGCCATCTCCCTGTTGGCGGCACAACCGGTGGAAAGCAAGACCTGTGCCCTGCTGGCCCGGGCCTACCTGGAGGTAGGGCAGTACGACGAGGCCGGGGTCGAGGTGGCCAAGGCGCTGCAAACAGGCCCGCCCAGCGCCGAACTTTACGACCTGCAAGGCGCCGCGCTGCTGGCCCGGGCCTTCGCCCAGGCCCGTTATACCGAAACCGATTCGGCCATTGTCTCCTTCAACCGGGCGCTGGCGCTGGAGCCGAACCGCACCCTGACGCTCTACAATCTGGGCATGGCGCACGGCTACCGCGACAGCACCGCGCTGGCCGAACGCTATTACCGCGCCGCCCTGGCGGCAGACTCGACCCTGGCGGCGGCCCACAAGAAACTGGGCCTGCTCTACCGCCGGCGCGGGGATGACACCCTGGCCCTGGCGGAATTGAGCGCCGCAACCCGGCTGGCCCCGGAGGATGCTGAAGCCCAGTTCCACCTCGCTTTGCTGTACCGCGAAAGCAACCAGCTGGACACAGCCCTTGCCGCCTTCAAACGGGCCGCCAGCCTGAATCCCACCTCCCCACAGATCCAGCTCAACCTAGCCAGCACCTACCTGCGCCTGGGCCGGCGGGCAGAGGGGGAACAGGCGCTGCGGCGCTCCGAGATCCTCCGTCAGTACGACCGCGGCATCGGCTCGGAACGCACCGCCCCGGTCGGGCAGACCGTGGCCATCGGTCCGGCCACGGCGCGGTATAATCTGGCCCTGAACCATGCCCTGCGCGGCGAGTACGCGCAGGCCGTCCCGGAGTACCGCGCCGCCCTGGAACTGAATCCGGAGTTGCGCAACGCCCATGCGGGCCTGGGCATCACCCTGTATCTGATGGGCAGGCTGGAGGAAGCGGCGACTGCGCTCAACAACGCGGTGGCCCTGGATTCCGCCGATGCCGTCAACCTGACCCGTCTGGGTCTCGTCCGGCTCAAGCAGGGGCAAAACGAGCGGGCGCGGCAGGCGCTGGAACAGGCGGCGCGGGCCGACACCACCCTGGCGGAGGCTGCCTACGGCCTGGGCCTGCTGGCGGCGCGCACCCAGGACTACCGCACCGCCCTCGTGTTTTTCACCCGCGCCCTGGCGCTGCGGCCTGGTTATGCCGACGCCCACCTGAATCTAGGGGTTGCCCATATACACCTTGGCCAGCATCTCGAAGCCGCTGCGGCCTATGAGGAGGCGGTGGCCGCCGATCCCGCCAACCCGCGCGCCCACCTATACCTGAGCGATGCGTACGCCAAACTCGGAAAGGCCGAACTAAGCCGGTCCCACCGCGAACAGGCGCGCCGCCTCAACGAGAAAAACGACTGATGCCCCTCGCCCTCGTCCTGCTGCTCTCGCTGATGTGGCCCGGCCCCGGATCCGCGGCACCGGCCACCCCGGACACCACCATCGCCGGCCGCCCCTATACGCGGGTGCCCGCGGCGCAGTTGCTCTCCCAACTGCGGCAACCCGGATCCACCCCCGTCCGCTACCAGCACACGGCCTTCATCGGCCCGCTCGATGCCCGCCTCACCGGGCTGACCGAGGTGGTGGCGGGCCTGGAGTTGGATGACGTGCTCTTCCTGGAAAGGGTGGTGCTCGACGGGGTGGTCTTCCGCGGCCCCCTGCGGGGTCGGGGTCTGGGGTTTGGCCAGGGCTTGTCCCTGCTGGGCACCCGGTTCGCCGGCAGCCTGCACCTCGAGGATTCGGAGTGGCGGGGCCCCTTGAGCGCCAACCAGGCCCTGTTCGGCGGCCTAACCCAGATGGAGAACTGCCATTTTTTTGCCGGCGCCTCCTTCATCGGCGCTCAGTTCAACGGCGCCTCCCTGTCGCTGGCCCGTTGCCGCTTCGAGGAAGGCGCCTTCTTCGAAACCGCTTCCTTCAGCGGGCCGGCGGGTTTCACCGACGCCTATTTCGAGGCCCAATCCTCATTCAAAGACGCTATCTGGAAGGAAGGCGTCTCCTTTGCCGGCGCCCGTTTCAAGGGGCGCAGCGTCTTCTGGAACGCCACCTTCGGCGGGCCGACCACCTTCGACGAGGCCCGCTTCGGCAGCGAGACCTCCTTTCGCGAGGCCCTTTTCGCCGGCCAGGCCTCCTTCCGCCGCATCACCTTCGTACATCCAGCGCGCTTCGACCGGACCCGCTTTGCGGCCGGCGCCGACTTTGGCGGCAGCCACTTCAAACGCCTGGCCGACTTCAGCGGCAGCCACTCCGGCGGCGACCTGGAGCTGGCAGCCCGTTTCGACGGAGACCTCGATCTGCGCCAGAGCCGCGCCCCAACTATCGGCCTGCGCCAGCCGACCGAGATGACCGCGGTCGACAGCCCAGCCGATTCCACTGCCAGCCCGCGGGTGCTCCTGCAGGGAGCCCACGCCGACCGCCTGAACTTCCTCTGGGAGGATCTGGCTCCCCGGCTGGCCGACCCGGACTCGGCGGACCTGCAGGAGATGGCCCCGGTTTACGCTTTGCTGCAGCAGCAGCTCCGCGACCAGGGATACACCGAGGACGCCCTGGCCTGCCGGGCCGCCGGCCTGGAGTTCCGCCGGCAGCACCTTAACTGGACCAGCCCGGAACGCTACTTTCTGCTGGGCTGGCGTCTGACCACCCGCTATGGCAGCAGCCTGGGCCAGTTCCTCCTTTTTTCGGCGCTGGTGGTGGTGGGCTTCGCGCTGCTCTACCGTTTTGGCCGCCATCGCTTCCGCCCGGTGCAGGGCGCCGGGGTTTTCACCTTGTCCCAGAGCCTGCGTTTCAGCCTGCAGACCTATCTGCGGGTGGGCATCCCCGCCTGGCGCCCGTTCGGAAGGATGCAGGGGCTGGCCCTGCTGCAGGGACTGCTGGGCTGGTTCTCCTGGGCCCTGCTCATCGCCACCCTGCTGGCCCGGATGTGAACATGGCCCCCTTTCTTCTGCTCTTGCTCCTGGCCTGCAACCAGGCCGCATCCCCTCCTTCCCCGGTGCAGTTCACCGAGGTGACCGTGCCGGCCGGCCTGGACTTCGTGCACTATAACGGCGCCCAAGGGGAGTACTATTACGTGGAAACCTTTGGCTCGGGTGGGGCGTTTTTCGACCACGACGGCGACGGCTGGCTCGATCTTTTCCTCGCCAACGGCACCTACCTGTCGGGTGAGCGCCCCGAGCCACTGCCGACCAGCCGGCTCTACACCAACCGCCGCGACGGCAGCTTCGCCGACCAGACCGCCGCCACCGGCCTTGGCCATTCGGGGTACGGCATGGGCTGCGCCGCCGGTGACTACGACGAGGACGGCGACCAGGATCTCTACCTGTCCTGCTTCGGGCCCAATGCCATGTACCGCAACGACGGGGGGCGCTTCGCCGAGGTGGGGGCCCAACTGGGCGTACACGACGCCCGCTGGGGCGTCAGCACCGGTTTCCTCGACCACGACCAGGACGGCGACCTGGACCTCTTTGTCGTCAACTACGTCGACTTCTCCCTGACCAACAACGTGGTCTGCAAGCAGGGGCGCATCCGCTCCTATTGCGAGCCCACCTCGTACGAACCCACCAACAGTGTGCTCTACCGCAACGAGGGCCGCGGCGAACGCTTCACCGATGTAAGCCAGAACGCCGGCATCACCCTCAAGGGCCGCGGCCTGGGGGTGGTCTTTACCGACTACGACCAGGACGGGGACACCGACATCTACGTGGCCAACGACGGCATGATGAATTTTCTCTACGAAAACCGCGGCGGCCTCTTTGTCGAAAACGGCCTGCAGGCGGGGGGACGATACAACGGGGATGGCCGCGCCGAAGCGGGCATGGGGGTCGATGCCGGGGATATCGACGGCGACGGCAATCTGGATCTGATCGTCACCAACTTCTCGCGCGAGACCAACACCCTGTACCACAACAACGGCCAGGGCCGTTTCGAGGATATCACCCCGCGCGCCGGCCTGGCCGAGCCTTCGTACCTGCCACTTGGATTCGGGGTGTGTTTCCTCGATTACGACCACGACATGGACCTCGACCTTTTCGTCGCCAACGGCCACGTCATGGACCGCATCGCCGAGGTGGACTCCTCTCTCTCGTACGCCCAGCCCAACCAGCTGCTGCGCAACGAGGCAGGCCGCCGGTTCACCGACGTGTCCGCCCAGGCTGGTGGCGCGCTGGCAGTACCCAACGTGGGCCGGGCCGCGATCCGGGGCGACTACGACAACGACGGCGACCTCGATCTGGTCGTGACCACCGAAGCGGGCCCGGCCCGGTTGCTGCGCAACGACGGAGGCAACCAGCACCACTGGCTGGCAGTGGTGTTGGAGGGCAAAGCGCCCCGCGATGCCCTGGGCGCCCGGGTGACGGTGGAGGCAGGGGGGGTGCGACAGGTACGGGAACGCCATTCCGGGGGCAGCTACCTGGCCAGCCACGACCCCCGGCTCCACTTCGGCCTGGGGGAAAACTCCCGCGCCCGGGTGGAAGTGTGTTGGCCGGACGGCCAGGTGCAGCAGGTGGGCGAGGTAGCGGCCAACCAGTTCCTCGTGGTGCGCCAGCCCTGAGCCGCCGCCCTCCGCTTACATCACCGTGATCATGTTCCCGGTTTCGCCGGTAAACCAGTCGATGATGAGCCAGACGCCGCCGGCAGTGGCCTCCCCCAGGATCATGCCCAGGAAAAAGGGCTTGGCCCCGGCGTAGAGTTTGATGCCCCCGTATTTGAGGATGAGCAGTTTGAGCAGCCAGGAGACGAAACACGAAAACCAGATCTGGCTGGTCAGCCAGCCGACGCTGATGACAAACCCCAGGGGATGCAGCGGCCACCAGTGGAAGCGGTGCTGGCCCCACAGGAGCAGGCCGTCGATCACCCCGCCAATGCCGGTGAAGACCCAGCCGCGCAGATCCGGCGCCGTGGGGTTGAGCAGGGGGCGGGCCATGTCGGTGAAGGTGCGCACTGCCTGGCCGGTCATGAAGAAGGGGTGCAGGTTGATGCCCCCTTCGCGGTAGCAGAGGGTCAGCACGATCCAGGTGGCTCCCGCCAGGCTGCACAACAGGGCCAGCCACATGGCCCAGAAGAGCCGGCGCTTGGGCCCGGGGACACTCTCGGCCAGTTTGAGGCTGTTGGCGGCGCCGATCAGCGGGAAGAGGCGCATCTCCGACTGCCATACGTAGGTGAAGGTCAGCGCCACCAGTCCCTTGGCGCCGATCAGCGAGGTGCCCCAGCCGGAGATCACAAAAAAGGCCGCCACTTCCGGGGCGCGGGCAGTGGCCACCCCGGCGGTGGTCACCGCCCGGGTCACCAGGATATAGAAAACCAGGCAGGCGGCCAGGAAAATGGGCAGCACCAGCAGCGGGATGCCGGATAGCCAGAGCCAGAGCCCTACCACGAGCAGGCTGACCAGAAAACCGATCACCGCCACCCGATAGGGGATCAACTCACCCGCATCGTCCACCCCCGGAGCGTTGCTCCAGGCCTTGCGCCACACATCCCTCAGGTGGCCCCGCGCCATCCACAGGGTGAAGCCCACAAAGACCAGGCAGGCCCCCACCGACTGATGGGTCAGATCGGCGGTCTGGGAAAAGGAATAGAGGCTCAACTGCTCGGTGCTGGAAAAGCCGACCAAGTTGAAGACCCCCTCCTCCACCTTGGTGAACAGGTGGAAAAACCAGATGCTGAAGGTGATATCCAGATTGACCAGATAGAAGAAACCCACCCAGGCGTAGCTGAGCGCGAAGATCTCCCACACCGAGTTATTAAACCACCACACCGTATCGATGAAAAAGGGCACCGAGGGCACAAAGACGAAATAGTGGTGCAGGCCGGTCATCGAGAACAACCCAAAGGGCACGGCAAAACCCATCCACATCACCTTGCTGCGGAAAAAAGGCCCCAGGACCCGCAGCGGCCCTTCTTCCTCCTCGATCATGCGCAGGGGCAACTGCACCATCGGATAGGCCAGACGCTCGTTGGCCGACCACTGCCGGTGCAGGATGGTGGCCATACAGATCATCATGAAACTGAGGGCGATGAACAGCACGTACCAGGCCCCGAGGATCTCGACCCATCCCCCCCAGGGAATGCCCTCGCCGGGTGGCAGCCCCTCGTGCAGGTCCTTGACCAGCTTGAAATCCAGGGGCGCCAGCCAGGGCTCCACGTAGGGCACAAAAATCTCGCCCCAGTTGTTCTCGGCAGAAGCGTAGTACACCAGGCCGCCGATGACGGGGATCAGGTAGCTGACAAAGGACTGGGTGGGTACGGTCACCGCCATCAACAACATGACGTAGACCAGCACCAGGTCGGCTTTGCTCAGGGCGAACTGCCGGCGGATCAGGGCCAACAACACGTTGAGGAAGAGGGTGATCAGGAAGAAGGAGAAAATCGCCGCCGGAGAGGAACTGTTCAGGGCCATATACGAGCCCTGCAGCATGATCTCCCCATAGGGCGCCCCCACCCCGATGAAAAAGGAAAAGACCGCCCCGACCAGGATGCCCTTCCAAGTGAAGGGAGATCCGCTGCCTAGCCCCTTCACGCTCCCACCCTCCTCATTGGCTCCCCTTGCCGATCCTGCTCCGGCAGCTGTCCCGGACCCATCACTTCCCTCCCAGTACCCGTGCCTGCATCTGTTCGTAGACCTGGCGGATACGCGCCGCATCCTGGGGATAGTCCCGCTGCGCCTGCGCCACCACCTCTGCGGCCAGGCCGAATTCCCCGGCCTGCAGGTGGAAACCCATGAGCTCCAGGTAGATCTGGGGCCGGTGGGGAGAGGGCAACCTGAGCGCCTCTGCGTAGGCCTCGCGCGCGGCCTGCCCCTGCTGGAGTGCCCGGCGGGCGTGGGCCAGGTTCATCCAGACCTCCAGCTGGCCGGGCCTAGCCCGGGCCACCCGCTCGAAGATCCCCGCCGCCTCTTCCATCCGGCCGGCAACCGCCGTCATCGAACCCAGGTTGAGCCAGGCCTGCCAGTAGGTCGAATCCACGCGCACTGCCCTGGTGTATGCGTCCAGGGCCTCAGGCACCCGCCGCTCCTCTGCGTACGCCTTGCCCAGATTGTAGTGAATGGCCGCATCCCCCCCCATCTGCATGGGCGGCAGGCCCCAGTTGCACCAACAGAGCAGGAGCACCACCCCGGCCAGGGCCCACCTGCCCTGGGGCAGGCGGCGATTGCACCACAGCCACCAGGCCCCCTCGGCGGCAAAGAGCAGGAGCACCGGCACCATGGGCAGGCGATAGCGGTCGGCGACAAAAAAGGCGACGACCACCGCGAAATGGGCGCCCACAAAGAGCAAGGGCAGCTGCGCCTGCCCCCGGCGCAGCGCCAAACCCAAACCCAAGAGCGCCAGGGGACCAATCAGCCCAAAGGGGAAAGCCAGGCCATACTTCCACAGCAGCCCGCTCAGCAACACCGAGTAATGGCGCCAGTAGTAGACGTCCTGGTTGCGGCCCAGTTCGTCTCCCTGCCAAAAGGTCCGCGCCTTGTGCAGCAACAGCCCCAGATAGTCGATGGGCTGGCTGCTGATATACTCCCACGCCTTGCCGTAGAAATATGCCGCCTTTTCCGAAGGGCGGGAGATCCCGGCGGTGAAGGGCATGGCCACTAGATCGTCCCACTCCCAACCGGGACGCACGCTCACCGTGCGCTCGTAATCCGGGTTGTTGCCCAGGAAGAAGTTGACCCCGCCGTTGTAGGAGATCAGCACCGTGTCCCCCCCGACCAGGTAGTTGCGCAGGCTCACCGGGGCCAGGACCAGCATCACCCCGGCGGCCAAGAGTCCGGCGCGACCCAGCGCCTGCGCCCGCCCTTCTTTCCACCCCTGCCAACCGAGCCACGCGGCGGCCAGGGCAGCGACGACCAGGCTCTGGGCGATTGCCAGGCTGGCCAGGCCGAGGACGGCGCCAGTTAACAACCAGTGCCATGCCCTGCCGCCCCGCACCAACAGCGCCAAAGCCAGGAGGTTGAGGCTGGTGGCCAGGGTAGCGGGCAGCAGTTCGGCGTCGTAAAAGATCAGCGGGCCGTAGACCGCGGCGGCCAGGCCCGCCGCCGCCCCTACCCCGGGGCTGAAAAGGCGCCGGCCCAACCAGACCACCAAGCCACAGCTTAGGGCTCCCAGCACCGCCTGGACCACCCGGGCGGCATACCAAAAGGTGTCGGGGAACAAGGCCTTGACCACCCCGAGGAAATAGGGGTAAAGCGGCGGCTGCCAGAAGGGCCCTTCCCCGTGGCCCAGCCAGTTGCCTGCCGCCAGGGCGCTCGCCTGCTGGGTATAGGCCTCGGCATCCACCACGGGGTGGCGGAAGAGAGGGCTCTCGCTGATCTCCCCCAGATAGGCCAGGCGCAGGGCCAGCGCCAGACCACTGACGAGCCAGAGAGCATGACGCCGGCACCAGGGCACGCGCCGCCCCCTATCGCGGCGGTGCACCCGCCGACAACCGCCCGCAGGAAGGCTGGCGGGAATGTCGGTGGGCCTGGACCGCAAACGGCTTCATAGGCTGATCCCTTGCGGAGCTTGATCGCGCTCCACGGTCATGGTGGTGGTCAAGATAACCACGGGGTGCCCGCCCTGCCAAGGCCTGGGCTAGCGCACGAACCAGCGCAGCGGGCAGCGCCACTGGGGCCGGCGGAACTCCAGGGTGTAGGGATCGCAGATCAGCCCCCTCACCTGCCCGTCGGTGCGCACCAGCAGCCAGCCGTAGTCCCAGTTGCCGCTTTGGTAGCGCAGCGGGATGGCCGGGGCCACCCGCACCAGGGGGTGGGTGCCGGCGATGAAGAGCCGCTGCTCGGTGTAGTAGTACCCCGAATGGGTCTGGACAAAAACCTCGTGCGCCGGCCCCTCGCCCAGGTCGGCGCACACCCCGCCGATTCCCACCTTGACCTCGAGGCCACGGGTGAAGGCCTCGGCCAGGGCAGCCACCGATCCCGACACCACCCGCCCGTCCGCTGCCGTGGCGCAAACCTGCTGCCATTCGTCGCGCACCAGGAAGCGAAAGCGCCCGAAGTCGTAGACAAAGTTGTGGCTGGGCGCATTGGTAGCCCCGTCCCAACTGTCCAGCTGGTGGTACTTGGGCATGTCCGGATGATCGGCCACCACCGAGGGTCCACGCGCGCCACGGGCCGGCATGCCGTCCAGATGGAGCCGGGCAATGGCCTGGGTGCCGTCCTGGTTGTAGAGGAAAAGGGACATCGAGGCCCGCGGCCCGAAGGCATCGGGCAGGGCCACGGGCTGGCGCAGGGTCATGAAACCGGCCACCCAGCGCTGGTCCAACAGGTGGGTGACGCGGAACTCGGCCACCTCCTCGATCAGTTCGGCGCTGGCCGAAGCGGTATCGATGTGTTCGTTGTGCCGGAAGCAGGTGCCGATGCGCAGATCCGCCCCTCGGCCTATGGCTGCACCCAGGGCCTCGGGATTACCAGCCACAGGCCGGCGCTCTTCATCCAGTTCCAACACGCACTGCCATCCGGCCATCGGTAATCCCTCCTCAGCTAGGTTTGCGCTGCAAACGCCCCCACAGCCACTGCCGCAGGGAACGGGCTCCCGGGTCGCGCAACCCGGCAAAGGCCGCCAGACTCCCCGCCACCAAGGCCAGGCTGACGCCGAAAAAGCAGGGGTAGCCGGGAAGGCCGCCCTCCTGCAACAGATCCATGCCCCAACCCGCTGCCAGGGGGCTGGCCCCGCTGGTGATACCGGACCAGGCGTAAAACACCGCCCAGTAGTCCACCCGCTTTTCCGGGGGCATCACCCCGGCGTAGAGGATGCGGTTGGCCCCCAGGCCCCAGCCGGCGCTCACGCCTGCGTAACCCGCCAGGCCCAGGGCCCAGGCCTCGCTGCCGCGGGGCATCAGCATCCAGCCCAGGGGCAGCAGGGCGGTGGCCGCCAGCCCCAGCAGCAGCACCGGCTTGCTGCCGTACCGGTCCGCTGCCCAGCCCCACAGGTAATTGGAGACCAGGGTGCCCACCAGGGTGGCGTTGCCCAGCAGTACCACGGTGCCGGCGTCGAGCCCGCCTTCCTCCTTCAGATAGAGCGGCACAAAGGTGCCCCAGGCGGTGGTGGCCAGCGCCGCCAGCCCAGTGCCGATCAGATAGCGGAGGAAGTTGGGGTCGCGCAGGGCCCCGGCCAGGTGCTGGATATGTACCCGCCCTCCGAGGGCCTGGGTCACCGGCCCGCCTCCGGGTATGGGCAGGGCGCAGAGCACCGAGGGGATGGCGAAGAGCAGCCCCACACCCATCACCACGAGGTACTCGTCGAGGCCGGCGTTGCCCGCCAGCATGTACCCGGCCCAAGTGGTGGCCCCCAGCAGGCAGACCATACTCACGGTGTTGGTGAGGGCCTCGAACTTGCCGCGCACGCTGTTGGGCACCAGCTCCTGGTACCAGGGGCCCACCCCGGTTTCGGCGATGGCCCGGCACACGGCATAGGCGAGCATGTTGCCGGCCACGAACCAGTACGCCGCGTCGAGGCCGTACTGCGCCTTGACCCAGGGGGTCAACAGGAGCAACGCGGCAAAAATCTTGCGCACCCCGTAGAACAACAGAAAGGTGCGTTTGAAGCCGAAACGCGCCACCGCCGGGGCCACGAAAAGGGAGAGCGGGGTCACCAGATAGAGCAGGGCGGTGAGCATCCCGATGCGGCCCTTGGCCAAGCCCAATGCCGAAAGGAAGAGCGGGAAGGGGGCGCCCAGGATCAGCCCGTTGTACACCCGCGTCAGGGTGATCCGCGCCGTTTCCCAGGGCAGGCGCCGCAGCTTCTCGGCGTCGGTGAGAGGCCGGTTCAAAGTCCCATCAGGAGGGCAGCACCTGGCGCAGCAGGCGCAGGTAGTTGCCGCCCAGGATGAGCGCCGCCTCCTCTTCGCTGAACCCGGCGTCGAGCAACCCCTCGGTCAGGTAGGGTAGCACCGCGCTGTTGAAATGGGTGCCGATGCCCACGCCCTCCACCCCCATCAGGTCCACAGCATAACGAATATAGCTGATCGTTTTCTCCAACTGATCCGCCGCCACCCCCTGGTAGGGTTGCTCTCCGGGTGGCCGGCTGATGGGCGGCATGATGCCCAGCATCCCGCCCCGGGCAGCCAGGGCCTTCATCACCGCGTCCGAGGTGTTGCGCGGCGATTCCTCCAAAGCCCTCGGGTTGGAGTGGGAATCGATCACCGGCCTGGAAGAGTTTTCGATGATGTCGAGGGCGCAGACCTCGTTGGTGTGGGCCAGGTCGATGAGTATGCCGGCCTGGTTCATCTCCCCGATCAGCCGCAAACCCAGCGCGGTCATGCGCCCGCCCGAGCGCAACTCGTCGTACCCGTCGTACCCCAGCTCCCGGCCGCTCTGCCCCAGGGTGATCATGCGCAACCCCAGCCGCCCGAACATGCGCAGCACGCCCGGGCTGTCGCCGAACCAGTCGCTGCGATTGGCCCCCATCAGCAGGGCCAGTTTGCCCTCTTCCCGCGCCCGGTCCAGGTCCCCGGCCCGCCGCACCAGCAGTACCTTGTCAGGGTGGGCCTCCACGTCCCCCAGGAAGCGGTCGAGTACCGCCAGCACCAACTGGGTGGTGTTCTTGATCGCGCCAGAAAGGAACATCTCCTCGGGGTTGGGCCGCCCCTCGCGCCGCTCGGGCTGGCTCTTCCACAGATAGGCAAAATTGCCGTCGTACTGGGCCGGCCCGCCCTTGCACATCACCACCGCGAGTCCCCACTCCTTCAATTTGACAAAATCCCCCCGGCAGGAGGTGTCCTGGCGCTGGCCCAGGTCGATGTGGTCAAGCAGAAAGCGCGGATGGGTCAGGTTGAGACCCAACAGATCGCAGATGGGATGGGTGTGATGGAATTCGGCAGCCCTGGTCATCGCCATCTCAGCGGTACTCGCGGTACACTTCGGACCCGGAACCACCCACCAAAAAGTCGAGGTCCGCACCCCGGTCGGCCTGCAGCACATGGTCGGTGTACAGACGGGCATACCCGCGTTCCTGGCGCGGGGCCGGCGGGGTCCAGGCCGCGCGCCGCCGCGCCAGTTCTGCCTCGGGCACATCGAGGTGCAGACGCCGGGCCGCCACGTCCAGTTCGACGAAATCCCCGCTCTGCACCAGGGCCAGGGGGCCGCCCACCGCCGACTCGGGGGCCACGTGTAAGACGATGGTGCCGTACGCCGTGCCGCTCATGCGCCC
>SXGT01118872.1_pt1 | contig 24616 bp, 23 predicted proteins | sample 3176221 | NCBI WGS metagenome assembly SXGT01 (sample SAMN11356862, study PRJNA531348) | freshwater metagenome | isolation source: freshwater sample F1-120 | place: China: Fuxian Lake, Yuxi | collected 2017-12-25
CCGACGTCCTCGGGCGCGACTGGGCGCTCGTGCTCGACGAGGCCAGCCGCTGGGAGCACGTCATGAGCGAGCAGGTCGAGCGCCGCATCATCGAGATGCTCGGCGACCCGACCGAATCGCCCTACGGCACTCCCATTCCCGGCTTCGAACAGGTCGAAGGTTCGGCCGCCGACCTCTTTCTCGACGGTGTCATCTCGTTGACGCACGCGGCCGCGGTCGGCATGCGCTCCGGCGTCATTCGGCGCCTGGCCGAGCCGGTGCAGGTCGACCCCGACCTGCTGCACCAGTTGCGAGAAGCCGGCGTGGTGCCGGGAGCCGAGGCGAGCATCCGCCCCGAACCCAACGGCTATGTGAGCGTTGAAGTGACGGGCCGCGACGAGGGCATTGACCTGCCCGCAGAGATCGCACAGCACATCTACGTCGCTGAATGAACTCTGACCACTATATGTGGGGATGGCGCGTCGGTTTGTGACCTGTCCGTTACCTCGCGTACACTCGCCAAGTCGCGCACCACACCCAACAGGTGAGCGGCTCCGAGTCAGGACGCTCCGCACGCCCGTCTCCCGCCTCGGATTGTGGATACCACGGAAGCCGTGACGGGCCATGCCAGTGAGTGGCGGAGCGCAGGAGGTTACCTCTTGAATCACAGTTCCACCCCTGAGTCTGCAGACGCCGCGTCGAACGACTCCGCTTCGCTCGAGCAGGTCACGCGTCGCTCGCTCCGCCAGTCGACCCGCCAGTCATCGAAGGCCGTCTCGAAGGCGCCCTCGATGTCGTTGCGCAAGGCTCCGCGTGCTGCCTCGACCCCGGTGACGGCCCCGCTCGCCGCCGCTGTCGTTCCGGCCCCCGTTGTCGCCGCCGCCCCGAAGCCCGTGCGACCCGGCTGGAAGCGCACGGCACTCAACATGGGCGCCATGACCGCCGCGACTGCCATTGTCGCGACGCTCGCGCTACCCGGCACCAACCTCAACGTTGCCAATGCCGAGTCGAACGCCTCGGCCGAGGCCATTGCCGAGCTGCAGGCCACGCAGTCTCAAGACATCGAGCTCACGGCCTCCGAGCCCGTCGTGGTCGACGCGAGCCGCGCAGAGTTCTCGGCCACGAGCGTCGCCGCGCTGCGTCGCGCCGAGCTGGCCCGTCAGTACGCGGCCTACAGCGGCCCGCGCGTCGCCGACTTCTTGGCCAACCCGCCCTACCCGAACTTCAGCCTCGACCAGGTCGTGCAGGTTGCCCTGCAGTACCAGGGTGTTCCGTACCGCTACGGCGGAGACACCCCTGCCGGCTTCGACTGCTCGGGCTTCGTGCAGTACGTCTACGCCCAGTTCGGCATGGCGCTCCCGCACTCGGTGAGCGGCCAGGCAGCAATGGGCACGCCCATCAGCCGCGCCGACGCTCGCCCCGGCGACATTGTCATCATGGCCGGCCACAACGGCATCTACATGGGCAACGGCACCTTCATCGACGCCCCTCGCGCTGGTGGTGTCGTGAGCGTTCGCCCGATCTGGACCGACAACTACTACATCGTTCGCCTCGGCATTTGAGTTAACGAATCCTTGACGAAGCGGCGGCGAATCGGTGAACCCGGCTCGCCGCCGCTTCTCATTGCAGGTGGCATTCGCTGTCGTGGGTTAGCCTGAAGCTCTGGATGCCGACCTCGGCACTAGAGGAAGCGACTATGTTCATGCGACGCGATATCCGAGCCGTGGATGCTCGCGCCGTGTTTCGCATAGCCGCGAGCGTGCGCTGGATCGTGCCCTGTCACGGTGCAGCCGAGATGAGCACTGCCGTCTGACGGCAGTGCTTTTTTTGTGCCCAAACGGCCCCACGCGGGGCGGGGAAGGCCCGCTCACCTCGAGTCGAGCGACGCATCGAGCACCGTACGACCGCCCGCAGGCCATGCGGGCCCGTTCGACAGGAGCCGCCCATGCGCACCCTCGTACTCAATGCGGGCTACGAGCCCCTCGCCGTCGTGTCGTTTCGCCGAGCCCTCGTGCTCGTCATGAACGGCAAAGCCACCGTGCTGTCGAGCGATGGGGAACACCCGGTCTTCGGCATTCATGACGCGTGGGATCGCCCGAGCGTCATCGTGCTGCGACGCTACGTGCGCGTGCCGCACAGCCGCCAAGTGCCGCTGACGCGTCGAGGCGTTCTGCGCCGCGACGGCAACCGCTGTGCCTACTGCGGTGGCTCGGCCACGACCATCGACCACGTGGTCCCCCGATCTCGGGGAGGCGCCGACTCGTGGGAGAACCTCGTCGCCTGCTGCCTGCGCTGCAACAACGTGAAGAGCGACCGCACGCCCGCCGAGATGCGGTGGCAGCTGCGCTTCACGCCGAAGGCTCCGCATGGCACGGCATGGCTCGTGCGCGGCATCGAGCGACCCCAGCCGGAGTGGGACGAGTACCTGGCGCCGAGCGTCGCGGCTTGAGCGAGCATCCCGCGCGGGCGACGAGTGATGGCCGCCCGCGCGATCAGCGCTGCTAGCCCGCGAAGGCTTCGTCGTAGATCGCGCGCAGTCCTGCGTCGTCGACCCCGCTGAGCCCGCAGCCCGCGATGGTGCCGTCGGTCGCGGCGACGAGGTAGGTGCCGTCAGCCTCGAAGGGCACGCCTGAGCCGTCGTCGGAACCGGCGACAACCTGCGGCACCTCGACGCGGTCGGCGACCTCGCCGGCGAAGCGCTCGGTGACCTCGAGCACGACGGTGTCGCCCTCAACCGAGAGCACCCGCCCCGCGAACGCGAGTTCTTCGGCGAGCAGCGACTCGGCGCTGATGACCAAGCAACTGCCTGCGGCGAGACTCTCGCCCACGGGCTGTTCGAGGGCCATGACGCTCGGCGTGCCGCCGAGGGCGAGGGGAATGGCGATGGCCGCGGCGGCGGCAGCGGCGGCGACGCCCGCGATGGGAATCCACACGCGGCGGGCGCGTGCGGTGGGGGAGGCAGCGGCGGGCGATGCTGCTGCGGGCGTGGCGGCAGTCGGTGCCGACTGCGATGCGGTGTCGTTCATGGTGTGCTCCATCATCTGCTCGATCCGGTGGGAGTCGAGGGGGGCGTGGTGCTGTGCCGGGTCGACGCTGCGCAGCAGTGCCCGCAGGTCGCGATCGTCATCGTGCATCGGTGTTCCCTCCCTCGTTCTCGTCATGTCCGGTCGGTCGTGCGGATGACAGGTGCGGTGACGTGGCTGGTGGATGCTGTGCCTCGAGCTCGCGTCGCAATCGAGCTTTGGCGCGCAGGAGTCGGGCGGCTGCCGTGTTCGGGGTGATGCCGAACACGGTCGCCAGTTGCGGGGTCGTGAGCTCTTCCCAGGCCCACAAGCGCAGCAGTTCGGCGTCGGCGGGGCGCAGCGTGGTGAAAGCATCCCGCAGCCGTGTGCTGTCGTCACTCGCGGTGTCAGGCTCGTCGACCACCTCGCGGGGCGGGTCGATCGCGATGATCTTGCCGGCCAGCCGTCGCTGCCGCCGCGCGCTGCGTTCGGCGTTGGCGAGAGCATTGCGTGCAACGACTATCGCCCACGGCAGCGCGGCTTCGGGTGGTTCGCCTGGCACCTCGTCGAGGCGGCGCCAGCAGACGAGCAGCACTTCGCCCAGCACATCATCGGCCGCGGCGGCATCGGTGCGCCGCAGCAGGTAGCGACGCACCGGCTCGACGACGAGCTGCACGAGCTCGCGCAGTCGCTGCTCGCGCTCGGCGCGCACGGGGTCGATCACGGCTCTCACACTGGACTATGTCTGGCAATGGTGCGCGGATGACACCCCCGAAGCCGGGGTGGATGCGCAGTACCGCGAGCACTCCTCGGCTTGCTAGCATCAGCGGGAACCCCCCAGGAAGCGAGTCGCGCGAGCGTCAGACGGCCCCCGGGGCCGAACCTCTGATCAAGGACACCGCGTGACCACTGATGTGCCTTCGGCGACCTCGAGCGCCCAGACGACCGAGCCGAACGTTGACTGCTTCGACTGCGTTCCTGACTTCGCGCCGCTGCGTGAAGCAATTGATCGTGACGACTGGCACGCGTTCGCTTCCACACTGTCGACATGGTCGCCGACTGAGGTGACACACGCCCTGTATCTCATGGGCGAGCACGATGATGAGAAGTACCAGACCTTCGCCATTGAGCACGCCGAGCATCCTCTGGCGAAGGTAGTGGTGGCGTATCGACATGTGACGCTGGGTTGGCGGGCTCGCACGAACTCTGCCGCGTCAGACGTCAGTGAGGCCCAATGGCGTGAGTTTCGGCGCAACATCGCTCAGGCAGAGCAGCTACTTGTCGAAGCATGTGCCCTTGACCCGATGAACGCACCTGCATGGACGGCACGTGTCTTGACGGCGCGAGCATTGAGCCTCCCCGAATCGGAAGCTCGTCGACGCTTTGCGCGGGTGCAGGCTGCGGGAGGTGACTTCTGGGCGCAGATGCACTTGCATCAGTTCCTCGAGCCGAAGTGGTTCGGATCAGTCGAAGCGGCCCGTGCCTTTGTTGATGAGTCGCTGGCTGAAGCGTCGGAGGGCTCGCTGACTCACGTGCTCGTTCCCCTCTTTCACCTTGAGCGTTGGTATCAGCAACCTGACGCTGATCGCGGGTACGCCTATCTGCGTACCCCAGAAGTGCAGGCCGAGCTCGACTCCGCAGCTCAAGGCTCTGTGCTGCACGCGAGCCGAAACCACCTCAGCCCCTCGACGGCGGCCGGTCATCAGATCTTCTTGACGCTCTACTGGCTCTCAGGGGAGAAGAAGAAGGCGGCGGCACATCGGGTTGCGCTCGGATCTCGCACCACAGACCACAACTGGCACCTTCTCGCATCGAACCAGCAGGAGATGGCAGCGATGTGGCGCGAGCTCGCGCAGATTGGACGGGACGGGGAATGACCGACGCACTTTACGACGCTGAGCTGGCGCGGCTTGCTCCTTTCGGTGACTCGGTGCGGGCATCCCGCATTGATGGCGTTCCCGTGGTGCACGCAGACATGCCGGGCGCGATACGCGCGAGCCTTGTCGTTCCGCGTGGGCACGTGGGACGAGCCTTTGCCCCTGCGAGGCATCACCCACCTCGTCGAGCACCTTGCCTTGCACCGGTTCGACGCACTCGCGCACCACAAGAACGGGCACGTTCAAGGTTCATCGACCGAGTTCATCGTGTCGGGCAACGAGGCACAGGTCGTCGACTTTCTCAACGGGGTGTGCGCCGCGCTGCGCGAGCTGCCGCTCAGTCGTCTCGAAACCGAGAAGAAGATTTTGCTCACCGAGGCACAGACAGCCTCGCCCACGTCGCAGGAGGTGCTCTTGCACGCCCGCTTCGGTGCGGGTGGACCTTCGCGCATCACGCATGATGAGAGCGCGGTGAGGTGGGTCGGCGAGTCCGACGTCGTCGACTGGGCACACCGCTGGTTCGTCGCCGAGAATGCCGTGCTGTGGATCTCTCGTGACGAGTTGCCCGCTGGGCTCGACCTGCGTCTGCCCTCCGGGGGCCGAATGCCCAACCCCGGCGTTGAGCCACTGCCGAGATCGAGGCCCCTGTCTCTGCAGGGCCCCCCGCGCGTGGTCATGGCCGACGCACTCGTGCCCCGCTCGACAGCGGCCAGCATGACCGCAGAACTCATGCGAGTGGTGCTCTTTCGTGAGCTCCGACTCGAGCTCGGGATCTCGTATACGGCTCACGCGAGCTACGAATCGATGGACGCCGACACCGCACGACTCTTCGTCGTGACTGACGCGAGTGACGAGCACGAGGGCGCCGTGCTGGGTGCGACGATCGACGCTCTCGCGGCATTGCGAGCAGGTCGCGTCGATCAGCGCGACGTCGACGCAGCGCGCGGTGCCTATCGTGAACTCGTCGAACAGTGGAACGAGCCTGGACTGATCGCCCGTGTTGCTGCGGGTCGATTGCTGTTCGATGAGCCCATCGTGACGCCGGAATCTCTTCTCGCCGAAGCTGATGCGGTCACGACTGAGCAGATGCTCGAGGTCGTTCGAGCGTTCTGGGACGACGCGATCTGGTCGTCGCCTGTGGGCTCACTCGACTGGATCGGGGCGCACGACCTGAGCTATTCGAGCGCTCCCGTCGAGGGGCGCTGGTACGAGTACATCGGCACTCGAGATCGCCTCGTTGTCGGAGACAGCGGAGTGTCGTGGGTATCGCCTGAACGTTCGTTGACGGTGCGCTTCGACGACTGCGAGATGATTGCGGCCGCCGCAGACGGAGGTCGACAACTCATTGGCAGTGATGCCGTGACGCTGACGATCGAGCCCACGCTCATTCGCGGGTTCGGGCAGGCCGAACTCGCCGACCTCGACGGGCGGGTGCCCGCCGACCGAGTCGTGCCGTTTCCCGCGCGCTCTGACGAGAACATTCCGCAACCGCCTCAGGTCGAGAAGCCCCGCCGTCGGCGCGGGTTGGGTCTGTGGGCACTCTTCGTGGGCGCCGCGATCTTCATCGTGTTGGGCCTCCCCACGCTGGGCATTGCGCTCGACTACGCCGGACGCATTGGCGAGATTGACTCCGACGGCGAACTCATCGACGTGCCCCTGGTCGTTTCCATCTCGTTGTTCCCTGTCGTATTCATCGGTCTCAGTGCGTGGCTGATCGTTGCGGCGATACGCAGGATGCGCGATCGCGCGTCTTCTCGAGAAAGCCCGTCACCATGACTGAGCCCCTGTTCGCTTCTGCAGGATCGAGCGGCGTGAGCCCGACGTTCTACATCGTGTTCGGCGTGATTCTTGCGCTGACCTTCACCGTCATGCGCGTCATTGCCAATCGGCGCAACCGACAGCGCACGGAGGGAGTGCTCAACGACAAAGGCGCCAGCCTTGACGGCGCGCCCGAGTTGTTGACTTTCACCGTTGCTCCTGCTCGACCCTTGCCCGAGGCGGTTGCCGCCCTTCGCGCGGCGCTCCGTGACACCACCTCCGAAGTGCGCATCACGCGATACACGCGACCGGTCGTCATTGTTGACCGGCACGTGCTCTCGCTCAACGACAAGAGCGCCGGAACCTTCTTGAGTATTCCGGCCACAGACATCGTGTCGATCTCTGCGTCCAAGGTGAGACTGCACCCTCAGGGATCGTTGCCGATGACCCGACCGGCTATCACGGTGCGGGTCAGCAGAGCCGGAGTCACATACGACATCGTGCTCGCTCCGATCACGGGCATGTATGACTTCGTGTCGCTTCCGCAGGCCCAGCGCCTTGCCGAGGCTATGCAATCGCAACTCGGGCTGGGTTCGCAGCGCCTCGACGACGCAAGGTAACGGTCGATCGTCCTCGGCCCACCAGAATGACCCCGTGAAGATGCTCGACTCTGAGACCGCCGTGCTGCACGCCGCCGAGCAGCTCGCGACCACCCTCGGCTGGAGCGACAACCACACCGTCGCGGCCGCCGCGATGGATGTCGACGGGCGCATCTACACCGGCGTCAACGTGCATCACTTCACGGGCGGACCCTGCGCAGAGCTCGTCGTGCTCGGTGCCGTCGCCACGGCGGGCGGTCGCCCGATCATGACGATCGCGGCGGCGGGCGATCGCGGTCGCGGACTGCTCTCGCCGTGCGGCCGGTGCCGACAGGTGTTGCTCGATACACATCCCGACGTGATGGTTATTGTGCCGAGTGACGACGGCCCGCAACCACGCCCAGTGCGTGTGCTACTGCCCGACATGTATCGCTTTCCCGACGCAGTGCCGCCGCGACTCGTGCGCTTCAACGAGCGCTACGCCGAGGCTGTCACCTCGGGTACCAAGCGCATGACGATCCGCTTCGAAGACCCTCTCGTGGTCGGGCCTGCGACGTTCGTGTTCGAAGATCACCCGCAGTTCTTGGCGCGCTCTGGTGTCGTCGACTCTGTAACCCCGGTGCGGTTGAGCGAACTGACGCCCGCCCACGCAACCGCCGAGGGCGCCGATTCGGTGGATGCTCTGCGCGAGGGTCTGCGTGGCCACTACCCGGGGCTTGCTGATGACGCGGTGGTCGATGTCGTCGAGTTTCACCTCGCGGAGAGTTGATGCTCAGCGCACGCCGAGCATCCCCCGCAGCGCTTCGATCTGTCGCCTGAGGAAGTCGCGCGACACCTCAGCCTTCGCTTCGGCAACGTCGAAGCCGTGGTACGCGCCGGGCACGATGTGCAGCTCGCACTCGACGCCCGTCGCGGTGAGGCGCCGCGCATACTCGACGTCTTCGTCGTGGAAGAGGTCGAGGGTTCCGACGCCGATCCACGTCGGCGGCAACGCGCTGAGGTCGCCGCGGCGCGCGGGCACCGCGAGCTCAAGAGTGGCGGCGTCGAGGGGCGTGGCCGCGGGGCCCTCGCGGTGGGCACGAGCAGCGCTCACGCCGAGGTACATGCCCCAGCCCAGGCGGTTGCTGCGGCCGTTCCAGAGGCGCAGCATGCGCGGGTCGGCGGCGGCGGATTCGTCGGTGCGGTCATCCAGCATCGGATAGGACAGCACCTGCCCTGCTAGCGCGATCTCGCCACGATCGCGTGCGAGCAGAGCGACGGCTGCAGCGAGGTGACCGCCCGCGCTCTCGCCGATGACGGCGATGCGGGTCGGGTCGACGTCGGGCTGTGCGGCGAGCCACTGCAGCGCCCGGTAGCAGTCGTCGAGCGGCGTGGGGTAGGGGTGCTCGGGTGGCATGCGGTAGTTCACGCTCGCGGCGACGGCTCCGAGCTCGTCGGCGAGCTGGCGGCACAGCGAGTCGCCCTGGGTGGCCGAGCCGATGATGAGCCCGCCGCCGTGCATGTGCAGCACGGCGGGGCGGCGCACGCCGTCGTCTGCGCTCGCACCAGCGGGCCGCTGCACGCGGACGGTCACGCCGTCGCCGAGGTCGGCGAGGTCGCCGCCTTTCGGGGGAGTGCCGTTGCCGATGCGCGCGATCGCGCGGAAGATGCGGCGATTGCCGCGCGTCGCCGAGGTGCGCGGCAGGAAGCGGGCCAGCCGCAGGTCAGGGTGAAATTCGGGGGAGTCGTCGTAGACCATGCACCGACCCTAGGCCCACTCATTCGGAATGCTCTGCACGGAGTGATCAATGGGGTCTCGCTACGGGTAGTTGCAAGCTCCGTGCACCAGCAACGCCACATGGGGGAACTGGAGATCCGGTGACACCTCCCGACTTCTGACCGGTCGAACTCATGCCGCCTTCGACACCGGCGGAGGATCCCGCAGCCGTACTTGTGCTATCAAGCCTGCGGTTCTTGCCCCCGACGGTTCGAGCCGGTAGCTTCAACTCAGTCGACCCTCTGGAGTACTAGACATGGCCTACATCGAGAGCTTTCGCGTCACGAACCTGGCTGGTAGGTCTGGTGATATCAGTCGCGATCTCGACCGACATGTGAACATCTTCTGGGGCTTGAATGGCGCAGGAAAAACGACTCTACTGAAGATTCTCAATGCAGCCTTGAGCAACGAGACCGCGGGTCTCGACGAGTTGCCTTTCGACGCGGCGGAGGTCACATTTCGGAGCACCTTGGACGACTCCACTGTCACCCGAACGTACGCCAAGCACGAACAAGACGCACTAGGCGAGGAAGACTCCGGTGAACCGTTCTTGACCGGGGACGGCGGAATCGACGGCATTTGGTTTGAGGCCGAGGGTACCGAGTCTGAAGCCCACTGGGAGAGTCATACTGAGAACTCCGAGATGGATCCCCGACGTCTTTCGGCGAAGTTCACGCATTCTTATCTACCCATCACTCGAGTAGCGGAGCGACGTCGGCCTCAGTTTCGCGATCCCGCGTCAAACTTTAGGACGCAGAACCCGAGCAGTATCGAGGACATGTTCGTTAGGCAAGTCCGTACCCGCTGGACGGAGTACAGCGCCAAGAGCCTCGCGCGTATTCGTGACATTCAACAGCAGGGTCTTGCTTCCGTCTTGGCCATCCTCTTTGGGGGCATTGTTGGGGAGCAGAGTTTGGACGTTGAAGAAGTTGAACCAGAGGTGGCGTACGACATTGTGAAGTCGTTTCTCGGTGACCAACAGATCCAACTCGCACTTGACAAGAAGGCGTTCTCGGCAAGGTTCAGCGCCTCGGACGAGCACCGTCGAGTGGTGATCGAAATTGAAGAAGTTAGACAGCACGTAGCAAAAATTCTTGAGCCGCAGCGCGAGTTTCAGTCCGTGATCGACGAGATGTACGCCGGCAATAAACATCTTGTACTTCGTCGAACGAGGGCAGCTATGTCGCCTCAGCCACTAAGCGTCTGGGTCGGCGACAAGGTGATTCCTCTAAAATCGCTGTCATCGGGGGAAAAGCAGCTCCTCCAGATCCTGCTGGAGGCTCTTGACGCTGAGGAAGACACGATCATGATCGACGAGCCGGAACTCTCAATGCATGTCGATTGGCAGCAGCGATTGGTTGCCTCTCTCCGACGCGTGAACCCGAACTGTCAACTTTTGCTCGCAACCCATTCACCAGAGGTGATGGCGGACGTTCCGAACAAGTTGGTATTCGAGCTTTGAGCAAGCTGACCCACAGTGCGAGCGCCTTCGCAAAAAGAGTGCTCATGGGCACTGCCGACCTGTGGCTGATCGTGGAAGGCAGGGAACATGACCGTCCACACTACGAGCGGCTGTTCGAGAGCTTGCCTGAAACTCGGGATCTACGAGTGACTATTCGTCTTGCCGAGCAGATCGACATTGATCACGTTGTTGCCGGCGGCAAGGATCATGCTCTCGCGCTTCACGACTATTGGCAGATGTCCGGGGAGCTCAAGCAGAGCAACCGTGCTGGCTTCCGACGCATCGCGTTCGCCCTTGACCGAGATCGAGATGACTTCGTCGGTTGCATGAGATCCACGCCCAACGTCATGTACACGTTGGGAGTCGATGTCGAATGTGACATTTTGAATGAGGGTGATCTCTGGCGCGCGTTGAAGTCCGCCTACGGCGTCACGCGGGAGCACTGCGAGGCGATAATGTCGTCAGTTGGCGATCCGCGGGACGCGCTAAGGGAAACCTGGAATGAGTGGATTGCACTAGGGCTCTTGGCAACCGCGATTGACTCCTCATTTCAGCCGCGCTTCGGCCAGCATTCGCAGGTCAATATCGATGTGTGGGGCTCCACTGACCCGTCGGCGGCCAGCAAGCTTCGGCGGCAGCTGCTCGCCTCTTCCACACCCAGTGACCGAAGGGCGCTCGAATCACGGGTAGAGGCTCACATGAACTCCCGCGGCAGGGAGTTGCTCAAGGGCCGCTGGATTGCCCGATACATCTGGGAACTGGTGAGGCGGTTGCTGGGCACGCAAATCATCAGGGCAAACGTTCAATTCGACACTGTCGTGAGCACTGCGCTCGAAACAATCGACTACTCCGAGCGCTGGACCGATCCATACTCCCAGAAAGCAAGGGATCTGTTCGCTGCATGAGCGCAGGCCGCTCTTCGGCCGGCGCCCACGGACGACGCGAGTGAGCGCTCGCAGCAGCCGACGGCTGCCCCACGTGGCGGAGGTGCGTGACATGAATCGCGCGCACATGAGGTCGGGGTGAAGGGCGGGCGAAACGCCATTGACGACGCGCGGAGTCGAAGTCGCAGTGCGCGGCTACCCTGACCCCATGTCGGTGAACCGCTTCGAAGCCCCGCTGACGGGAGGGCATCCGAACTCTCTGGGCAACACGGTGAGCGTCGTCGACGAGGTGCTTAGCGATCGGTCGTTGCTCGCCGAGCTCGTGGACTGCTACCGCAGCGACGACGCCGTGGTGCGGCTTCGCGTCTCGAGCGCGGTCAAGCGCGTGGCGCTGCTACACCCGGAGTGGGTGGCCGCCCACCTCGACGACTTGCTCGGCTGGGTCGCCGAGATCGATCAGGCGTCGACGAAGTGGACGCTCGCGAAACTGTTCGTGCTGCTCGACGACCTCATGACGCCGCACCAGCGCGAGGCGGCCATCGCCCTCCTGCAGTCGAACCTGCACTACAACGACTGGATCGTGCAGAACACCACCGCCGAGTCGCTCGCCCACTTCGCCCGCACCCGCCCTGAGTTGGCGACCTGGCTCATCCCCGAGCTGCGGGTTCAGACTGGCAGTCGTCACAAGTCGGTGCGTGGTCGCGCCATCAAGCTGCTCGCTTCGCTCGGCGCCCCTATCCCAACCCCGCCGAATACACTGGATGCACCGCCTCTGTAGCTCAATGGAAGAGCAGTTCCGTCCTAAGGAAAGGGTTGGGGGTTCGAGTCCCTCCAGGGGCACCAAAGGGGATGGTGACCCACCGCAGGTGGCTCACCATCCCCTTTCACGTCTCTGGGTGCCGCGAGAACCCTTCGTGGGCCCACGCCGCGCAGTCCGCGGAGCCGGCTGGCCGGCGTCGCGGCGGCACGGTGGGGATCGAGTCCCTCCAGGGGCACCGAGGGTCGTTTGCGGAAGCAGGGAATCTCGTTTGCGGGAATCCGTGTCGATCAGAACGCCAGGTGCCCACGACCGAAGGATCGCTCGTGTAAGCATGTGAGCATGTCCTACGACCTCGCCGTCTACACGTCGCGCTCTGCATCGATTGAAGAGCTTCGCACGCTGATCGCGCAGGCGAGCGGGCTCGCTATGGAAGAGGGATCCGGAAGGTCGCTCACGGTCGTTCGTGGTGTGCGACGCCGCTATAGCTTCACGATCGACGGACCAGATGCGGTCGAGGCCGAGGATGTTCCGGAGGACGTTGGCGCCTTAGTACTCGGCGCGCGATTCCTTTACTCGATCAGCGTTGAGGGCACCACCGAGTCTGAGATTCCGCACGCAACACGCTTTGCCCGCAGACTCGCAGAAGCTCTCGACGGAGCTTCCTCAAATCAGCAGTCGGGTGAAGTTTGGTCGCGATCACGTTCTCGCGTAATTCAAAAGCCCGAGCGGCATACCCGAGTCGAGGTACTCCATCTCCAATGGTTCTGCCTTCGCGACGAGTTGAAGCCGAACCCGGCTTCGGCCTTTTTCGATACAGCCCGACAAATCTTGCCCGAATCTTTGCCGCGACGGTTCGGCGAGTACGAGCCTTTCCAAGGCAAACTCGCCATCGACGGCTCGGAGGGCTTCTTTCGGGCATGGGAAGAGTCCATCCTTTCCCTGCACACGTCGGGAACCGTTCCATGCCTGGGAGGGCACCTGAGCGCAGGGCCGTCGGCGCTTCGCCCTGATGCGTTTTGGTCGCTTTCGCTCGACTTCCTCGCGGAACCGATCAAGGATGCCCGGTGGCAGGTCGCTGTCCGCAACCTGTTCACGACGCTTGCAGACCAGCTGCCAGCCTTCTATGCATCTGCTGGAGTGACGGCCGGCAACATCTGGACTGGGCGTTCGATCTGGGTCGACGGCGCGACAGAGTGGGAAATCTACCCAAAGTCACGCCAGGGGTGGACGGGACTGCCGCCGGTGCCAACCTGGTGGACGTGGTTGGGGCACCCTTACGAACAGTACTTTCCGTTTCTCCCAGCTGACCGGATCAGCCCGACTGCCCGTGGAGTGTTGTTCGAGTCCTCAAGCGAACCCAGCGGCCCGAGCCAACTCCCTCACTTGAGCGAGTGGCTACCCGCAGACCTGTTCTCTAAGTTCGCGCAGAACCCCCATTCTGTGAGGCCAGCACCGCTCGTGCGCGCTGTCACGATCCCGACCGCGCTGCGGGAGCGCGACGGCTGATTGACGTCGTCGTCATCCTGAAGTCGTTTACCTTCGAAGGGAGGAGTGTCTACGTGAGATCAGGTTCGAACCTCAGTGCCATCAGTGTTCATCAACCGGCGGCATTCGCTCAAATGGAAGTCTCAAGCTGAGTCGATGGGTTCAGCCCCAATCTCATTTCCGGAGATGCCGGCCGCTTGCCTGCATCTGGCTGGCGTCTTGGTCATTCCGCAAACGCCCCACCGACTAGTGGTGCGGCCTGAACCGCGCAACTACCCTGAACCCATGCCGAAACGTCGCACGCCGAGTGGGTCGCTGCTGAGCATCCGTTCGCGCGATTCGGTGTTGTCGGTGGGCAGCTCGGGGTCGGTGCTGTCGGTGGGCAGCGTGGGGTCGGTGGGGTCGATCGGCTCGATTGGGTCGGCGTTCTCGGTGCTGTCGATCGGGTCGCTTCTGAGTTTCGCGGCGGTGCTATCAGCCGCGTCGGTGGTGTCGATCATGCCGTTTCGCGGGCGCCGCTAGGTGATGAGCGCGCGCGGGCGGCGCTAAGCGCGCATCGATGGCGTGCGCCCGCAGCCCGCTCACGCGCCTCGCGCTCTCGTACGCGGCGACCGTGTGCCTGTCGGTGGCTGCGGTGGTGGTGAGTGAGTCGTGGTTTTGGGCGAAGCTGCGGCCGGGAGACTCGGTGCTGGGGTTCGCCAGCACGGTCGTCGCCTATGCACTCGCCGTGCAGGTGGTGCGTTTCGTCGCGCATCGCTGGCGCGTGAGCGCGACCGGTTCGGGAGCGTGGCGGCGCATCCTGCTGATCGGGGCGCTCTACGGCTGGCTCGTCGAGGGCGTCATCGTGACAACCGTCATCGACGATCTGCCGTTCACCATCAGCTGGACGGGCCTCGCCTGGCACGCGCTGCTGACAGTGCTGGTGGGGTGGTGGTGGGTTCCCCGAACTCTCGACCGCCCGCTGCGCGGGTCGTTGTGGCGGCTCGGCGCGGTGGGAGCATCCATCGGCACCTGGGCCGCCTTCTGGCGCTTTGAGGAAGGAGCCGCGATCGCGATCGGCGAGTACGCGGCGTTCATGGCCGTCACGACTTTCGTCTACGCGGCGGGGCTCGCCGGCTGGTGGGCGCTGCGGGGCCGCGCCCACCCGGGGCTGCCCGGCTCGATGACCGCCATCGTGCTGCTCGCGGCGCTCGCCGTGTTCAACGGCATCTCCCACCCGCTCTCGCTCGTCGGCCCCGCGCTCGTGGTGCTGGTGCTGGTGGCCATCATCACGACGAGGCCCCCGCGCTCCGAATCTGAGCCGATGGATGCTGCGCCCGAGCCCCTCGCAGGCCCCACCCCTTGGCGTGCCCTGGGTCGCCTGGCGGTCATCCCGCTCGTCGCGACGCCGGTGTTCGCGCTGATCACTTCAGCACCGGACGCTATCCCGACCGGCTGGGCGTTCTACGCCGTCACTGTTCCCCTCTCGACCGTGTTGTTTGCCGTGGCGTGGGCGGGGTCGCGGCGGCGATAGTCAGTGCTGAACCTGCCTTGGCACGGTGTTCGGCGTTACGTCAGCCTCGGCGGTTTGGTGAGTCTGGGTGGCCGGTTTCGCGGTGCGGGCTTCGGGAGGCGTGCCGCCGAGTTCAGATACAGGAACGCGAGAACCCCAAGGAAGATCGAAGTGACGATCGACCCGCTGAAAGTCTGTCTCTCGATCGATCGCAAAGCCGACTCCTGTCCGACTGCGGCACCAAGGAAGGTAATGAGGTAGGCCGCCACTGCGACAGTTGCCAGGGCTCCGACCACAAGGCTCAATCTGCGACGAGCAGTCATCTGCCACCACGGCCGGGATGGCTCGTCAGGCTCATCTATGCCCCGAAAGATGCGTGCCCCGTACAGGATGCCTGCCAGCGTCAGCACGTCGTTCGCGATGCGGACAACGCCGAGCGGGACGCCCACGTCGACGAGTGACACAACGAGGAATCCAACTATCCATACCCCAGCCGCATAAAGCAGCTTGACGTACCACCGACGAATGCGAAGGCCCAGCATCCGCTGCATGTCAATGATCTCGATTCGTGAGCACGTGTCGAACTTACAGGCGATGCCAGACTGCTCGACGTGACCACTCGCGACGAGCGCACCACGACTCTCCGCCACATCCGCGCCTGGCTGATCTTCTTCATCGTGGCGCTCGTGCTGAGTGGCATCACCGCGTTTCCTCTCGAGACCGAGCTGCGGTGGGGTTCCGATCTGCTGCGGGCAACGCCCATCCCGCAGCTCATGCCCGACTTCGTGGCGTGGATCGACCGCATTCGCGACGCCCTCATCGCCACCAACGACGACTATCCGTTTCTCGCCTACGGCACCGACTGGCTCGCGTTCGCGCACCTCGTTATCGCGATCGCGTTCATCGGCCCGCTGCGCGACCCGGTGCGCAACATCTGGATCATCCAGTGGGGCATGATCTGCTGCGTCGCTGTCATTCCGTTGGCCCTGATCGCGGGCAGCGTACGCGGCATCCCTGTCGGGTGGATGCTCATCGACATGTCGTTCGGAATCGTCGGCATTATTCCGCTCAACATCGTGCACCGGCTCATCCGCAAGCTCGAGCGGCTCGACGCCGTCGAACCCGCTACCGCGCACTGACGAGGGTGCCTCGCTCTACGCTGAGCCCATGACCCCGAGCGCGCAGCCCTCTGTCGCGGAGATCGTGAGCGCCCTCGACGACGTCACGCGAGAACAAGTGCAACTGCTGCGCGACATCATCGCCTCGCTCGACGCTGATCTCACCGAGCACATCAAGTGGAATGCCCCGAGCTACGTGCTCGACGGTGAAGACCGCATCACGATGAATCTGCGCAACAAAGAGGGGCGCGTGAAGCTCGTGCTGCACATGGGTGCCACTCGGCCGGAGAGCAAGAAGGGTGCCCCCGTGCTCGCCGACGACGAAGGCCTCGTCGAGTGGGCCTCCGATATCCGCGGCCTCATCACCTTTGTTGACGTCGACGACATCCGCGCGAATCAGCCGGCACTGCTTGGCGTGCTGACCCGCTGGCTCGCGATCGACCACCGAGCGCCCGCCGCCTGACGGCGAGACACCTCCCACGATGACGACGATCACCGACCGCTACGGCCCGGTCATCCTCGTCACCCTGCTCGTCGGCGTGCCACTGGGGGCGCTCGCCGTCGCCCTGCTGGTGCGGGCGCGCACGAAGGCTGGCTGGTCGCGTTCGTGGGCGGTGCGGGCGAGCATCAGCGAGGTCGGGATGCTCGTGGGCACGGCCCCGTGGCTGTGGATGATCCTCACCCCCACCGCGGCACCTGGCGGGCTGCAGCTCGTGCCGCTGCGAGACCTGCTCGATGTGCTGCGCGGCGGTGACTCGCTCGTGCAGGTCGTGGGCAACCTGCTGGCGTTCGCCGCGGTCGGGTTCTTTCTTCCGGTGCGACTGCGGCTCGGGCATCCACGGTGGGTGCCCCTCATCGTCGGGGGAGTGGCGGCCGGGCTTTCCGTAGTTGTGGAAGTACTGCAGGCGGTGCTGCAGCTCGGCCGAGTGTCGTCGATCGACGACGTCATCGTCAACGCGATGGGCGCGGTGCTCGCGTCGTTGCTGTCGATGCCGTGGTGGCGCTCGCGTCGATCTCAGCCCGACGAGCAGTGACGAGGGCGTCGAACGCCTCGACCGGCAGGGGGCGAGCAGCGGTGAACGCGACCGCACCCTTGCTGCGCTTGAGGTCGCCCAGCAGGGGAGCAACCTGCTCAACGATGGACCCACTGCACGGGTAGACCGAGTAGCCCGCGGCGGTCACGGCGACGGCGACGAGCGGGCGCCCACGATAGAACAGTGCGGGCATGCCGTAAGTGATGCCTTCGGTGACGGACGGTTCGAGCTCGAGCGCGCGGGCGTGCCAGCCGGCGAGCACATCGCGCGCGGGCGGCGTGAGCGCGGCGATCGCGTCGGTGAGGGGATGCTCGGTCGGCACGCGCTCAGTGTGCCACTCGCGCAGCGGCGAGTACAGGGCAGGCGCGGCAGTAGGAAACTAGCGAGCGAGAGCGCTCCTATGCCGAGGGGTGCTCGACAGATACCATTCCTGTACCCGGGCGGGGCGCGTGCCGCCGACGCGCTCGGAGTCATCGAAGAGGACGGCTGGTCGTTGGTGAAGCGTGTCGATCGACGCACGATGACGCGCAGCGCGCACCGCTGAGGCTCGCCATGCTCGTGCTCTCGCGTGTGCTGCGTCGATGGAGTCTGCTCAGCGCACTCGTTCTCTCGGTCGCCGTCATCACGAGCCTCATCGTGGCGACCGGCGTGCTGCTCGAGCAGCGGGCCGATGCAGGTGTGCGAGGCGAGTTTGCCGGGCTGTCGGGCGATGACCGCGCACTCAGACTCTCCCTGCCGCTCGCGGATGACGCGACGGCGCAAGACGCTGCAGTACGCGGGGCAATCGAGGGCGACTTCGCGCGGGCCGACGCGGGTATCGCGACCGACCGCATCGTGGAGGGCCGCGTCAACCTCACGCTCAGTGAGGCACCGATCGACGCCGATGCCGCCACGACCGCGCCCCGCCCGATCCAGGTGTTCAGCGTGCCCGACGTGCCCGAGCGTGCCGAGGTGGTGGCAGGCGAGTGGTCGGGCGCGGGCGGCGCCACAATGCAGGCCGATGCTGCCGAGACGCTCGGCATCGAGGTCGGTGAGGTCATCGACCTCAACGGCGAGCTCTTCGAGGTGACCGGCACGTGGCGAGTGCTCGACCCGCTCGACCCGCGCTGGACGGACTCGCTGCTCGTCACGGAAGGCGCCGCGCGCGAGCGTTTCGCCGCCGTCTTCGTCGAGGAGGGGGAGTGGAGTCGCCTCGGCGAAGCCCAGGCAACGTGGAGCATCGTGCCCGACGTGGCCGACCTCACCCTCGATGACCTGTCGACGCTGCCCCGAGTCTGGTCACGGCTCTCGGGCTCACTGCGCGAAGCGGTGGGCGATCTGGAAGGGCTGGAGCGTCGCGGCGAGTTCGTGGCTGCGGCGAACGTCGTCGAAGCGAACGTGCTGGGGTTGGCCGCCGTAGAACCGGTCGTGCGGGTGCTCATCGCCGTCGTCGGCCTCGCCACGCTCGGTCAACTGGCCCGACTGCTCGCGCTCGCTCGCGTCGACGAGGCACGACTGCTGTGGTCGCGGGGCTCATCGACACTGACACTCACGGTGCGCGCCGCAGGCGAAGCCCTCGTCGTTGGCGCACTCGGTGCGGCACTCGGCGTCGCGGCCGCCGCCGCGCTGCTCGTCGCCCAGGGGGTGTCTGGGCCGCTGCTGTCCTGGGCGCCCGCGGCGGTCACGGGCGCGGGCGTCGCGGCACTCGCCGCGGCAGTGACCGGCCTCGCATCGTGGGGCGTCGTTCGCCGCTTCGACGTCGACCGCGGCGCTTCGTCGATGCGCAGGGCACGCACGGCAGGCCTCGGCCTGGTCGTGGTCGTCACAGCAGCGGCCGCCCTCTCGACCTGGCAGCTGCTGCTCTACGGTTCGCCGCTCATCCCCGACGCGCGCGGTGAGCTCTCGGTCGACCCCGTGCCGGTTGCCGCACCCGCCCTGCTGCTCATCGCTGGGGTGCTCATCGTCGCCATGGGTGTGCCGATGATCGTGCGGCTGCTCGATCGCCCGCGACGCAATTCATCGGTGGTCGGTGCGCTCGCCGTCGCTCACGTGGCTCGCCGCCCCGAGGTCGCGACGGCCTCGGTCGCCATGTCGGCCATCACGGTCTCGGTGATCGTCTTCGCCGCCGCCTACGCGGGCACCTGGACGCTGTCGTTCGACCGCAGTGCTCAGTCTCGCGCCGGTTCCGACATCGCGGCGATCGTGCCCGCCGGTATCTCGTCGCACGCGGTCGATGCGGTCAGCGCTGTGCCCGGCGTCATCGGGGTCGCGACGTTGCACGAGGAAGAGCTGCAAATCGGCGGTCAGCAGTTCTCTCTCGTCGCCGCGGCACCGGATGCCCTCCGCGACCTCGCCGCCCCCGCAGCGCTCCCCGGCGCACGTGACCTGGCCGAGGCGCTGCGAGTCGACCTGCCCGGCCCCGTTGTGCCCGCCGGTGCCGAGCGCCTCGAACTCACCGCGCTCGTCGCGGGCTTCACGATCGCCCCGGAGATCACTCTGCAGTTCTCCGATGGCTACGGCGTCATGCGCGCGGTGGCGCTGCAGGTGCAGTCGCTCGACGCTGCCGAGAACCCTGCCGAGAGCCCTGCCGAGAACCCTGCCGAGAGCCCTGCCGAAAGCGGGCTCATCGAGTACGCAGCCGAGCTGCCGCCGTCGGTGCGCGACGCGCCGGGACCGTTGCGCGTGTTGGCGATCGATGCCGAGATCGACGCTGACGCCAACGCCGTGCCCTTCGACGCGACGGGCGTCTGGGAGCTCGCATCGCTGCGCAGCGCGGGCCCATCGGCAACCACCGAGAGCGACATCGCCGTGTACTGGAACCCGACCTCGCTCGACCTTCGACTCGCGCCGCCGCAGTCGAGCGAGTCGGGCCGCGGATTCGTGGCTGATTCGAGCGCGCGCAGCGTGCGACTTGCTCCGCGAGTGCTGTCGAGTGACGCCGTGCCGGTCGTGGTGTCGCAGGCGCTCGCCGAGACCGTCGCGGCGGGCGTCGGAGACACCATCAGTCTGCGGAGCGTGAGCGGGGCATCCCCGTTCAATGCCACCATCATCGACGTCGTCGCAGCGGTGCCGAGCGCGCCCGACCCGCGTGCCGTGCTCATCGATCTCGGCTTCGTGCGAACCCTGCAGTTCGCCGCCACCGAGCCGGTGCCCGCGCTGCGCCTGCTGTGGATCGGCGTGGATGAGGCAGCGGCAGACGTGGCTGCGACGGGCGAGGCCGCACGCGTGCTCTTGCCTGCCGGTAGCCGCATCGACGACGCGATCGAACTGCCACTGCGCACCGCGCTGGGTTCGGCTGTGCTCGCGCTGTGGTTGACCGCGTGGGGAAGTGCCGTGCTCGCCCTCGTCGTGATCGCGTCATCGGTGCGAGCGCAACGGCGCGACCGACGGGCCGAGGTCGCGGTGCTACGCGCGCTCGGCGTGAGTGCTTCTCGGCAAGGTGCGATCGCGTGGAACGAGGTGGCGCTCACCGTGTTCGCCGGCGCGCTCGGAGGACTCGCCGCGGGGGTTGCCGTCGCACAGCTCGCCGTCGTGCCCTTCGCCCGGGCGGCTCTGCCGGGCGACGTGGCCGCGGCGGTGACCACGTTGGCGTTCGACGGCGAGACCGGCGCGCTCGCACTCGGGGTCGTTGCCCTCGGCCTCGTCGTCATCGCCCTCGCGGCTGCACTCCGCATCGCTCGCGACGCGCGCACCGCCGGCAGCGTGGAGCGTGACCGATGACCCGCACTCGACTTACGGCGCCCGGCCTGCTTCTGCGCCATCTGCGCAGCGGGGGAGCCGTGTCGCTGCTGCTGCCCGTGCTCGTGCTGCTGGCCGTGCTCAGCATCGCGCTCGCGCCTCGAGCGCTCGGCCAGGTGGCGACCGACGAAGTGCAGCAAGACCTCGCGCAACAGTCGCCGCTCATCGTCGATCTGGTCGCGACGGGTCGGCTGGGCATCCCGCTCTCCGAATCGCGACTCGGCACCGAGTACTTGACCGACACGACCGAGTCAGCGCTCGAGGCGTTTCGCGAGCGCATCCCGTCACCGCTGCTCGACGCGACGGGCCCGATCTCGTGGATGGTGCAGACTCCCGTCGACACCGCCGAAGTGGCCGACCTCGAGGCGCGCGCGACCCTCTCGCTGAGCATCGACCTCGAGTGGCTCGACCAGGTCGACATCGTCGAGGGCGTCGCGCCGACCGGGTGGGCGCCCATCGGAGGCGTCGGTCTCTCCGCCGGTGAGCCGCCGCCCATCGAGGTGGCGATCTCGACAGCCTCTGCCACGGCACTCGGCGTCGAGGTCGGCGACGTCATCGGGTTCACGCCGGCCCCGCTCGTCGTCACGGCCGTGTACGAACCGCGCGAGCCGACCGACCGTCGGTGGATGCACGCGGCCGACCTCGCTGCGCCGCAAGTGCTGCGGGGCGAGCGTGCAGAGACCATCATCCGCACCTCCGTCTACGTGTCGCCTGAGTCGTTCGCCTCGTTGACAGAAGAGCTCGCGGTCGGCACGATGTGCGCCTGGATGCCCATTGACCCCGCGTCGATGAGCTATGCCGACGCGGTCGAGCTCGAAGAGCAAGCGCGCCAAGTGCTCACTGCCAGCCCGGGTCTGCAGTACGGCGGCGAGCTCGACTTTCGCAGCAACCTGCCCGACCTCATCGCCGCGACGATGGTGCGCGTCGCCGCCATGTCGGCGCTCATCGCTCTCAGTGTCTCCGGTCTCGCGGGCGTGCTCGTCGCCGTCTTCGCACTGGGCGTTCGGTCGGTGCTCACCCGCCGGGCGACCGCGTTGAGTCTCGCCGCAGCTCGCGGAGCGGGTGAGTTGCAACTACGCGGGGTCATGGCACTCGAGATGCTCGTGCTCTCGATGCCCGCAGCGGTGCTCGGCGTGGCGATCGCCGCGACGCTCATCCCCGACGAGTCGGGGCCACTCGAGACGCTGCTGCCGGCCGCGGTGGGGTTGATTCCCGCGCTGCTCGCGGGGGCCCTCACGACGGCTCGTCCGAGTGCCCGGCGCCGGCACGACCTCACGAGCCCGGCTCGCAGCAGGGCCAGAATCATCATCGAACTGTCGGTCGTCGCGCTCGCCGCGCTCGCGCTGCTGCTGCTCTCGCGTCGCGGACTGGCGGGGCCGAGCACCGTCGTCGGCATCGACCCCCTGCTGAGCGCGACACCCCTGCTGCTCGCCATTGCGGCCTGCCTCGGTGCGCTGCGGCTCTACCCGTGGGTGTTGCGCGCCGTGCAGCAACGGGTGCGCCGTCGCGGCGACGCGACCGCCGTCTTCGGCAGCGCCCGCGCCCTGCGCGACCCTGCTCTGGGCTTCGCCACCGCCCTGGCGCTCGTCGTGGGCGTCTCGATCGTCGTGTTCTCGACGGTGCTGTCGAGCACGGTAAGTGCAGGGCTCATCGATCGCGCCGCTGTCGAGGTCGGTGCCGATGCGAGGCTGCAGGCAGCCGTCATCGACGACTCGATGATCGCCGCAGTGCGCGAGCTCGAGGGCGTCACCGCCGCGGTCGCCTACTCCGTGACCCCAGACGTTCCCTTCGTCGTCGACGGCGATGACCGCACTGCTTCCGTCATTGTTGCCGACGCCGCCGCCCTCCAGGCGGTTCGCCCTGACCTCCCCGACGCATCGTTCGCTGCCGGCGCCGTGCCCGTGGTGCTGTCGTCCAACTGGAGCGCGGTGTCGGTCGGCGCGACGGGCACTCTCGGTGAGGCCGACATCGTCGTCGCCGACGTCATCGACGCCGGTGTGCTGCCCGGTGCCGGCCGAGGCTGGATTCTCGTGGATGCTGATGCCGCTGCCGCCCTCGGCGTCGAGCTCGCCGTGCCGACGGTCGCGCTGCTGAGCGTGGCCGACGACGCCGACCCCGCGAGCCTCACCGCTGAGGCCCGACAGATCATCGAGCAGGCTCAGCCCACCGGCGCAGCGGTCGTGACCTCCACCGACCGCGCGACGGCGCTCGCCACCGCCCGCACCCCCATCGTCGAGGGTCTTGAGGCGGCGCTCGTCATCGCCGCGCTCGCCTCGCTCGCACTCATGCTCATCACGATCGTGCTCGCGACCGCGGCCGCCGCCGCGGCGCGCAATCGACTGTTGGGCATTCTGCGCGTGATCGGCATGTCGACGGCGCAGTTGCGTCGCGTGCAGTCGTGGGAGCTCGGACCCCTCGCGGTCGTCGCCCTCGCCGTCGGCACGCTCCTCGGCCTCGTGCTGCCCACGCTCGTCACCGCAGTGCTCGACTTGCGCGACTTCATCGGCGGAGAGGCCGTCGTGGGCGCGGTCATCGAGCCGCTGCCGGTGCTGCTTGTGCTGGCCCTCTTCGCGGGCATCGTTGCGGTGGCGGCGGTCATCGCGCTCGCCCTCGGTCGCCGCCTTGCGCCGGCTGGAATACTCACGATGGGAGACTCATCATGATGCAGATCGACTGCGCCGATCTCGTGCGCATCTTCTCGGCCGAAGGTGTTGAGGTGCAAGCGCTGCAGGGGCTGACCCTCGGCGTCGACCGCGGAGAGCTCACGGCGATCGTGGGTGCTTCCGGTTCGGGCAAGTCGACTCTGCTGTCGATCTTGTCGGGCCTCGACCGGCCGACTGCCGGCCGAGCGAGCGTCGCAGGGCACGACTTGCTGACGATGACCGCGCGCGAGCGCACCCTCTTTCGTCGCCGCACCATCGGTTTCGTCTGGCAGCAGACGTCACGCAACCTGCTGCCCTACCTCACAGCCGGCGAGAACATCGCCCAGTCACTCGCGATCGCTCGGCGCCCCCGTGCTCAGCGGTCGCGACGAGTGGATGACCTACTCGAGCTGCTCGATATCGGCGAGCTGCGCGACCGACGCCCTCCCGAGATGTCGGGAGGTCAGCAGCAGCGTGTCGCGATCGCTGTGGCTCTCGCGAACGAACCCGAAGTGCTCTTCGCCGATGAGCCGACCGGCTCGCTCGATGAGGCCAACTCGCAGAGGGTCTTCGATGCCTTGCGCGACGTCAACGAGCGGCTCGGAGTCACCGTGCTCATCGTGACGCACGACAGCGACGTCTCGACGCAAGTGCGCCGCACCGTGCAGATTCGCGACGGTCGCACCTCGACCGAAGTTCTGCGCAGCACCCGGCTCGACGAGCACGGCACCGAGCACCTGCACGCTCGCGAGTACGCGGTGCTCGACAAGGTCGGCCGAATGCAGTTGCCGCAGGACTACATCACGCGACTCGCGATGCGCGACCGAGTGCGTCTCGAGCTCGAAGAGGATCACGTGCAAGTGCACCGCGCCGACTCGGAGGATGAACGATGACCGGTCGTCACGCGGCACCCCGCACCGTGGTGGTGCAGTGCGCAGGCCTCAGCCGCCATTACGGCGAGGGGATCAGCCGCGTCGACGCCCTCGTCGATGCGCACCTCGAGATCGCAGCGGGTGAACTCGTGGTGCTGCGAGGGCCCTCGGGCTCGGGC
>SXGT01515428.1_pt1 | contig 24615 bp, 13 predicted proteins | sample 3176221 | NCBI WGS metagenome assembly SXGT01 (sample SAMN11356862, study PRJNA531348) | freshwater metagenome | isolation source: freshwater sample F1-120 | place: China: Fuxian Lake, Yuxi | collected 2017-12-25
GATGACGCTCGCTAGGAAGCCCAGCTCGACCGCTTCATGTTCATGGTCAAGGTCGACTACCCGTCGGCGGCCGAAGAGCGCGAGATCTTGCGCCGCACGACCGAAGACCGCACCGTCGACATCAGGCCGGTGCTCGGCGCCGAAGAGATCTTCGCGCTGCAGGCAATCGTCCGGAAGGTGCCGATCGCCGACGCCGTGCTCGAGTACGCGCTGCGCCTGACGCGGCAGACGCGCCTCACCACCGGCGAAGCGCCGGCGTGGGTCAAGGAGTGGTTGCAGTGGGGTGCGGGCCCGCGCGCCAGCCAGAACCTCGTGCTCGGCGCCAAGGCGCACGCGCTGCTGCAGGGCCGCTTCTACGTCGCCGCCGAGGACATCCGCGCGGTCGCGAAGCCGGTCATGCGCCACCGCCTGATCACCAGCTTTGCCGCCGAAGCCGAAGGCGTCACCACGGACAAGGTGGTCGAACGCCTGCTGCAGGAAACGCCGGCAAACGAAAGCCAGGCCCTCGCCGACGGCAAGTTGCCGAAGGTGATCGCGCAAGGATGAAGGCGCTGCCGGCGCCTGCATGCCCTGGTGAAACCCGCTGGCCCGGGCCGCGGCCGACCACGCGCACCACGCGTCGGGCGGCCGAGGCCAGCACCAGTGTCCCGTTGGCCAGGCAGCCGTCGTCGCCAACCCTCGCCGGTCGTACTTCCGTCCCGCAACTTCGCTGAGCTGCCATGACCGAGATCCCCACGAACTACCTCGACCCGCAGGTGCTCAACAAGGTCAGTCGCCTCGAACTGCGGGCCCGGCTCGTCGTCGAAGGCTTCGTGACCGGCATGCACAAGTCGCCATACCGCGGCTTCTCGGTCGAGTTCGCGCAGCATCGCGAGTACGTCCCCGGCGACGACCTGCGCCACCTCGACTGGAAGATCTTCGCCAAGGCCGACCGCTTCGTGATCAAGCAGTACGAAGAAGAGACCAACCTGCGCGCCCACCTGTTCCTCGACCAGAGCGAGTCGATGAACTACGCGCACGACGGCGGCATGGCCAAGTTCGACTACGGCGCCACTGCCTGCGCTTCGCTCGCCTACCTGATCCAGCAGCAGGCCGACGCCGTCGGCCTCACGCTGTTCGATGAGAAGGTCGCGCGCCAGGTGCCGCCGTCGAACACGCGCGCCAGCCTCGGCAACCTGTTCGGCGCCCTCGAAACAGCGAAGACCCGCAAGCAGAAGACCAAGGTCGGCGCGGTGCTGCACGAACTCGCCAACCAGGTGCGGCAGCGCGGCATGGTGCTGATCTTCAGCGACCTGTTCGACCAGCCGGAAGAAGTGTTGAAGGGTCTGCGCGAGATCGCCAGCCGTGGCCACGACATCGTCGTGTTCCACATGTTCGATCGCGACGAGATCGAGTTCCCGTTCGAACGCATGACGCTGTTCCAGGGCATGGAGCAGATGCCCGAACTGCTGTGCGACCCGAAGTCGCTGCGCGACGCCTACCTCGCCGAGATCGAAGGCTTCGCCGACACGATTCGCAAAGGCTGCCTCGGCCAACGCATCGACTACGTGCGCGTCGTCAACAACATGCCGCTCGACGTGGTGCTGACCTCGTACCTCAGCGCCCGCGCCGCGCGCGCCAAGCGCCGCAAGTAGGCCGCACGGATGTCGTTCCTCAACCCCGCGCTGGTCGCCGGCACGCTGCTGTTCGCAGTCCCGCTCGTCATCCACCTGCTCAACCGGCAGCGGCACAAGAAGCGGCCGTGGGCGGCGATGGAGTTCCTGCTGCGAGCGTGGCAGAAGCAGCGCAATCGGCTGCGCAACGAGAACCTGCTGCTGCTGCTGCTGCGTTGCCTCGTGCCGATCCTGCTGGCGCTGGCCATCGCGCGACCCGTGCTGCAGGGCGCCGCCGGGCTGTTCGGCGACGGCGGCACCGTGCACCACGTGGTGGTCATCGACGGCAGCTACAGCATGGGCTACCGCGAGGACGGTTCGTCCAGCTCGTTCGACCGCGCCCGCACGATGGTCGGCAAGCTGCTCGACCGCTTCGAACAGAACCAGGACCGCAGCGACAAGGTGACGATGGTGCTCGGCGGCGTGCGCCCGCGCTTCCTCGTGCGCGGCGATCTCGACCTGGCGTCGGCCCGCAACCAATGGCTGGCGATGCAGAAGCCCGAGGACGGCGCCGGCGAACTCGCCGATTCGCTGCGCCAGGTGCTGACCGCACTCGAGGAAGGCAACGACCCCGACGTGCGCGTCTACGTGTTCACCGATCTGCAGGCGCGCTCGCTCGGCAAGGCGCTGCAGGCGCCGGACGAGAAGCCATCGGCCGAGCTGACCGACACCGCGCGCGACGTGGTCGAACAGCTGAAGAAGCGGCAAGGCACGCAGGTCCACTGGATCGACACCGGCCCGTTCGCGCGCACGCGCCAGGGCGGCATCGCCGACAACGTGCAGGTCACCGAACTGCGCGTGCAGCAGCCCGCCGCCGTGCTGCGCACGCCCGTCGACGTCGTGGTGACGCTGAAGAACCGCGGCCAGGCGGCGGTCGACAGCGAGATCACGCTGGAGATCGACGGCGGTGAGCCGATGCGCAAGGTCGTCAACGTGCCGGCCGGCGCCGAAGGCGAAGCGGACTTCCAGGTCGTGTTCCGCGAGAACGGTCGCCATCGCTTGCGCGCGACGCTGCCGGCTGACGGCCTCGTCGCCGACGACGAACGCTTCCTATGCCTCGAAGTGCGCGATCGCATCCGCGTGCTGCTGGTCGATGGCGAAGCCGGCAGCGATCCGCTGCAGTCGCACGCCTTCGTCTGGCGCATGCTGGATCCGGATCCGACCAGCCTGCCGATGTTCGCGGTGGACGTGGTCGATCTGGTGGCGCTGCTCGGCGGCCAGTGCACGCCGAAGGACTACGACGTGGTCGTACTCGCCGATGTCGAGCGACTCAACGAACGCGCCACCACCGCGGTGCTCGACGCCCTGCGGGCCGGGCGCGGCCTGTTCGTCGCGTTCGGCGAACGCGCCGACGTCGCCAGCTACAACCTGCACCTGCACGCCGCCGGCGAAGGCCCGATGCCGTTCCGCCTGCTGGGCAAGCAGGGCGGTCCACTCGGCAGCGCCGTCGCCCGCAACCTCACCATCGAAGCGCGGGAGCACCCGCTGCTGCGCGAGTTCGCCGAAGAGTCGTGGCGCGAGATCCTGCAGGCAGTGCCGATCGCGCGCTGGCACGGCGTCGCCGCCGATTCGCTGGGCAAGACGGCGACCGTGCTGGCGCGGCTCACCGATGCCGACCGCACGCCGGTCCTCGTCGCCAACGATTTCGGCGAAGGCAAGGCGGTGTTCCTGCAGTCGCCGATCGCGTCGATGTATCGCGCCGAACGCTGGAACCTGCTGCACGAGTTGAACGTGGCGTTGCCGTTCTTGTTCGGCACCGCCCAGTGGCTGGCGCTGCCGGCCCTCGACCCGTTCCAGGCGCAGGTCGGCGCCGAACTCACGTGCTCGCTCCCGGCGCGTCCGGAGAACGTCGAAGTGCAGCGCCCCGAACGCGACGGCCGCGCCAAGGCCCCCCTCGGCGAAGAGCCGGTGGCCTTGGCCGGCGATCGCTTCCGCATGCCGTCGCTGAACGACACCACATTCGCCGGCTTCTACCTGTTCGACATGGTGCTCGATCGTCCTGCCGGCAAGGAGGCGCTCGCACTGCCGTTCGCGGTCAACGTCGACCCCGACGAAGGCGACCTGCGCTACGCGCCGCACGAACAGGCCCGCACCGCTCTCGGCATCGACGTCGTGCTCGACAACCTGCCCGCGATCGCCGAATCGGCCGACGATCCCGATCGCAGCGAACTCGGCTCGACCTTCCTGCTCATGACCCTGCTGTTCGTGCTCGCCGAAGCGGCGCTGGCACGCTACGTCTCCGTGCGGCGGAACTGACATGCCGCTGCCCGCCCTCTTGTTCCAGGATCCGAAACCACCGACCACGGGCGGCGAGACCTACGTCGAGCAGACCTTCCGGTTCCTGGCGCTGCCGCCAACCTGGGTCACCGCCCTCGTGGTGCTGCCGGCAACGGTGCTGTTCGCGTGGTGGTGCTACGGCGGCCTGTCGCGCCTCGAACGGCCGGTGCGCATCACGCTGTCGGTGCTGCGCTGGCTCGCGATCGTCGTCTGCTGCCTGCTGCTGTTCCAACCGGCCTTCGAGATCACCACCTACCGGCGCACGCAGAACCAGGTGCACGTGCTGGTCGACGACAGCGCCAGCATGTCGCGCAAGGACCGCTACCCGGCCGAAGAGCAGCGGGAACCGCTGCAAGCCTTGCTGCCGGGTGTCGACCTCACCACGCGGTCGCGCAGCGATCTCGTGCGCGAGGTGCTGGAACGTCCGCAAGGCCTGGTGGCGAAGCTCGCGGAAACGCACGACGTGCGCCTGTTCCGCGTGCAGCGCAAACCCGCGCAGATCCGCTCGCTCGCGGAGATCACGGCGCAGGGCAACCGCACCGCACTCGGCGATGCCCTCGACCTGCACCTCGCCGCCACCGCCGGCACCAACCTCGATGCGGTGATCCTGGTCTCCGACGGCCGCGTCAACGCCGGCCTCGACCCGGTCGAAGTCGCCAAGAACTACGGCCTGCGCGGCATCACCATCCACACCCTCGGCGTCGGCGATCCCGAACCACCGCGCAACGCGTGGCTGGTCGGACCGCCGGGCCCGAAGGAAGCCCTGTGCCTGGAGCAGGTCGGCTTCGACGTCACGCTGCGCGCCGAAGGACTCGCCGGCGAACGCGCCCGCATCGAGTTGCAGGGCTCGCGCGACGGCGGCCCGTTCCAGGCGCTCGCCACTGCCTCCGGCGAACTGCCGAAGGATGGCGAATCCACCAAGGTGCGCGTGTTCCACTCCTTCGAGGATCCGGGGGACTGGACCTTGAAGTTCACGCTGGCCGGCTTGCCCGAGGAGAGCCAGCTCGACGACAACACCGACCTGCGCTTCCTGCGCGTCAACGACGAGAAGATCCGGGTTCTCTACCTCGAGGACCGGCCGCGCTGGGAGTATCGCTACGTCAAGAACGGCCTGAAGCGCGTCGATCCGAGCATCGTCATGCAGGCGGTGATGTTCGACGCCAGCCCGAAGTTCGAACAGGAACACAGCAAGGACCTGCCGCCGCTACGCGACATCCCGCGCACCGAGAAGGAACTGTTCGCCTTCCACGTGGTGGTGTTCGGCGACGTCTCGCCGGAACGCATCGCGCCCACCGAAGAAGGGCGGCGCCGCTGGCTCGAGATGCTGGTGCGCTTCGTCGAGTTCGGCGGCGGCGTCGCGTTCCTGTTCGGCGACGCGGCGATGCCCGAACGCTACCGCGGCACGCCGGTGCAGGATCTGCTGCCGGTGGTGCTCGAAGACCGCTCCTGGGTCGCCGCCAATCGGCCGCGCCGCGATGTCGAATGGCACCCGCTGCTCGAGAATGCGACGCAACCGCACGACATGTTGCTGCTGCAGCGCGACCCGGCCTTCAACCGGCGGCTGTGGGAAGAAGGCCTGCCCGGCTTCTTCGTGCACTACCCGGTGCAACGCGGCAAACCCGGCTCGACGGTGCTGCTGCGCCACCCCACCGACTCCAACACCTACGGCAAGCGACCGCTGCTCGTGGTCGGCCCGCATCCGCGCGGCAGCACGATGTTCCTCGCCACCGACGAGACCTGGCGCTGGCGCGATCCGTACGCCGAGGTCTACATGGACACGTTCTGGCGGAACGTCGTGCGCACGCTGGCCCAAGGCCGCCTGCAACGCCGCTCGGACCTGCTCGAACTGACGGTGGACAAGGCCCAGCTCGAAACCGGCGACAAGGTGCGCGTGCAGTTGCGCGTGCACGATTCGGAACTGCAGCCGGCGGTCGCCGCCGAGCAGCCGATCTTCCTGCGCGACACCGCGCAGAAGACCGAGAAGCGCATCCTGCGCGCGGTCCCGGGCGAGCCTGGCCTCTACCAGGCCTCGTTCACCATGGCCGAGTCGGGCGCCTTCAGCTTCCTGGTGTTCGCCAACCAGAACCCGGCCGACACCGTGCTGGCGCGCGAGGACGTGCTGGTGCGGGTGCCGGACAAGGAAATGGCGGATTCAAGCCAGGACGCCGAACTGCTGCGCGCGGTCGCGGCGGCCAGCCGCGGTGGCGATGCCGTCGGCCGGTATGCCTTCCTGGCCGATGCGGACGACCTCGCCGCCGAGTTCCAGAACCGCAAGAGCTGGGAGAGCCGGGAGGACACCCGGACCCGCCCCGCCTGGGACACGATTTGGTCGCTTTTGCTGCTGCTCGGCCTGCTGGCCGCAGAGTGGCTTCTCCGCAAACGCGCCCGGCTCGTATAGCAAGCCGTTCCTATCCCCGCTTGGCGAACGGGTACTTCCGACAAGAACGGCACTTCCCCGCCAGTCGCGCCGCCGCCGGTTCCGATGCACAATGCTGTCATGGGCGTAGCGCCAGTTCGAAGTCGCGCGGCCGGGCGCCGGTTCCCGACCCTCGTGGGCCTGCTTGCGTGCATCGGGCTCGCTATCCCACTGTCGGCGCAACGGGTTGCGCAGCGACAGGTCGAGACGCCAGTCGACTTCAAGACGAGCCAGGACGACAACCTGTTCTCGCTGCTGCGGTCGCAGGACCACATCCACGAGTTCGAAGAGGCGCTGCGCGAACTCGCCGCCGACGACAGCAAGGCCGCGGTGTCGCGTCTGCACGCCCTGCTGCAGATCGAGAACGGTGGCGTGGTGCCGGTGGGACCGCGCCGCTTCGTGGGGCTGCGGCTGGCGGTGATCCTCACCCTCGCCAACCTGCCCGAGAAGGCGCGCGCCGAGTACGACCGCCTGGTCGAAGCCGAAGGTGGCACCGCCGACGGCCTGCTGGTGCTGCCGCCCGACCAGCTGCTGCGCACCGCCGAACGTTTCCCCGCGAGCACCCTGGGCCAGCGCGCGCGCGTGCGCCTCGGTGACCTCGCTCTCGTCGACGGCGACGGCCTGTCGGCGCAGGGCCACTTCCGGCTGGCGCTCGACGGCGCCCCGATCGGCAGCGCCGAGGAGAAGCGGATCGCCGAACGGCTGCACTGCGCCAGCGTGCTGCACGATGCCGACAGCGCGAGGGCCGCGGCCATGGCCGGCGTGCCGGCCCCGATCGACGACGACGTGCTGCAGGTGGTGGTCGATGGTGGCGAACCGCGGCGCCACGGCGCACTGGGCGGCGGTGGCTCCGGCCGCACGCCGATGGCCAACATCGCCGGCCGCCCCGATTCGCGCTATTCGCCGCCGGTGATGGCGCCGGGCTTTGGCATGCGCGACATCGGCAACTTCGCGATGTACCCGGTCGGCGACCTCGACGGCATCTACGTCAACACCGGTCGCGAGGTGATCGCCTACGACCCGCTGCGCTCCGACATCGCGTGGACTTCGATCACGCCGATGCAGGACGACCGCAACGACCACTACAACGACGCGGGCGACGGCATCAACCAGGACATGGCCCTGGCGGCGGCGTGTGACGCCGACGTCGTGGTCGCCGCGCTGCAGGTGCCCGAACGCAGCAAGACCGTCGACTTCCAGGGCAGCCTGCGGGTGATGAGCAAGATGCCGCTGCGCCGCCTGTTCGCGTTCTCGCGGCAGTCCGGCAAGGTGCTGTGGTCGCACTTCGACCAGCTCGACGGCCCGCGCACCCGCGCCTTCCGCGGCCACGAAGCCTGCGCCAACCCACTGATCGCCGGCGACGTGGTGTATGCGCCGGTCCACGACCGCGCCGGCGCCATCGCGTTCTCGGTCGGCGCCTACGACCTGCGCACCGGCAAGCAGAAGTGGCGCCGCCTCGTCTGCAGCAGCCAGCAGGACGTCAACATGTTCGGCAACGCGCGCACCGAGTTCGCCGCGTCGCCGCTGGCGTTGAGCGACGGCCTGTTGCTCGGCACGTCGAACCTCGGCGTCGCCTTCGCGCTCGAAGCCGCCACCGGCCGCGTGCGCTGGATCGCCTCGTACGACATCGTCAACATCCCGCGCTCGAACCCGCACCACCACCAGGATCGGCACGTCTTCTTCGCCAACAACGCACCGGTGGTCGTCGACGGGGTCGTCTGCATGACGCCGCTCGACTCGCAGTTCGTGCTCGCCTTCGATTGCGAACAGGGCCGGCAACTGTGGCGCCTGCCCGCCGAAGCGACGATCGCCGGCACCGACAACCGCGTGCTGTGGCTGTGCGGCGCCCTCGGCGAGGAGTTCGTGATGGCGGGCTCGGGTGCGATCGCCGTGCGCGCCCGCCCCGACGCGACCGCGCGGCCGCGGCTGCGGCAATTGGTGCGCCCGGAAGTGCTCGGCGATCGCCGCAACAGCCTGCTCAACGGCCGCCCCGCCGTCACCGCCAACGGTGTCTGGTTCGTGCGCAACGATTCGCTGCTCGGCTTCGACCGTTCGGGCGAACCGCTCGGCGACGGCGAAGTCCGCCTCAACCGGCTGCTGCCGGGCAATCTGCTCCTGGTCGGCGGCATCGCGGTGTCGCTGCGCCAGACCGGCCTCGACATCGCCTTCGACAAGAACGCCCTGCGGGCCCACGTCGAAGCGCGCGTCGCGCAGTCGCCGGACGATCCCTCCGCCTTGCTGCGGCTCGCCAGCCTGCACCGCGCGCTGTTGCCGGTAGTTGCCACCGCCGAGGCGACCGCCGCCGTGCAAGCCATCTACCGGCGCGGGCTCGAGGCAGCGCTGAAGAAGGGACTCGCGAAGAACCACCCGGTCCGCACCGCCTTGCAGCGCGAGCTGTTCGAGCATGCGCTGGCCACCGCGAAAGCGGCACTGCAGGGGAGCGCGCCCGACACCATGGCGCGCCTCGAACAAGCGCGCGCCGTCGCCCCCGACGCGCAGCGTTGGATCGAAGTGCAGTTGCTCGTGCTGGCCCGTTGTGCCGGCGATCGGCAACGGTTCCACCAGGAACTCGATCGCCTGCTGGCCGAAGTCGGCGATGCCACCTGGCCACTCGGCGACGGCGTGCCGGTGCGAACCTGGGTGCAATGGCAGCGCGCGGCGACGACCGAGTCGCCGGCCGCTGCAGTGCTGCTGTGGCAGGAGCTGATCGAGCGCCATCCCGACCTGCCGCTCGGCGACGGCAATGCGCACGCCGTCGCCACCGCCGCGATCGCGGCGCTGGTGAAGCAGCACGGCGCCGCCTGCTACGAACCGGTGCAGGCGCGCGCGATCGCCGCGTTGGCGGCAGCCGGCAACGACCGCATTGCCCTCGAAGCGCTGGTGCGCACGTTCCCGAACAGCAAGACCGCCGACGAGGCCCGCGTGAAGCTGCTCGACCTCGCCGTCGCCAGCGGCGACCTCGCGGTCGTGTGCACGATGCTCGCCAGCACCGGCAGCGGCGGCGAAGTGCCCCCCGGCGTACTGCGCCGCGTCATGGTGACCGCCCAGAAGAGCGGCAACCTCGCCCTCGCCCGTGCGATGGCGCGGCAACTGGAACCGCACCAGAACCTGACGAGCGATTGGCAGGAGGACGCCGGCGGCACCTACGGCGACGGGCTGCGCCGCACTACGTTGCCGGCGGACCAGGTCCCGCCGCTCGTCGTGCCGGAAGCGAAGTTGGCCCACGTGCCGCCACGCTCGACCGGCGAAGCGATGTCGCTGCTGACCACGATGCAGCCGGCCGGTTTCGCGCGCATGGACAACGCGCCGGTCTACGTGCGCAGCGGCGCCGAACTGGTCGCGCTCGACATGTTGGCGCCCAGCGCCGACGCGGCCGTCCTGTTCGCTTTGCCCATCGACTACGTGCAGCACGTCGTGGTGTGCAGCCACGTGCTGGTGGTGCCCGACATGGAACGGGTGTTCGCCGTCGACCACCGCAGCGGGGCCCGGTTGTGGGAACTGCCGAACGAACGCAACCGCCAGATCGAGAGCCTCGGCGTGCAGTCCGGTGTGCTGCTGTTGTGGCGGCAACCGAACACGCTCGAAGGCAGCGCCGAACTGCTCGGCGTCGAGCCGTTGACCGGCGTGCGCCTGTTCGCGTTGACGTTCCCGGGCAACAGCCTGAAGCCGAAGGCGATCGAAGGCGCCTTGCTGCACCTCGACCTCGCCGCCGACGGCACCGCCACGTTGCGCACGCTCGACGCAGTGACCGGTCGCACCCGCCGCATCACGTCGATCGATCGGGCGCTGCTGCGCACGCACGTCGGCATCGAACCCGACAGCCTGTCGGCACGCCTGTTTCCGCAGTGGCTCGTCAGCGACGGCGAACGCGTGTTCCTGCCGGTCGAAGGTTCGTTGTCCGGCGAAGCGCCGCGCCTGTGCGCCATCGACGCCAACGGCAAGCTGGCCTGGCATTGGCGCGGCAGCCAGGGCGGCCAACTGCTGCTCGCAGCCTGCCACGGCGGGCACTTCGTGTTCGCCGAGGGCGGCGACCGCGGCCCGGCGCGCCTCGTCGTGCTCAACGCCAAGGACGGCAGCCGCGTGCGCGAAGTCGACATCGGCCGCGACGCCGCGATCCTCAATTGGGAACCGTCGTGGCTGGCCAACCCCGCCCCCGACCGCATCGCGATCGAGTCGTTCGCCGATGGCGACCGCACGCAACGCCAGTTCGTCTGCTGCACGCTGGCCGGCGACGGCGCGACCTTCGCGGTGACGCTCGGCCCCGAGGACGGCGAGATCGTGCAAGAGCCGTTGTTCGGCGCCGACTTCGTCTCCTTCGGCGCGCGACTGAACCAGGGCCGAACCGGGTTGCGGCTGTGGACCCTGGCCTTGGCCGACCGCAGCGGTCGCCTGTCCGAGGGTCGCAAGTACCAGGTACTCGAACTGACCGGCACCACCGATGGCATGCAAGCGCACGGCAGCGAGACGTTGATCAGTGCTCAGGGTCTGCACCTGATGGGCAAAACCAGAGGCAATCGATGAACACACTTCTGCTTCGGCTTGTTCCCCTGCTGCTCCTGGCGGCGACGCCAGCCCAGGAGAAGCTCGGCCGCGGAGCCAGCAACGAGCAACTCATCGACGAACGCTTGCGCGCGTCGGTGAGCAAGGGGCTCGATTGGCTCGCGGCGCACCAGCACAAGGACGGCTACTGGGCCGAACTCGTCGGCTACAAGCTGAACACCAACTACGAGACGCTCGACAACCGGCCGTTGCCGCACGTCGGCGTCACGTCGCTGGCGCTGATGAGCTTCCTCGCCGGTGGCCACCTGCCCGACCGCGGCAAGTACGGCGACGTGCTGAATCGCGGGCTCGACTTCGTGCTGTCGTGCGCGCAGGACGACGGCCAGATCACGCAGAACGGCACGCGCATGTACAGCCATGCGTTCGCGACGCTGTTCCTCGCCGAGGTCTACGGCATGGTGGAACGACCCGAGGTGAAGCGCGTGCTGCAACGTTCGGTCGACCTGATCGTCGACTCGCAGAACGTCGAGGGCGGCTGGCGCTACCGACCGTTCGCGCGTGAGTCCGACATGTCGATCACGGTGTGCCAGGTGCTGGCCCTGCGTTCGGCGCGCAACGTCGGCATCCACGTGCCGATCACCACCATCCGCAATGCGCAGAACTACGTCTATCGCAGCGCCGTGCGCGGCAACGACCGCACCTTCCGCGGCGGCTGGCGCGGCGGCTACGGCGACGAGGGCGGCAGCTTCCGCTACCAGAACCGCGAGCACACCCGGGCGACGTTCCCGCTGACCGCAGCCGGCGTGACCACGCTCTACGCCGCCGGCGAATACGACAGTCCGATCATCCGCGACGCGATCGACTTCCTCGACAAGAACGTCGTCAGCTTCAGCAACGAGTGGCAGGGCCACTACTTCTTCTTCTACGGCCACTACTATGCCGTGCAGGCCTACTACATCACCGGCGACCCCAAGTGGACGAAGTACTTCCGGACCATCAAGGGCATGCTGCTCGACCAGCAGCGCGCCGACGGCAGCTGGCTGTGCCACACCGGTCCGGGCGATGCCTTCGGCACGGCGGTGTCGACGCTGATCCTGCAGATCCCGCTCCAGTACCTCCCCATCTTCCAGCGCTGACCGCAAACCTGCCCTCGTGAACGACTCGACCAGAACCGCAGCGGACGCCGGCAACGTACTCGTCTCGACGCTGCGGCCGTTGCTCGCGGGCAGGCTGGCCGCGCTGCGCGCCCGCTACACCCTGCACGGCACTGCGGTCGTCGTGGCGCTGACCGCCGCCGCGATCGCCTTCTTCTACGGCCTCGATCGCTGGCTGCTGTTGCCGACGCCGATCCGCCTGTTCCACACCGCGGTCGTGGTCGGCCTCGCCGGTTTTGCCAGCGTGCGCTACCTGCGGTACCCGCTGTCGAAGTCGTTCGGCGAGATCGACATCGCCGTGTGGTTCGAACGCACGTTCCCCGAGCTGCACCAGCGGCTCGTGTCGGCGGTGCAGTTGCATGCGGTGGCGGACGCAGACCTGCGCAACCAGTCGCGGCCGATGATCGATGCGCTGCTGGTCGAGACGCTGGCGACGGTGCGGGCGCTGCCGCTCGACCGGCTGTTCGATCCGCGCCCGACGCGCCGCGTCGGCGGCGTGGCACTGCTGCTCGTCACCATGCTCGCGGCGGGTTCGTGGTGGTCCCCCGCGTCGATGCGCGCGTTCGTCTGGCGGCACCTCGGCTTCGCGGCCAGCTATCCCCGCGCCACCACGCTGCGCCTCGAACTGCCGCCCTCCGGGCCCGACCTGCAACGCACGGACCACGACGACCTGACCGAACTGGTGCTGCCCGCGGGCGCCGACCTGCACGTGTCCGTGCTCGCGACCGGCGTCGTGCCGAAGGAAGTGTTCCTGGACGTGCGCACGCTGCCTGGACCCGGGGAGGATCGCGCGCTGACGATGTCGCCGCGCCCCGGCGACCGCTTCCGCCATGTCTTCCGCCGCCTCGCCGGCAACTTCGAGTTCAACGCCCGCGGCGGTGACGACGAAAGCGGCGATCGCCGTGTGCAGGTGCGCACCGTGCATCCGCCGCAGGTGGCGCAGCTGCTCGCCCGCGTGCAACCGCCGGCCTACACCGGCAAGCCCGCCTTCGAACAACGTTCCGGCGCGATCGAAGCGCTGGTCGGCAGCGACGTCGAACTCACCGTCACCACCACCATGCCGGTGCGCGAGGCGACGATGGTGTTCCTCGAAAGCGGGCGGCGCCTGCCGCTCACCGCTTCGACGCCAGAAGACGACAGCGTGGTCGCGGCGACCCTGCGCGGGCGCTTCGCCATCGAGAGCTCCGACCGTTACCAGATCGAACTGGTGGCGGCGAACGGCCTGCGCAATCCCAACCCCGGCACCTACCCGATCGCCGCGCTGCAGGACTACGCGCCGATCGGCCGTTGGTTGCTGCCGGAGGACGAAGGCCTCGCCCTGCTGCCGACCGCGATCCTGTGCCTGCGGCTCGATGCCCACGACGACGCCGGTCTCACCAGCGTGAGCCTGGCGCTGCAGCATGGCCCCGCCGAACCCGCGCGGCGCGAACTGCTGCCCGCCGCGACCACCTTCCCCCGCCAGGTCGTGCTCAGTGAACTGATCGAGGTGCGCGACATCCTCGGCAACGACCCGAAGGGAACCACCGGCATCGTGATGACGGTGACGATGCGCGACAACAAGACGCCGGTCGCCGGCGAAACCGAATTGCCGCCGCGCATCGTGCAGATCGTCGATGAACCGCAGCTGACGGCCAACATCGCGCGCCTGTTCCGCGGCCTGCGCGAGGAGATCAGCCAGTCGTTCGACCTGCAGGCCGATCGGCGCGCGCGCCTCGAAGACCTGACCTCGGGCGAGCCGATCCCCGGCGGCGACCTCGCCCAGGCGCTGACCGGCATCGAAGTCGGCCAGGGCCGCATCACGAACTCGACCGAGCGCGTGCATCGCGGCCTGATGCGGGCCTTCGACGTGCACCTGTGGAACCGCCTCGAACCCGGCCAGAACCCCGACAAGGTGGTCGAGGCCTGGCGCGCCCGCGCCGCCACCCTGACCGACGCGGTGGCGCTCGACCCCGACTTCTACCGCCAGCTGCAGTCGGCCCGCGCGGCCGGCACGATCGGCGCACTCGAGCAGTGCCTCGACCCGATCCTGCTGATGGTCGGACTCGCCGACGCCGTCGCGACCACGCACGGCCCGGCGGTGACGCGCGCGTTGACCGAGGCGCAGGTGGCCCGCAACGACGCCGACCGCATCGCCCTGCAACAGAAGGCGATCGAAGGCCAGAAGCAGATCGAAGCGGCACTGCAGCAACTGCTGCTGCAGCTCGAAGAATGGAACGACTACCAGGATCTGATCCAGGAAGTCCGCGCCATGCGCGATGCGCAACGCGACCTCCAGGGCCGGACCGAAGACGCGCGAGGCAAGAAATGAACCCGATCCGTGCCGCCCTTCCCGCCGTGCTGTTCGCCGGCTTGTTCGCCGCGGCCCCCATGGCCTCGCTGCGAGCCCAGGCCGATGCGGACACGCTGGTTCGCCTGCGGCGCGATCAGGACGAGATCCTGCGCAAGGCCGAGCGCCTGCAGGCACTGATGCTGCGCCTGCAGCAGCGCTACGAGCGCGAGAAGAAGCCCGAACAGGTCAAGCTGCTGCAGGACGGCCTCGCCCACCTCGACCGCTCCGGCATCTTGCGCGACGTCGCGACGATCCGCGACGACCTCGCCGCCACCGCGCTGACCGAAGCGCTGCGCAAGCAGAAGGACGTCGTCGACGACCTCGAGCGGTTGCTCAACATCCTGCTGGAACGCAAGTCGATCGAGAACCTCGACCAGGAAGTGGCGAAGATCGAAGCGGAAGCACGCACCGCGCGCGAACTCGAACAGCGCCAGCGCGACCTGCAGCAGCAAGCGCAGCAGACCATGCAGCGCGAGCCGACCGCGCCCGAAAAAGAACTGCTGCAGGCGCTGCAGAACCTGCGCGACGCCGAACGCCGTGAAGCCGAGAGCAACCGCCGCCAGGCCGGGACGCGGCGCCCGTTCCTCGAAAGCGCACTCAACCGCGTGCAGCAACTGCTGCAGGACCAGCGCCAGCTCGACCAGGGCCTGCAGGACGAAGCGACGGGGCGCACCCCCGATGCGCGCGCCCGCGAGTTCGATCTCGGCGAACTGACCGAACGCACGCGCGAGCTGCAGGGCGACTTGCGCGACGAGGGCCGCACCGAAGCGCTCGGCGACGCCGCGCGCGAGCTGCAGAAGGCGGCCGCGGGCACCGAACAGGCCGAACTGCAGCAGGCCCGCGAACGCTTCGAAACGCAGGTGCAGCAGGCGCCGAAACGCACCGCCACCTCCGAAGGCAAGGTGCGCGACCAGGACTGGTCCAAGCTCGACCGCGAGCTGCAGGCCGCCGGCAAGGGTGCGACCGAAGCCGAGCAGCAGGAACTGGCGCGCATCGGCGAAGCGGGCAGCAAACTTGCCGAACAGCGCGCCGAAGAGGCCAAGGCCAGGAACACGAAGTCGGCGGAGTCGCTGCAGCAAGCCGCCGACAAGCTGGCCGAGCAACTGCGCAACGCCGCCAAACCTGGCACCGATGCGAAGAACGATGCGGCCGCCAAGGTCGCCGAGGCCGGCAAGCACCTCGCTGCGGCGAAGGAAGCCGAGCAGAAGGGCGACGCCAAGGCGGCGCAGAAGGAAGTGAACGAAGCGCTCACCGCGCTCGATGCCGCGAAGCAGCAGCACCAGCAGCAGAACCCGGACGCCGACCGCAAGGCCGCGGAGATGGCCGCCGAGTCGGCGGCGACAGCGCAGGAGCTGCAGAACGCGCCGAGCGCCGAAGCCGCCGAACGCGCCGCCGCGGAACAACTCCAGAAGGCGCAACAGGCCCTGCGCGACGTCGAGAAGGCAGGCGCCCAGGCGCCCGAAGGCGACCCCAAGGCCGCTGCCCCGGAACGACAGAAGGCCGCTGCCGAAGCGAAGCAGGCGCTCGAACAGGCGCAGCAGGCGCTGCAGGAAGCGCTGCAGGGCGCCAGCAAGGACAGCCAGCAGGAGATGCAGGCTGCCGGCGAACGCCAGCAACAACTCCAGGACGCCACCAAGCAGGCTGCCGAGCAGATGCAGAAGGCGGCCGAGCAGGGCCAGCTGTCGAAGCAGCAGGCCGACAAGGCCAGCGCCAAGATGCAGCAGGCGAAGGACGCGATGCAGAAGGCACAGCAGCAACTGCAGAAGGGCCAGCAATCGCGCGCCGCCGACGAACAGCAGGCCGCGACCCAGGCCCTGCAGGAAGCGGCCGAAGCGCTGCAGGAGAACCGCCCGCCTTCACCGGAACAGAAGGAGCAGCTGCAGCAGCAGGCCAAGGCCCAGGAGCAATTGGCCGAGGACATCGTGCGCCTCGCCGAGGAGCTGAAGAAGCGCGACAACAAGAACGCGCAGCGCAAGGCCGAAGCCGCCGCCGATGCCGCCAAGAAGGCGCAACGGGCGATGGAGCAGGGCGAGGCCGAAGAGACCGCCGAGCAGCAGGAGGAGGCGCGCAAGAACCTCGAGGACGCCGCCAAGGAACTCGAGGAGGAGAAGGACCGCTACCAGGACCTGCGCCAGGAAGAGCTGCTGTTCCGGATGAAGGACGAGCTGACCAACTTCCTGGAGAAGCAGCGCCCGATCACCCAGGAGACGGAGGCCGCCGGCAAGGTCGCCGCCACCGAGGCCCTGCCGCGCGCAGTGCGCCTGAAGATCAACCAACTCGGCAAGGAAGAGCTGGAGCTCGCCGGCAAGCTCGAGTTCCTGGTCACGGCGCTCACCGAAGAAGGCAACCTCGTCTACCAGACGGTGCTCAAGGCCAACGTCGACGATCTGCGCGAGGCCTCGCGGCGCATGACCGGCCGCAATCCCGACGTCGGCGCCTTCACCACCCTGCTGCAGCAGGACGTCGAACGCCGCACCGTCGATCTGCTCGAGGCCCTCGAACGCGAGCGCAAGCGCCGCGAGCAGGAGCGCAAGGATCGGCAGCAACAGCAGCAACAGAACGAGCAGGACAAGGGCAAGAACCGCTTTGACCAGCGCCGCGAGAAGCTGGTCTCGTTGATCGCCGAACTGGAGATGCTGAAGAAGCTCGGCATCGACACGCGCACGACCGCCGACAACCTGCGACTGCTGGTCGAGTCGCGCGGCGAGGACGTCATCTCCGACGCCGAGGTGACCATGATCGAACGCCTCGCCAACCGGCACAACGAGATCACCAAGCTGTTCCAGCAGATCAAGGCCGGCGTCGAACAGACGCTGCAGGCCATGCAGGGCAACCCCGACGAACAACCTCCGGAGGGCGGCCGCGGCCGCTGAACGTCATGGACATCCGCATCGTGTTCCCGTTCGTGTGCAGCGCCATCGCCCTGCTGGCGCTGACACCCGCATTGCCGGCCCAGGGTGATCCGATCCGCGAGATCCAGGAGATCGCGCGCGCCGTCGACGAGCAACTGCAGGAGATCGACCGCCTGCTGCTCGAATCGGGCAAGAAGAGCCAGCCGCGCCAGAAGCCCAAGGAGCTGCTGCAGCAAGCGAACGAGCGTTCGAAGACCGTCGAAGACGGCATCGACACGCTGATCGAGAAGCTGCAGCAGATGAAGAACCAGGGCAGCAGCAGCAGCAGCAGCGGTTCGCCCGACCAGCAGAACCAGGACCAGCAGAACCAGGACCAGAACCAGGGGCAGGGACAACCACGCCCCCAGGGTCAGGGCCAGCGCAACCGCAACGAGAACAAAACGCCCGACATCGCCCCGCGTCCCGGCCAGGAGCCAGGTGGCGAGCAGCCGCAGGGCGGGCAACCGGGCGGCGACAAGCCGCAGGGACAGGGCCAACAACCGCAACCGGGTGAGGGCCAACCGCAACCGCAACCGAGCGGTGATGGCCAACCGCAGGGCGGCCAGGAGACGAAGGACGGCGGCAAGAACACCACCGGCAACCGCCAACCCGAACCCGAGACGGGCCCCGGCAACCCGGGCACCGGGGAAGGCAGTTGGGGCGAACTGCAGCCGTACATGAACTTCCTGAAGAACCGCGGCTCACCGCCGCCGCAGGTTCCCGAGAAGTTCCGCAAGTACTACGAAGCGTGGTTGAAGCAGAACCCAGGCACCACCGGCCCGGGCGCGGGTTCGACTCCGGGTGGCACGCGGCGCTAGTCGGCGCCCGGCCACTGCCAGCCCCTGCCCACGCCCTGCCCTCGCGACGCCGCGCGCGTCAGCGAAAGCCGTCGGCGGCGAGGATCGGTTCGCGCCGCGCACCGATGTTGAGGCACACCGCGATGCCGAGCAGCGTCGCCATCGTCGAGCTGCCGCCATAACTGAGCAGCGGCAGCGGCAAGCCGGTCGAGGGAATCAACCAGCCGCACACGGCGACGTGCACCAGCGACTGCGTGCCGATCCAGGTCGCCACGCCGACGCACACCAACCGCCCGAACCGCTCGCGCGTTCGCTGCGCCACCGCCAACAGGCCGTAGACGAGCAACGCGATGCCGCCGAGCACCGCGGTGATGCCCAACCAGCCGGTCTCTTCGCCGACCACCGCCGCCAGATAGTCTTCGCTGCGGTACGGCAAGAAGTCGTAGCGATTCTGCGGGCCGTGGCCGATGCCGAACCCCGAGAAGCCGCCGGCCCCCATCGCGATCAACGCCTGCCATGGCTGGTAGCCCTGGTTGCGCAGCACGTCGCGCACCGCCCAGCTGTCGAGGTTGGTCTCGTTCCACGACCAATGCTGCCACCACACCAGCACGCGGTCCTTCTGGTAGGGATGCATGACCTCGAACCAGGCCAGCACCGCCACGCCGAGGCCGAGCACACACAAGCCCAGGATGCTGCGCAACGACGCCCCGGCGGCGTAGCACATGGCCAACAACACCGGGCCGAACACCATCGAGCTGCCGAGATCCGGCTGGCGCAGGATCAGCAACGCCGGCACCGCCACCAACGCCATCGGCAACACCAACGCCTCGAACGCGTGCGCGCGGCTCTTGAAGCGGAGGAACGCCGCCAACGCGAGCACCGCCGCCAGCTTCGCGAACTCGCTCGGCTGGATCGAGAACCCGGGGAACGCATACCAGCGGCGCGCGCCGTTGATCTCCGGCGCGAAGAACGGCAACCCCACCAACGCGAGCACCGTGACGCCGTAGATCAGCCAGGCGGCGCGCACGACGTGCACGTAATGCGGCAACAACACGAAGAAGCCGACGCCGAGGCTGACGGCGGCGAACAACGCTTGCCGGCTCTGCTGGCCGTCGAACTGCGGGTCGCCGCGCGTGGCCGAGCCGATGAAGACGAGGCCGCACAGCAACAAGGCGACGGTCCACAGCACGAGCCAGCCATCGACGTTCTTCAGCGCTTCGAGTCGGCTCTTCCCGCCGAACGGCCAGTCGGTCATCGGCCGCCCTCCGGCACGAGATAACGCAGCTGCGTCACCGGCTCGGCCTGCACCGCCGCGAGAAAGTCGGCGACCATCTGGCCGGCGGCATCGCCACCGTGCATGCCGTTCGGCACCCGGTAGACGACGGCGCAGAAACACAGTTGCTGGCCGGCGGTGCCGACAAACGGCAGGTAGCCGGCGAACCAGCCGTTGTTCGCCTTGGTCACGTCGTCGACCTCAGCGGTGCCGGTCTTGCCGAGCACGCCCAGTTCCAGCAGCAACGTGAGCTTCTGGGCGGTGCCGGAGGTCACGCAGCGCCGCAGGCCCTGTTCGACGAAAGCGAGATCGCCGACGACGTCGTGCAAGGGCACGCGGCTGCGCGGGGCGGATTCGAACCCCAGCGTCGGCAACGCTCCGGTCGCGAAGGCCGCGTAGGCACGCGCCACGTGCAGCGGCGACGCCGCGACGCCGTAGCCGATCGCCTGCTGCGGCAGCAGCCGGCCGGTATCGACCACCGGTCGCGCCACCAGCAGGCCCGGCAACGTCTTCTGCCAGCACGCGGCGAACGGATCGTCGGCGGGCAGCGGCGGGCACAGGCCAAACCGCCGCAGCGACCGCAGCACGCCGTCGCGGCCGAGACCAAGGCTGCACTGGTAGAAGAACTCGTTGCACGATTCGGCGATCGCCTCGATCGCATCCTTGCCGCCGCCCCAGTGCGCGTGCGTGCAGCGGAGCGTCTGTCCCTCGTAGCGGAACCGGCTGTCGCAGTCCTCGAAACTGTCCATCGGCCGGTGCGGCCGACCATCGCGTTCGGCCTGCAGTTGCTCGACCAACACGAACGGCTTGACGACCGAGCCGAGCGCGCCGTTGCCGGTCCACACGGCTCCGGGCAGCCAGTATTGGCGGCCGAGCGGCGCGCCCGCGAAGGCAAGGATGTCGCCGCTGCGGGCGTCGATCACCGCCAGCGCCGACTCAACCCGGTCCTGGTCCGCAGCGCCGGCATGGCGTTGGTAGGCCCGCCGCCACGTCGACCGCACCGCGGCCTCCGCCATCTGCTGCAGTTCGCGATCGAGCGTGATCTGCACATCGTCGCCGGCTTCCACGTGCAGATGGCTCCACTGCCGCTGCTCACGCCGTTGCCGATCGCGCTCGACCAGCCGCATGCCGAGCCGGCCGGTCAAGCGCGCATCGAACGCGGCCTCGAACCCCGACAGTCCGGCGCGTTCGTGCTGCATCAAGCCGAGCGAAAGGCTGGTGCGCGCCCGGTCCAGCATGCGTGCGTCGTCGTCGACCGCCTCGTCGAGTGGCACATTGGCGAGTTCCTCGGCCCACTCGGCAGGCAGATGGCGATCGACCAGTTGCTGCACCCACTTCGCGGTCGATTCGCGCTGCTTCTGCTGCTGTTCGAGCAGCCGGCGGCGTTCCAGCTCCTGCTCGTCGGGTTCTTCCCCCGGCGCGGCAGCCACCGGCGTCGCATCCGGCACGGCAGCCTTGGGTTGCTTGCGCTCCAGGTCGCCGACGTCACCGAGCATTCGGCGCAGGGTCGAGTCGTGGTCCACGGCGAAGCGCCGAGCCACGGCCGGCAGCACCAGGATGCCGGCGAAGTTGCTGCTGCCGACGCGCACTTCGGCGGCGAGTTCGTAGGGCACCCGCATCGCGATCGGCAACACCGTTTCTTCGAGCGGCGCCTGGTCAGGCAAATCGGGATCGCCTGCCGTTGCAACCGCCGGCTCGGCGAACATCTGGCGGCGCACGTGTTCGAGCATCGGGAACAGGCCGCGCCAGACGGGAATCTCCGCGTCGTCGCCCACCAGATTGCCGGCTGCCGCCTCCGCGCCACTCGCAGCCGTGGCCTCGGCAACTTGTGCCGCAGCCCACGGATCGGCCGCCGCCGCCGCCGCCCGCTGCGCCGTCAACTCGGCGTCCAACGCGTGCAGCGCCGCCAGCCGCGCGGCGTAGCGCTGCAACAGGTCTTGCCGCGCAATCGGCAACACGTCGCCGACCGCACCGACCGCGCCGGCCGTCGCCGCCTTGCGCAGCGCGGCGGACACGCGCCGCCGACTCTGGCCGCTGCACTGCGCGAGCACGGTCGTGATCATGCGCTGCAACGCGTTGGCGACGTCGTTCGGCAGCACGTGCTGCCGCAGGTTCCTGACCGGCACCGCCAGCAGGTCGCGCGCCGCCTGCAGGGCCCCGTGCTCACCTTCGCCGAAGTGGTATTCGACGGGCGTGGTCGGCGGCACCGCGGCCTCGGCCACGACCCGCGCCCACAGCGTCGCCCCGTGCACGGCGGCACCGACCGGATGGTTCTGCCGGAACTGCTTGTAGTAGATGCCGAGTTCGGTCGTCGGCTCGTCCTCGACCAGCACGCGGCCGTGGCGATCGAGCAGCGCCCCGCGTTGGCTCGGCACCGACCGGAACGCCCAGCGGTTCTCGTGGCTGCGGGCGGCCCAAGTGCCGTGGTCGCCGACCATCAGCAGCCACAGGTGCACGACCAGGACGGCGACCGCAACACCGAACACGATGCCGAGCGCACCGATGCGTTCGCCACTGGTGGAAGGCGCACTCATCGCACTTCCTCGAACGCGGCCCACGGCGGCAGCCGGCGCAACAACAGCAACAGCAGCGGCGCCAGCACGGCCGACCAGGCCACCACCGCCGGCTCCAACAACTCGGCCGACGACGGTTGGTCGAACATCTGCCCGAGCAGCGCCGACAGCCGCGGAATCGCGATCGCACACAGCAGCGCCGCCAGCACCTGCCAGACCAGGCGTTGGCCGAAGAACAACGTGCGCAACGGCAACAGCACGGCGACCGGGATGCCGAGCACCAGCAGGTGCAGCGGCAGCGTCGCTTCGTCGACGAGACACCTGCCGATCGCCATGCCGAGCAGCAGCCACGGCACCGCGGCCCGTTCGGCGAAGAACGCGAGGTGCAGGCACGCGAGCACGCCGACCTCGAACGGCGGCAATCCCGCATCGCGCCAGACGCCGCCGAGCAACCACGTTTGCGGCGCCAGCAGGAACCAGAGCACCCAGCGCTTCATGACCCGCCCTCCGCCGCCAGGACCTCGACCGTCTGCGAACCCGACAGCACCGGCACCGTGACGAAGATCGCCGCGCCATCGTCGGGATCGACCACGTAACGACCGATCTGCAGACCCGCCGGGCAGTGGATGCCGTTGCTGCCGGTGAACAAGGTGCCCGCGGTTCGCTGCGGCAGCTGCAGGGCCTCGGCCGCCGCTTCGACGGACGCGACGACGCGCACGTGCACCTGGTTCGCGTCCGCAGCGACGACGACGGCCTGCACTTCGATCGGCCCCTGCGCTTCGTCGTCCGACAGCAACAGCAGGTTCCAGGGCTGCCGCGACGCCGCGAACGAAGTCATCAGCGCCGAGCCGAACGCGAGCGGCCGCACCACGCCGAGCAGCTGGTCGCGCTGCACGACCGCAGCGCCGCTCACGACGTTGGCCGCAGTGATCAGCAAGTGGCGGCCATGGCTGGCACCGGGCAGTTCCTGCAGCACGCCGGGATAGCGGGCAACGGCGCGCGCCGGCACGTCGTCGAGGCCAAACGCGCCCGAGTTCGCCGCACGCCACAGCACCACGTGCGACAAGGCCCGCGGCACCACGGCGGGAGTGACGTAGACGCCGAGCGTCAATGGCGCCTGGCCGGCCACGCCGGGATAACCCCAGATGCGCGTGGCACCGAGCAACAGGCCGGCGGGCACGACACCCCCCGTTGCGCCCACGGTGGTGCGCACCGGCGCGCCCGCTTGCTCGAGCCGCGCCGCGCGCCAGGGATCGTCCCACAACACCACGCGCAACGGGGCAGGGTCCGCCGTCAACGCGGCGCGCACGACGAGGCGCAGCGGGTCACCGACGGCGAGCGTCGCCTCGGCGTGCATGGCCGGAGCCAACGGATGGTTCGGCAACACGACGCGCGCGAAGTCCGTCGAGGTGTCGTCCGCGGCGGCCCCGGACCCCGGTCGCTGCAACCAACCGACCAACGCACCGCCCTTGGTCACCAGTTGCCGGCACCCGGCCAGTTCGGCATAGGTGTGGTCGAGCAGCAGCTCGCAGGGCGCGCCGCCGCCGCCGAGTCGTTTGCCGACATCGACCACGGCGCAGTGCACGGGCTCCAAGCCGGTGATCCACGCTGCGGCGGGATCGGGCAAGGCCCGCGCATGCACGCGCGCGGCCAACGACTGGCGCAACTGCGACTCGGCCGCGTTGTCGCTGGAGGCCGCTTCGGCCGGCGTTCCGGCGAGGCTCGCCACGCCGCGAACGACCACGCAGACACCACCGACGAGGATGCGTTCCAACGGCGCGAAGATCGTGGGCAGCACGAGCCAGCACAGGGCGAACAGCAACATGCCGTAGAGCCCCACTGGGAACGCCGTCGGTTTCTTGCGCATGCCGAACCCCCGCCGGGTGCTGGCGCCGCCGAGCGGCGGCGTGCACCCCCACGCGACTAGCCGAGGTCTTCGCCGCCCTCGAGGAACTGCGAATACAGCTCGAGGTTCTCCAGGAAGATGCCGGTGCCGCGCGCCACCGCTTCGAGCGGCCGCTCGGCGACCCGCACGTCGAGCTCGGTCTCGCGCGAGATCAGCTCCGGCAGGCCACGCAGCAACGACCCGCCGCCGCACAGCGTGATGCCGGAATCGACGAGGTCCGAAGCGAGTTCGGGCGGTGTGCGTTCGAGCACCGACTTGATCGCGCCGATCACCTTGCGCACCGGCTCCTGCAACGCTTCGCGCACGTCGACCGAACTGATCACCGCGCGGCGCGGCAAGTTGACAAGGGAATCGCGGCCACGCACTTCGACCTCGATCTCCTCTTCCAACGCCACACAGCTGCCGGCGGCGATCTTCAGGCGTTCGGCCGTGATCTCGCCGATCAGCAGGTTGAACTTGGAACGGATGTACTGGGCGATCGCATCGTTGAAGTCGTCGCCGGCGACGCGCAAGCACTCGGCCATCACGACGTTGGCGAGCGAGATCACCGCGACTTCGCTGGTGCCACCGCCGCTGTCGACGATCATCGAACCGCGCGGCTCGTGCACCGGCAGTCCGGCGCCGATCGCCGCCGCAGTCGGCTCATCGACGAGGAACACGCGGCGGGCGCCGGCGCGTTCGGCGCTGCCGATGACGGCGCGCTTTTCGACCATCGTGATGCCCCACGGCACCGCGATGACCAGGCGCGGCTTGATGCCCCACCGTTTGCCGCCGCAAGCCTTCGTGATGAAGTACTTCAGCATGCGCTCGGTGATCTCGAAGTCGGCGATGACGCCGCTCTTCATCGGCCGCACGGCCTGGATGCCGGGCGGCGTGCGACCGAGGTACTCGAGCGCGGCGTCGCCGA
>SXGT01404798.1_pt1 | contig 24609 bp, 20 predicted proteins | sample 3176221 | NCBI WGS metagenome assembly SXGT01 (sample SAMN11356862, study PRJNA531348) | freshwater metagenome | isolation source: freshwater sample F1-120 | place: China: Fuxian Lake, Yuxi | collected 2017-12-25
GACGACGAACTCGTCGGGAATCGTGAATCCGACGTACTTCACCTGCACCGGGCGCATTCTGCGCGAAGGCTTGTCGAGCAGCGCGGCGATCTGGATGGAGCGGGGCCGCCGCTGTTGGAGCACGTGCGCCAGATAGGTGAGCGTGACGCCGGTGTCCACGATGTCCTCGACGATCAGTACGTCCATGCCCTCGAGTGACATGTCGAGGTCCTTGGTCAGCTTCACTTCGCCGGATGTCGTCTTACCCTTGCCGTAGCTGGACACCGCCATGAAGTCGAACTTGACTGGCGCGGGCACGGCGCGAATCAGGTCGGCGAGGAACACGCAGGCGCCTTTCAGGATGGCGACCATGTGGATAGCGCCGTTCGGGTAGTCGTTCGCGATCTGCCGGCCGAGTTCGTCGATCCGCTTGCGGATCTCCTCGTGGGAAATGAAAACGCGAGTTTCGTAACGCGGTTCCTTGTCCAAGTCTCCTCCTGGGTGGCCGGTTAGTCGGCTCTTTTGATCTTGTTGCTGGGCGGTCCGATGTGTATGTGGGCGGCGGTGGATTGACCGGCCACCGCGCCGTGGAAGGCCAGATAGGGAACGCGCATCGTTTCGAGCAGCCGCCGCAGCCACGCGCCCTCCTTGGAATCGGGCTTCACGCCGATGTCCATGCGTCCGGTGTGATCGAACCCCATCGACCGGTGCAGTTCGGTGGCGCCGCGCGCCGAAACGGGCAGCGTCTGGCCGAAGTGCTTCTCGAAAGCCGCTTCCACCGCGCGCAGCTTGGCCGCCGAGGGAACGGCTCCCTCTCCGGCGAACCGTTCGGCGATGCGAGTGCCGTCCCTGGGCTCGCCGGCAGGCTGATCGAGTTCGTTTTCGGCGGCCGCCATGGACGCCAATTCGTCGAACAGCCGCGCCCGGCCGAGCGCCAGTTCGTGGACCTGCTCGGCGCGCGCCACATCGGCGCGGAGCGGGTCCAGCGTGTCGCGTCCGCGCGCCTGGAGTTCCACCAGCTTTTCGGCCTCGGCCAGCTTCGCCTTGCGGCGGTTCACCTGGCGTTCGGCGGCGGCGATCATGTCGCGATTCCGGTCCGGGGTCATGCGCTCGAGCTCGATCCGGGCATAGAGGGTGGCGCGGAGAATCGCATTGTCGCGCTCCTCGGCTACCTCGTCGCGAGCGTCATCCAGGGCCTTACGGGGCATCGCGCCGGCCTCCACCAACTGGCGGACGCGATCCATCCGCTCTTCGGCAAGGATCAGCGCGGCGGAGGTCTGCGCGGCCGATGGAGCCGCGGCGAGCCAGAGACCGAAGATAGCGAAAAGCGCGCGCACTTCCTCCGATTGTAGTACGATACCGCTCAGGAGATCGCTTCATAACGACCACGAAAGCCGCCCCCGTCAAGTCCGCCGCCAAAGCCATCAAGAAGGCCGCGCCGAAGACGCCTAGAAAGAAAGCCGTTCCGGCGGCCGAACCATCCGCTCCGCCGCAAACGTACGCCACCTGCGTGGAGGCCGCTCGCGAAAAGAAGGCCTCCGACATCCGCGTGCTGGACCTGCGTCCGGTGACGACGTTCGCCGATTACTTCGTGATCTGCACGGGTAACAACCCACGCCAGAACCAGGCGATCGCCGGTGAAGTGGTCCGCTCGATGGCCGCCCGCGGCGAACGGGCCAACTCAATGGAGGGCTTCGAGAACGCCGAGTGGATCCTGATCGACTTCGGAGACCTGGTGGTGCACGTGTTCGACCCGAAGGCGCGCGCCTACTACGACCTGGACCGGTTGTGGCGGGACGCCCTGGAGGCTCCGCTGCCGGAGGAGTGATCGCCGCTGGGCGATACTGGAGATTGGCGCGCGAAATCTGGTTGATGCGGCACGGCGAGTCCGAATGGAACGTCACCGGACAGCATACGGGGCAAACCGACATCGGACTGAGCGACCGGGGCCGCCGTGAGGCCGAGGCGCTGGGCCGAGGGATGGCGGGACGGACGTTCGATTTCGTGATGGTCAGCCCGATGCTCCGCGCGACCGATACGTGCAGGCTGGCCGGCTATCTGGATGGCGCGGAGCCGTGCGCCGATTCGGTGGAACGCAGCTACGGCGATTTCGAGGGGCTGACCTGGCCGGAGATCCGCGCGGTCGCACCCGAGTGGACCATCTGGGGTCCGGCGGCTCCGAACGGGGAAAGCGTCGAGGATGTCGCGGTCCGAGCCCGGCGTGTTCTGGCTCGGCTGGAAGCTGTCCCCGGCGATGCCGCGCTGTTCGCTCACGGCCATTTTCTGCGCGTGCTCACCGCCCTGTGGCTCGGTCTGCCGCCGGATCACGGCCGGTTGTTCGCGCTGGGCACGGCGACCGTCAGCGTGCTGGGCCGGGAGAACGGGGTTCCGGTGATCCGGCGCTGGGGCGTGCCTCCGCCGTTGTGAAGGCGTCTCCCGGACTGCCGCTTCAAGCGTCCGCCCCGCCCCGCCGCTCTTGCGCGGGCGCTCCGGCTCCGCTACGCTCGTTGTCAGACCACCCCACATCCATGACACCCAAGTCTAACCCCCGCACCATCGGGGCGGCCGCCGCGCTGCTGTTCTGCGCCGCCGCCCTGGCGCAAGATCCGCTGAATGAATTCGAGAAGCGGGTCACCGAGTTTACGCTGAAGAACGGCTGGCGGTTCATCGTCGTCGAACGCCATCAGGCGCCCGTTGCCTCCTTCTACACCTACGCCGACGTCGGCTCCGCGCAGGACCACAAAGGCATCACGGGAATGGCGCACATGTTCGAACACATGGCGTTCAAGGGCACCAAGTCCATCGGCACGAAGAACTACGCCGAAGAGAAGAACTCCCTTGACCGCGTCGACCAGGCGTTCGCCGCCTGGAAAGCCGAGCGAACCAAGCCCGGCGGCGGCGACAAAGCCAAGGTGGAGCAACTGAAGAAGGAGTTCGACGCCGCCCAGGAAGGCGCCGGCAAGTTTGTCGAGACCAACGAGTTCACCGTCGCCATCGACCGCGCCGGTGGGCGCGGACTCAACGCCTCCACCGGCTTCGACCGGACCGATTACTTCTATAGCCTCCCCTCCAACTCCGCCGAGCTTTGGTTTTACCTGGAATCGGAGCGATTCCGCGATCCCGTGCTTCGCGAGTTCTACAAGGAGGCGTCGGTCGTCCGTCAGGAGCGCCGGCTCAGCGTCGAAAGCCAGCCGATCCGGAAGCTGGTGGAGGAACTGCTCGCCACCGCGTTCGTCGCCCATCCCTATGGCGAGACGGGCATCGGCCACATGAGCGACCTAGAGAGCTTCACCCGCGCCGACGCGGAGGCGTTCTTCAAGAAATACTACGGTCCTTCCAACCTGCTCAGCGTCGTGGTGGGGGACGTCGATCCCAAGAAGATCCGCGCACTCGCCGAGCAGTATATGGGCCGGCTCGAACCGCGCGAGAAGCCGGAGCCGCTGCGCACCGTGGAGCCGCCGCAGCATTCGGAGAAGCGCTTCGTCATGAAGGGCCAAGCCCAGCGATTCACCGTGATGGGCTTCCACATCCCCTCCATCAACGACCCCGACTACGCCGCCTACACCGCTCTCGGCAGCCTGCTCAGCGCGGGCCGCTCGTCCCGCCTGTATCAGGGGCTGGTCACCGACCGCAAAATCGCCGTCGCCGCCGCCGGATTCCCCGGATTCCCCGGAGACAAGTATCCCGCGCTGTTCATCTTCTACGCGGTTCCAGCGCCCGGCAAGGACAACGCAGCGATGGAGAAGGCGATGATGGAGGAAATCCACAAACTCGAAACCGAACTCGTGTCCGCGGACGAGTTGGAAGGCGTCAAGAACCGCCGCCGCGCTCAACTGGTTTCGACCCTCGGGAGCAACACCGCGATGGGCGGGGAGCTTTCCAAGTGGCAGGTGCTGACGGGAGACTGGCGCAATGTCTTCAAGTTCCTGGATAAACTCGCCGCGGTAACCCCGGCCGACATCCAACGCGCCGCCAAGGCGGCGTTCATCGAAACCAACCGCACGGTCGGGTATCTGGAGCCCGCGCCGGCCCCCAAGGGTAACTGAGGAGATCACGATGAACCTGCGAATTTCCGCCTTTCTCGCCGCGCCGGCGATGCTCGTTTCCATCCTCACCGCGCAGCAAGCGATCCCCAAGTCATACAAGGACATCAAGTACCCGCCGCTCAATCCGGTGAAGGTCCCCAGGATCGAGCGGTACACGCTGCCGAACGGAATTCGCGTGCTGCTGGTGGAGGATCACGAACTGCCCACCTTCGCCGCGCAAGCCTTCATCCCCGGCGGCGAATTCCGCGACCCCGCCGGCAAGACCGGCCTTGCCGGAATCACGCTGGCGGCCATGCGCACCGGGGGTAGCGTCACCCAGCCCGGCGACGCGCTCGACAAGGAACTGGACCGGCTGCCCGCGTCCGTCGAGACCGATTCCGGCGACGACGCCAATACGGCCTCGGTTTCGTGCCTCCGAGAGAACGCCGCCCGCATGCTCGGCGTGCTGGCGGACCTGATCCGCAACCCGGCGTTTCCGCAGGACAAGATCGATCTCGCCAAGACGCAGACCCGCGCCGGCATCGAGCGCCGCAACGACGATGTCACCGGAATTCTCGGCCGCGAAATGACGCGGCTGCTGTACGGCAAGGAGTCCGCCTTCGGCCGCGAGGAAGAATACGCGACGATCGACGCGATCGCTCGCGAGGACGTGCTCGCTTACTATAAGGATAACTTCCAGCCCGATAACATCCTGCTCGGAGTCTGGGGAGACTTCGACACGGCGGCGATGAAAGCGATCGTGGAGAAGCATCTGGGGTCATGGGCGCGCGGCGGAAAGGCTCGTCCGAAGACGCCCGCCGTCGACATGGCGGCTCAGGCCAAGGGTATCTTCGTGGCGGATAAGAGCGATGTGATGCAGTCGTGGGTCCGCGCCGGCCACCTGCTCGATCTGAAGCGGAACCACCCCGATTACCCCGCGATGATCGTGCTCGGTTCGGTGCTCGGCGGCGGTTTCGGCTCCCGTATGTTCGACGAGATCCGCACCCGGCAGGGGCTCGCCTACTCGGCCTCCGCCGGCTACTCGGCGCAGTTCGACCATCCGGGTATGTGGAGCGCCTCGGCGGGGGTGGAGAACAAGAACGTCCCGAAGGCGGTGGACGCGGTCAAGGCGGAGATTCGCAAAATCAAGGAGGCCGAGATAACCGACGCCGAATTGCAGCGCGCCAAGGACAGCTATCTGAAGGGAGACGCGTTCAACTACGATTCCACCGGTAAGATCATCGGCCGCCAGTTGGTGTACGAGTACTACGGATACCCGCGGGATCAGCTCGAGAAGATCAACGCGGGCGTGGCCAAGGTGACCAGGGCCGACGTGCTCCGCGTGGCGAAGAAGTACATCGACGAGAGCAAGTTCGCGATCCTCGCCGTCGGCAATGTGGCCGATTTCAAGGACGGACTGGCCGCCATGGGCAAGGTGACCCAACTCGATATCGAGATCCCGCAACCGAAAATGGCGCCCGCGCCCGGCGGTTCCGCCGGTGACGCGGACAAGGCAAAGGCCCTGCTCACCAAGGCCCGGCAGGCGCACGGCGGAGCGGTGCTCGATACCGTGGAGAACTACCTCGCCCGGGTCGACATGACGATAGTATCGCCGCAAGGCGAGTTCGCGTCGAAAGCGGAAGGGCTGGTCAGCCTCGCGGGCAAGAGCAGGAACATCATCGAGATGCCGTTCGGCAAGATCGTACAGGTATTCGATGGATCGGCGATCTGGATGAAGGGTCCGCAGGGTGTGCAGCAAATGCCCGCCAACTTCGTGAACGACGCCCGCTCGACCGCGCTTCGCGAGACCATCGCCCTGCTGCGGAACTGGGACAAGCCCGGCTACCGCGTGCAGGCGCTCGGTTCCAGCAAGGTGGACAACCGCGACCTGGAAGGCGTGCTAATTTCAAATGACACCGCCAATTTTCAAGTGAAGGTTTTCCTCGATCCACAGTCGGGGGTCTTGGCGGCCAAAAGCTTCCAGGCGCAGGGGGTCGAAACGACGGAGATTCTCTCCGACGTGCGCGACGCAGGCGGGGTGAAGCTGCCGCACCGGGTCGTGCGGATGGCCAACGGGAAGAAGGTGGCGGAGTCCAGGATCCAGGAACTCAAGATCAACCCAGGAGCTCCAGACAGTGCATTCAGCAAGCCCGAGTAGGCTCTCCCGCCGCGAGTGGCTCGGCGCCGCGGCCGTCGTGTCCGCCGCGCCCGCGCTGGCCGGTAACCGCATCGACCGGGCGCGCATCTCCGCCGTCACCGACGAGATCGCGCGGACGCCGGAAGCGGCCATTGCCTTCGCCAGACAGTACGGACTGAAGTGGGTGGAATTGCGCTCGTTTCCCGCCAAGGGCCGGGGCGAGTACTTCCTGCTGCCCGAGGCCGAACTGAAGCAGGCCGCGCGGGAGTTCAAGGACGCCGGGCTCGGCGTGTCGTTCCTGAACACGAGCATGTGCAAGTACCTGCTCCCCGGCACCACGCCCGCCAATCCCCGCACCAAACCTTCGGGTCGTTTCGACAAGCGCTTCGACGAATTGAAGAAAGCCATCGCCGCCGCTCACATCCTGGGCGTGAACAAGATCCGCGTGTTCTGCTTCATGCGCGTCGCCGATGCCGAAGCGCTGTTCCCCTGCGTCTCGGAAATCCTGCTCGAATTGGCCGATATCGCGGGGCGCGACAAGATGACGCTGCTGGTGGAAAACGAAGGCGCCTGCAACGTCGGCACCGCGGCGGAGATGGCCAAGTTCATCAACATGACGCCGTCGAAGTGGCTGGGCGTCAACTGGGATCCTCACAACGCGGCCAACCGTAAGGAAGTCGCCTATCCCGACGGCTACAACCTGCTGCCGCCCAAGCGAATCGGCAACGTACAGATCAAGGGCAAGAGCCTGCTCTATCCGGACGAGAAGATGGACTGGGCGGCGATCTTCCGGCGCCTCGAGAAGGACGGCTACAAAGGCCAGGTGGGCCTCGAAACCCACATCTTCGGCGACATCCAGATTCAGAAGTCGCACGAGTCCATCCAGGAGATTCTGCGGATCACCGGATGAAGCTCTCGCTGCCCATGCTCGGAGCTGGACTGGCGGTGGTCGCGCTGCTGGTGCTGGGCGGACTCTACTCCAACAAGGACTCGCACGTGGAGGCGGTGGGCGGCATCCAGAAGGTCCGCGTGGGCGAGGTTGAGGAGAAGGCATCGGTCGCCATCCTCGATTTCCGGATCACCAACCCGTCCGCCTACCCCTACGTCGTGCGGACCGTGGACCTGATCCTCGAGGACAAGGACGGTAAACAGACCGAAGGCCGGGTGATCGCCGATCGGGACGCCAAGCGCCTATTGGACGCGCTGCCGCTGCTCGGACCCAAGTTCAACGAGACGTTGATGGTCCGGGAGAAGATCGCGCCGCGCCAAACCGTGGACCGTATGATCTCGGCCCGGTTCGAGGTTCCCAAAGCGGCCCTCGAGGAGCGGAAGCGCTTCCTGGTGCGAATCCTGGAGGTGGACGGCAAGCTCGACGAGCTGGCCGAGAAGCGATGAGGCGCATCGAATCGCTGTTCGTGGCCGGGCCCGCCGGCCGTTTGGAAGCCCTGCTCGAGGAACCCGAGGATCGTGAGCCAAGCTGCGCCGCGTTGGTGTGCCATCCGCATCCGCAACACGGCGGCACGATGCACAACAAAGTGGTCTACCGCATTGCCCGCGGGCTGCGCCGCACCGGAGCCGTGGTGCTGCGATTCAACTATCGCGGCGTGAATCTGAGCGAGGGCGCCTACGACAACGGCGTGGGCGAGGTGGAGGACGCGCGAGCCGCCCTGGCGCTGCTCCGCGAGCGCTATCCCACCCTGCCCTTTCTGATGGCGGGGTTCTCCTTCGGTTCCCGCATCGTGCTGAAGCTCGGATGCAAGACCGAAGGAACGCGGCGGATCGTCGCCGTTGGCTTTCCGATCCGGCATCTCGACGCGGACCGCTACCTGGACTGTCCGGTCCCCCGCGTGTTCATCCAAAGCACCCACGACGAGTACGGACCCCGCGCGGAGTTCGAGGCCTTCTTCGAGCGGGTTCGCGGCGGCAAGCGGCTCACCTTGGTGGAGGCTCGCGACCACTTCTTCGCGGGCGCGCTCGACGAATTCGAGAAGGCCGTGGAAGCGGCGGCGGCCCCGGAGTAACTAACTACTGCGCCACCACGCGCGCGAAATGCTCGGGGTCATTGTCGCCCTCAGTGACGATCGCCAGCACGTGCGCGCCTGGGCCGAACCGCAACGCGCGGCGCGCCGGTTCGAATTCGGGCGCCTCCGCCAACGCCAGCAAGCCTCCGATTCCGGCCGCTCCCGATGCGCCGGCGACCAGATGCGGATCCTTCGCGGAGGGCCGGTACAAGAGCCGCATCGCTCGCTCGGCATACTCGTCCTCGATCGACAGGAATAGCCGCGCACCGGCCCGGATTTCGGGCCAGGAGACCGTCGACACCGTTGCGCAGTTCAGGCATTGCATGACGGTATCGCCGCTGCCCACCGAGTGCGCCGGCGACCCGCGTGGGCTCAGGATCGACTCGAGGTGTGGATCCGCCTCCGACGGTTCCACCACCGCGATCGACGGCCGCGACGCGCGCTGCGACTCGAAGTAGTGCCGGACCGCCGCGCCCGCCAACCCGCCAACGCCCATCTGAATCAGCACCAGGTTGGGTTCCGGCAGTGCGGCTTTCTCGCGCTGCCAGCCGGCTTCGCGGAACAACGTCCGGTAGCCTTCCATGATCATGCGGGGGATATCGGCGTAGGCGCCGTAGCCGGTGTCGGAGACCACTTGCCAACCCCGTTCGGCGCTCTGCCGCGCGCATTCCTTCACCGCTTCGTCGTAGGAACCCTCGACCGGAACGATTCGCGCTCCCAGGTCGCGGATCGCCTCCACGCGGTATGGCGACGCCGATGCCGGAACGAAGATCACCGCGCGCTTGCGCAATTGACGGCACGCCCATGCGACGGCGCGACCGTGATTCCCAGCCGTGGCGGTAGCGTATGTGGTAGTAACCGCGTCGCGCGCCGCCACGCGGGAGACCGCCCACGACGCGCCTAACACCTTGTACGCATTCAAACCCATACGCTGGGACTCGTCCTTGACTTGAACCGAGCCGACATTCAGCGACTTTGCCAATTCAGGCAATGAATGCAATGGCGTAGGACGGTATCCTTCAAGCGATTGATGAAACCGCAGAACGGTGGCGTCCGCCTCGGGAGTCCGGTACTGGGGATCGAAGAACGGATTGACCCGGTATCGGCGCGACCTCATTTTTCTATGGGCTATTCTAGCGCGGTGTCAAGGGGTGATTGTGAAGTTGGTGACGCCGGTTCCACCGGCCGTGTTTGACCAGGGGCCCCACCCGGTTTCCGAGGAAGCAGTGCACGTCGCCGATCCGAACTGACAAACCCGCACGATCCCTGTGTGGCTGGTGTTCTGGCCTCCCACCGCCGTGAGCGGCACTTGCACCTCCAGCCCGGTGGTGACTCCGGTGGCGGCCGCCGCCGCGCTACCCTGCCGGGAGATGTAGTACTGGTACAACTGAGCCCCGGGAAGGGGAGTCCAGCCGAGCCGCACGTTGCCCTGTCTCAGCGACCCCTGGTGCTGCGGCTGGACCAGAGTCGGCGCGAACGGGCTGTTGCCCCGCGTGGTGAACCCCTGGGCTTGGCCGACGACGGGTGACGCGGTGAGTGGTTGCGCAATGATCAGAGCGTCGTACCGCCGCCCGGCCGCGAACTGCGCCGCCCAGAAGTTCTGCGTCGTCAGCACGTCGAGCGCCGGCTGCTGCCGGGCGAAGTCCTGCACATAGACGCGATAGGTGACCCCGGAACCGGTGTCGCCGGGAATCCGATTCCACGTGAACAGCACCGTGGGGCCATCCACTGTCAACCCGGAGACCGGCTCGCCGATCAGCGGAATCGCGGGATTGCCGAACGCGGGGTTCACACCCGTGCCCGGGCTGTTGGGGCCGCAGCCATCGCCATTGCATGCCTGGACGAACACGACCGCGTTGCCGTTGGGGACCAGTACCGAAGCCGTCGTGGCGGAAACCTGCCGCGAGGCCACCGTGAGCGCGCCGCCTCCCGGTCCCGCCGGGGGAGGTTGCACCACGCGCAGGATGTACAGGTCGGCGCCCGAGATCGCGGACCAGTTGCAGTCCAGCCGGTTCTGTCCGGTGTCGTTGGTGACCGTGCACCCGCTCACCGCGGGAGCGGCCGTGGGAACCGGCGGAAGCTGCACCGTGAAACTCACGGTGGCCGGAGCCGAGCAGAGGACGTTGCACGCGCGAACCTCCATCGAGTACTGTCCGCCCCGCATCGAAAACACAGTGTTGAGGCTCGGCGGCAGAACGGTATGGAACAGGTCCACCGTCCCCGCCGTAATGTTGCGCAACGTCAGTTCGTACAGCGTCGCCGCCGTGACCGCGGTCCAGCGAAGCTCGTGAGTCGAGGTGGTCAGAACCGCTCCCGCCGTGGGGAACACGATCTGCGGAATCCCGGGAGCGGGAACGGGCTGCACCGTGAAGTTCCGCACGATGTAGTTCCCGCAGGATTCCAGTTGCGAACCCGTGCAAACGGCCACCTGGAACTGGAACGCACCGGTGGGGAGGTTGATCACGGTGCTCGTCGAATTCGCGCCCAGAAGCTGTCCGGTGAAGACCGCCTGTCCGTCGCCGGCCCGCACGACACGCAGGTCGTATCCCGAGGCCGCCGCGTCCGACGTCCACGAGAACGTCACGTTCTGCACGCCGACGATCTGCCCGTCGGCCGGCGTCAGCACCGAGATCGCATTGCCGGACACCTTGCGAATCCTGTGATTCTCCGTATCGGCGATGTAGACCGATCCCGCCGCGTCCACCGCGACTCCATGTGGATATCGCAACCATGCGGCTACCGCTGGACCGCCGTCGCCCCGAAACCCGCTGGTCCCATCGCCCGCGAAGGTCGTGACGATGCCGTTCGCCGCCACCAACTGGATGCGCGCGTTCTGCGTGTCGGCGATGTAGACCTTGCCGGTCGAATCGACCGCGATATCCTCGGGATTTCCCAGTTGCGCCGCCGTGGCTTGCCCTCCGTTGCCGGCTCCGCCAAACGCGCCCGTGCCGGCGAACGTCGTGATGATCCCAGCGGCCGTGACTCGCCGCACGCGGTTATTCAGCGTATCGCCAATGTAAACATTGAACGCACCGTCCACCGCGACTCCCCGCGGCGTGTCGAGCTGTGCGTTGGCTCCTTGGCCACCGTCGCCGGAGAATCCCGCCACACCGGTCCCCGCCACGAGCGTGATCACGCCATTCGTGCCCACTTTGCGGACCTTGTCTCCGCCCCGGTCCACGATGTAGAGAACACCCGCCGCATCCAGGGCCAGCGAATCGGGCGTGATCAACTGTGCCGCCGTCGCCAAGCCGCCATCGCCGCCGTTGCCAGGAGTCCCGTTGCCGGCGAATGTCGAGATAGTTCCGCCGGCATTGACCCGGCGTACGCGGCTGTTGTTGGAGTCCGCGATGTACACGTTGCCCTGCCCATCGGCCACCACACCGGTCGGAAACGACAGCGCGGCGTTCACCGCCGGTCCGCCATCCCCCGAGAAACTCTCGGCGCCTGTCCCGGCCAAAGTCGTGATCACGCCGTTCGGCGCGATCTTCCGCACGCGGTGATTCGCGCTGTCGGCGATGTACACGTTGCCGGAGCCATCCACCGCCGACCCGAACGGCGAGGCGATCTCGGCGTTGATCGCCACTCCCGTGTCGCCGCTGAACGAGAACGAGCCGGAGCCGGCAACGGTGGATATCGTCCCGTTCGGAGCCACGCGCCGCAGCCGGTTGTTGTCGGAATCGGCGATGTACACATTGCCGTTGGTGTCGGCCGCCGCCCAGGAAGCGATGGAGAGCAGCGCCGCGGTAGCCGGTCCACCGTCGCCTCTGAACCCGTAGCCGCCCGTGCCGGCGATGGTGCTGATGACACCGCCCGGAGTGACCCTGCGCACCACCTGGTTCAGCGCATCCGCGATGAACAGATTGCTCGACCCGTCCACGAACAGGCCGCGCGGCGCCGAAAGCAGGGCCGCTGTCGCCTGCCCGCCATCGCCCGCGTATCCGAACTGACCGGTCCCCACCGCCGTCGTGATCGTCCCATTCGTCGCGACCCGGCGGACCCGGCTGTTCTGCGAATCGGCGATGTACACGTTGTTCGAGGCATCCACCGCGACGCTCTGACACCGGGACAGCAGCGCGTTGACCGCCGGACCGCCGTCTCCCGAGAACCCAGGGCTCCCGGTCCCGGCGAACGTCGACACGACCCCGCCCGAGTTGATCGCCCGAATCTTGGCGTTATCATGGTCGGCCACGTAGAAGGTCCCGTTGGAATCGCGAGCGATCGCGGCGGGCGCGGCGAACTGCGCGAGCGTTGCCTGCACTCCATCGCCGGCCGATCCGTAGTCGCCGGTCCCCGCGAAGGTCACGATCACGCCCGCCGCCGAAACCCGGCGGATGCGGTTGTTCGAACTGTCGGCGATGTAGAGATTGCCCGCCGGATCGAACGCGAGCCCACGCGGAAAGTTCAATCGCGCCTGCGTCGCCGGGCCGCCGTCGCCCGAGTAGCCGCAGTCCCCGTTCCCCGCCACGGTGGTCACCAGCCCGGTCGCGGGCGCCAACTTGTGGACCCGGCAACGGCCGTCGCCGAAGTAGACATCGCCGCCCGGGCCGATCGTGACGCCGTGCGGAGCGCCGAATGTCGCCGTCAACGCATTCGCGGAATTGTAGCTCAACGCGTTGCGGCCGGCGATGGTCGTGATGGTCTGTGCGGCCGCCGTATGGCAAACGGCGGACAGGACCAGGAGAATACCGAGAAGTCTCATTGTGTCCCACCTAGATTATCGGCCACGCCCGCCCTAACAAAATCCCCCCAACGCGGGGTCCACCCTGGTGACGGGTCTCCGGCGCGGATCGGAGCGCGTCTACCAGAGCCCCCTGGCGCCGTACCCACCCGAGGGTGTACATCTGTAATGATGCGAATCGCTCCGATCCTCTTAGCGGCCGCGGCCGCGTTCGCGCAGGACTTCGACGTGGTCGTCTCCGGCGCCCGCGTGCTCGACGGTTCCGGCAATCCCTGGTATGTCTCCGACATCGGCGTCCGCGGCGGCTCCATCGCCGAAATCGGCAACTTGAGCGCCCGGAAGACCAAGCGCCGCCTCGACGCCGGCGGCCTCTACGTCTCGCCCGGCTTCGTCGACATGATGGGCGGCGCCAGTTCGCCCATGCTGCTCGATCCCGCGTCCGCCACCAGCAAACTTACCCAGGGCATCACCACGATCTTCGCCGGTGAAGGCGGCTCGGAGGCTCCACAATCGGAAGCCACTCTCCCCGGCGAGTTCGTCAGGGCCGGCTATCGCTGGCTTACTTTCGCGGATTACTTCCGCTTCCTCGAAAAACGGGGAATGGGCGTCAACGCGATCCATAACGTGGGCGCCGCGCAGGTGCGCCGCGTGGTGCTCGGGAATGAGGATCGCGAGCCGAACCCCACCGAGCTCGACACCATGCGCAACCTGGTCGACAAGGCCATGCGCGACGGCGCCGTGGGCGTCTCCACCGCCCTCATCTATCCGCCCGGAACTTACGCCAAGCGGGCCGAACTGGTCGAACTATGCAAGGTGGCGGCCAAATACGGCGGCATCTACTCCACTCACATGCGGAACGAAAGCGGCCAACTGCTGGAAGCCATCGCCGAAGCCCTCGACATCGGCAAGCAAGCCGGCGTCCCCGTGCATATCTATCACCTCAAGGCCGCCGGCGAGGAAAATTGGCCGCTCATGCGCAAGGCCATCGATTCGATCCAGGCAGCCCGCGACGCCGGCCAGGATGTCACCGCCGACATCTACCCGTACGTCCGCAATGGACTCGGCCTGAGCGCGCTGGTGCATCCCAGGCACTTCGCCAAGGGCCGCGACGCGTTTCTTACTCAATTGGCCGGTCCCGCCTTCCGAGCCTCTTTGCGCAAGGAAATCGAAGAGACCTCCGACTGGGAAAACTGGTACCGCCACGTAGGTAAGACCTGGGATAACATCCTCATCGCTCAAGTGGGCCGCCCCAGCGACAAACGCCTCGAGGGGAAATCGCTGGCGGAGGCCGCCCGCATCCTCGGCAAGGACGAGTGGACGGCCTTCTTCGACCTGGTCGCGTCCGGCGACGTGAGCGTCAACCCGAAGAGCATGAACGAGGAGCAAAAACATCTGGCGCTCCGGACCCCGTTCATCAGCTTCGATACCGACGCCTCTCCCACCAATCCCGCCACCGCGACCGGCGCCCATCCGCGCGCCTTCGGCAGTTTCCCGCGCATCCTGGCGAAGTATGTGCGCGAAGACAAGATCGTCCCACTCGAGGAGGCGATCCGTAAGATGACCTCGCTGCCCGCCAACCGCCTGCGGCTCTACGATCGCGGCCGCATCGCCCCAGAAATGGCGGCGGATCTGGTCGTGTTCGACCCCGCCACCATTCAGGATCGCGCCAGCTTCACCGATCCGGTGGCGCTCTCGACCGGCATCCGCTGGGTGCTGGTGAACGGCAAGGTCGCTTTGGATGAGGGCAAGCCGTCGGGCGTGTTGGCGGGCAAGGTCCTGAAGCCGCTGTAGCGGCATCTTGATGGTGGTCCTGCGCGGTCGCGCTTCGCCCCCTCATGGAGCAGGCGCGCGCTCGGACCGCCAAAAGCTACGGCACGGCCAACGCGTCCCCCACGAGCCAGTCCTTTAGCCGGATTCCGCTCAGTTCGATCTCGACGCGGCCGAACGATTGCCGGGTCCAATTGGTGAACTCCAGGCTGGCATTCGCCAGGCGATCCCGCTCGATTCCGTCCTTCCGGTCGAGAATGTAGGACGCTTGGGTCCGGTCCAGCGGAGAGACCCTCCACCGCGATCCCTGCGGCGAGTGTTGGCCTCTCCGCGGGAGGCGGATCTCGGAGGTCAGCGGCTCGTTCGTGGTCCGGTCGACCATCCGGACAGAGGTCCACTCCGGCCCGCGAACCGGCGCGTTGCAATAGATGTTCACCACGAACTCCGCCGCATCGGTCTCCGAACTGCAGAATCCGATCCCGTCCACGAGGCGGTAGGAGAACAGCCCGGGTTGGAGCGAACGGGAGACTTGGCCCATCACGGTCGCCGCGCCCCACAAACGGACGCGGGCGGGTGCGTCGCCGGCGCGGTCCACGAACGCCCGGGGCGCGCTCAACCAGAGGCGCGCCCCATCGCGCCGGTCCACGATATCGGCGCCGTACGGCAGGTCCGTGCGATCCACCGCGCCGCCGGCCTCGATTTCGCGGCCCGTCCATTCGAAGCGGACCTCGGGATCGGCTCCGGCCCCTTCGATCCGAACCGGGATCGCCATTCGCACCGATCCGCCGTAGGATCGCGCCCCGCCAGGAGACGCCGTCGCTCCCCGCGCGGAATCGAGCACGATGCGAAGCCTCCCGGCCCCTTCCCCGTTCGACCCGCCTGCCTGCGCCGCGAACGCCGCGTTCACCGGGAGCAGCCTCCACGCCGGAACCGCCAAGGCCGCCGCAACCAGTACGGCTCGCGCCCAGTTCGTGGCGCGATGTCGATATTGAAGCAACAGTATCGATACTGCCGCGATCGCGCATGTCGTGAACGCCGCCGGAACCGTGATCCTCTCCAGGCTCTCGAGGCTCCATGGCCGAAGCACTCCAGTGAGCACCGTCTGCATGAACTCCACCAGAACCACCAGGAAGGTGGCGGCGATGAATCGGGCCATCGTCTCGGTGACCGCCGCCAGGGCCATCGCCGGCAGCATGATCGCCAGGAACACGCGGACCTGATCCGCCATCAGCGCGCCCACGTACTCGCCCAGCGAGTGTCCGTTGACGGCAACGATCACGCACCAGGCCACGAACAGCGGAAGCGAGGCCGCCGCGCCCGCGACCGCCAGTTTCGACGCCAACAGCGCGCCGCGTGGAATTGGCCGCGTGAGCCAATACTGCCGGTCGCCGGGAATTGCCTCCGACTGCACGATGGCAGCCGCCAGAAACCACCACGCCATCGGCAGTAGCATCTGCGTCATTTGGCTGAGATCGTAGTTCATGTTGCGCGGCAGAGCGAAGCCCTTGCCACAGTCGAACCACGTGAATAGCGCCAGCGGCGCCAGCGACGCGAGCCAGATCCAGCGTAGCCGCGCCGCGTCCTTCCGGAACATGTGCCATACCAGCCGCATCGAATTCCTCCTCAGGCGGCCGCTTGCCGCTCCCGTTCGCGCTCTTGCTTGGCGAGCGCCACGAAGATCGCCCGCAGACTCATCGGATGCACGCGGATGTCGCGTGCGCTTGGGAACACTCCTTGCACTTCTCGTAGCGAGGCTTCGCCCGTGAAACGGGAGTCGACGAAGCGGACGACGGCCGCGGCGGTCTTGGCTCCGAGCCATGCCTCCGGCCACCGGGCCGGAAGCGGCGGAGCACCCTCGAGCACCACCTCGATCTCGCGAAAGCGTTCGGTAAGATCGCGCATCTCCTCGGAGAAGGCGATGCGGCCCCGGTCTAGGAAGCCGACGTGCGAGACCAGGCCTTCGACATCGGCGAGGTCGTGCGACGACAGCAGGATCGTCAAACTGCCCTCTTCGCCGAGCAGCCCCTCGATCAGCTCCTCGCGCACCAGCGGATCGAGACCGGAGAACGGCTCGTCGAGAATCAGCAGTTCCGGCCGGTAGGCGAGCGACGACGCGAGAGCCACCTTCATGCGTTGGCCGCGGGAAAGAGCGCGGATGGGCTGCTCGAGCGGCAGCGCGAAGCGATCGATCAGGTCCGACTCGCGCTCGCTGTCCCAGTTCGGATAGAACGGCCGCAGGTATCGCAGAAAGGCCCCAGCCGTCATCCACTCGGGCATCTCCTGGTTCTCCGACACGTAGCCGATTCGCTGGAAGTGCTCGGGCCGCAGACGCCGGCACTCGACGCCGAGGACGCTCGCCTGGCCGGAGCCGGCCCGAATGATATTGAGCAGCAGCTTGATGGTGGTCGACTTCCCGGAACCGTTCGACCCGATCAACCCATAGACCGCGCCTTCGGGCACGGCGAGGTCCAGTCCATCGAGCACGACCTTCTTCCCGAACGACTTGGTCAGGGCTTTCGTTTCGACAATCATCGCTTGGCCTCCTGGGGGGAATCGAGCTTGCTCCAATGGCGGTCGAGCGCGGCGGAAACGTCGTCGAGCGAGAGCCGCAAACGCTTGGCTTCGACGACCAGTTGTTCGATCTCGCGGTTCAACAGCCGGGTCCGCTCCGCCGCTGTGGACACGGGACGGTCGGCGACGACAGCCCCGAGTCCGGGACGGACCTCGAGCAGCCCCTCGTCGAGCAGCGCGCCGGTCACCTTGTGAGCGGTATTGGGATTGATTTTGAATTCGGCGGAGAGCGCGCGGACCGACGGGAACGGATCGCCAGGGCGGAGCTGTCCGGAGACGATCGCCTTTTTGGCGGCGAAGGCGACCTGCTCGTAGAGCGGAACCCCCGGCTGGAAGACGACCCGGAAAGGTATCACATGTGTACTATGTCACACCATACACATGACGTCAAGGATTTTTTCGAGAGTCGCATCGCCGAAGGGCGGCCACCCTTATGGGCCGAGACGTAGCAGATACGCGCCGTCCACCGGCTCCCACCCCACGACGTCCGACCCGCGCGGCGGTGGATCCACCACCAACACCCGCGCCCCGGCGGCGTGGAGCTTGCGGAGGATCGCCTCCCGGTCCGGCGCGGCCCAGAAGGCCTCCGCGTCCGGGATCTCGGCGACCACGCGAGCGCCCGCGAGGTGAGCATGGAAGGCGCGGAACGGGCGGCCAACGGTGGCGATGCGATCGGTTCGGAGCATTCGCGCGATCTCGAGATGCGAGCGATCGGGAGCGAGCCCGAGCGACACCTCCTCCACCGACCGCAACGCGAACGGCAGCGTGAAGCTCAAACCCGCCGCGAGCACCAGACCCGCCTCGAGCTTCGCCTCCGTCCGGCCGGCCAGCAGCGCGAACAGGCCCATCCAGAAAAGCGCCAGGAATCCGCCGAGAAACCGGTACTCGAGATGCACGCAGGAGTACATCGCCAAAACCGCCGCCGGCCAGAGGACCATCCACAGCAGATCGCGCGGATACGGCGCGCGCGCCCCGCGGCCGAACCAGAACAGCGCCATCGCGGCCGCAACGAGTCCGCCCATGTCGAGGAAGAACATCTTAGCGGCAAACCGCGCGTTCGATGCCACTGCCGCCGCCAGCCGTTTCGGATCGAATGGCGAGGCGGTTCCGCGATACCAGCGCGCGGGATCGTACCAGAGCGGATAGGTTCCCTGCCCTTCTCCGTATTCGAACACCAGCGGAGACTCGTGCAGCACCCGGGGAGGATTCGCGGGAACACCGTGCTCGTCCGCGCGCAGCCAGCCCGACTGCGCCTGCATGCCGTTCACGTACCACGCGTAGTTGAGGCGGCCGCTCTCGCCGATGGTCAACCGTCCCACGTGGCGGGAGACAAGCGCCACCAATGGCGCGGACACCGCTAGAAACGCCAGCGCGGCAATAGCGATCCCGCGCCGGCGCCGCATGGGCGTGGGGGGAAACACGAACAGCACCACCAGCAGCAGGACCGACGCGGGAAACATTGCCGTCTTCGCCCAGTAGCCGAGACCGAGGATCGCACCGAGCATCGCTCCGTGGCGCGCTTCCGCGTCCGGCGCTCGCAGACGCAGCACCGCGGCGCCGGCAAGCAGCACGAACAGCGAAACCAACATGTCCGGCGTCACCTCCGCGATCGTGACGAACTGGAGGATCGCCCAGCCGGCCACGCCATAAGCGAACGGCGCCAACCATGGCGCGGATGGCGCGAGGCGAATCAACCGCCGCGCGGCGAACAGGCAGCCGGCGAACAGCGCGAAGTTCACCGCGTGCGCCAGAGGGAACTCCCACTCCGGTTCCCGCGCGAAGGCGGCCGGAATCGCGAGCAGCGCCGCGTACAGCGGACTCCAATACCCGTTGATGAACTCGCCCTGCCGCGCCATGTCGAGATACGACATGCCGTCGGCGTTCATCCGCTGCCGGGCGGCCCAGGCGAGCAGAGCTCCCAGGACCAGCCAATACCGCATCAATCGGTGACGGCGGACGCGGCGATCTTCATGAACGCGGACCGCGCGTCGCCCGACCCCGCTCCCCCCTGCACCAGGAACACGCCCACGATGCCGCGCTCCTTGTCGATCCAGCCCTGCGTCCCGAACGCGCCGCCGTGGCCGTAGGTTCCCACCGGCACGTAGTCGAGCGTGCCCATGCTGTCCTTGGTGTACTGCCAGCCGAGCGCGAATCCATTGCCGGGGCTCACCGGAACGTCGCCCGTATGCAGCGCGGTCATCACTTCCACGGCGGCCTTCGACAGGATGCGCTTGCCGTTCAGAACGCCGCCCTGGCGCGTCATTTCATAGAACGCGAACAGATCGGACGCGGTGGAGTACGCTCCCCACTCCGGCGCCGGATACACGGCGCCCTTGCGATGGTTGCGAGCTTCGCCGGCGAGCGTCGTTTTCGGATCGGCGAACGCGAGCTTGCCGTCGCGGGTGACGTGGTTCGACGAGATCCGCGCCTTGCGGTCGTCCGGCGGAAACAGGAAGGTGTCCTTCATGCCGAGCGGCGTCCACACGCGATCTCGCAGAAATGTTTCAAACGATTGTCCCGACGCCACCTCCACGATCCGCCCTAGCGTGGCGATGCCGTTGTTGGAGTAGAGCCACTTCGTCCCGGGTTCGAACTCGAGCGGCAGTTGCGAATAAACGAGCACCGCCTTTTCGAGCGGCACATCCATGCGTTGCGGCAGTTCGAACAGCCCGGCGGGTGGTTGCGACGGCAGACCCGAGGTGTGCGTCAGCAGATCGCGCAGGGTGATGGGCCGCGACGGCTTCTTCAGCGTCACCGCCCCGTTGGCGGCGCGCGAGGCCACCATCGTTTGCCCGCGAAATTCGGGCAAATGCTTTTCCACGGGATCGGAGATCGCCAGCTTGCCCTCGTCGGCGAGGATCATGATCGCCGTCGCTGTCATGGGCTTCGTCATCGACATGATCTGGAAAATCGAGTCCTTGGTCATCGGCTTGCGGGTCTCGATGTCCAGGACGCCCACGGCCTCGTGATGAACGATCTTGCCGTTGCGCGCGACGAGCGTGACGGTTCCGGCGATCTTGCCCTGGTCGACCAGCGCCTGCATGCGGGGAACGATGCGGGTGAGCCGCTGGGAGTCGAGATCGGCGGCCAGGGCGAGCGAGGCAAGGGCAAGAGGCGTGGCGAAACGCATAGGACCTATCTTACCTGGGAGCGCCGGCCTGGGCGCGCCGGCTCCGCATCGCTTGGCGCAACTCGTCGAGGACGGCGGCTTTCTGCGCGGTGGCGGCGACTCGCGTCGCGCTGACCTGAATCGATCCGCCCTGATTGATGAATTCGATCGACACGCCGGACATCTGCGGGTACTTCCTCACCGTCTGGAGCAGCGCCGACGCGGCCACGGCCTCGAGCGCGACCGCCTTGCTGGCGCCGCGGAGGAAGCCTTGCACATCGGCGGCGACGTTAACGAAGTCGGGGTACTGATCCTCGGCGAGCGTATCCGGATAGACGGTGGTGACGGTGACTTGAAGCTGCACGTTGCGCGAGGTCAGCGTCTCGGCGAAAAGGGTGAAGCTGTTGCTGACCGTGCCCACGGCGGGCGCCGCGCTTTCCTGCCCGAAAGCGGCAGCGGCGAATAGCAATGCGAGAAGCGTTTTCATGCGGCCAGAATAGCACCCGCCGCTTGTTGCGAACGCGTTACCAGGCGATGGCGTAGGCGTTGACGCGGGGATCGGCGCCGGCGTGCAGGACGCCCGATTCGGTATCGATCAGGATCGCGCCGTTCGACCCCATGGACCACGGTCCGTGCACCGTCATCTTGTGGCCCTTGCGCACCAGTTCGGCGCGGGTGGCGACCGGAATTCGCGACTCCACGCCGATGTCGTTCGGATACATGGTGTGCGGGAACGGCGACGAGGGGAAGCTCCGCGTGGTCCAACGCGGCGCCTCGATCGCCTGCTGGATGTTCATGCCGAACTCCACCACGTTGAGGAAGGTCTGCATGGTGCGCATGCACTGATCGTCGCCGCCGGGGCTGCCGGTCACCAGGAACGGCTTGCCGTCGCGTGTGACCAGCGTGCCTTGCAGCGTGGACCGGGGCCGTTTGCCCGGCTCTAGCGCGTTGGCGTGGCCGGGTGTGAGCGAGTAGTAGTCGCCGCGGCAATTGAAGGAGAAGCCGAGATCCGCCATCATGATCTTCGCGCCGAACCCGGAATGCAGACTGGGAGTGAACGAGATCGCGTTGCGCGCGCGGTCGGCGGTGGCGATGTAGCTGGTGTCGCCTTCGTGATCGCCTTCGCCGGACAACTGAAGGTCGCGAGGACGATCGCCGCCGCCATCGGGCTTGCCCGGGCGGAAGTCGCCGTTGGCCCGATCCGGGTCGATGAGAGTGCGCCGGCGGGACGCATAGTCCTTCGACAGCAGGCCGCTCCAGGGGATTTTGACGAAGTCGTCGTCGCCGAGGTAGTGGTCGCGATCGGCCATGGCGAGTTTGATCGCTTCGACGTTGGCGTGAATGTAGGCCGTCGAATTGTGGCCGAGCTTCTTCAGGTCGTAGCCCTCGAGGACGTTGAGCGCGAACAGTTCGGCCGGTCCCTGGTTGGCCGAAGGATTCTTGTGCACCGTGTAGCCGCGATAGCCGATCGACACGGTCTCTTCGACCTTGGCGGTGTAGGACGCGAAGTCGTCGTAGCGGAACAGTCCGCCGTTGGCCTCGGAGAACGCGCCCATCTCGCGCGCGATGTCGCCCTTGTAGAAACGGTCGCGCGCGGCCTTCAGCGCGGCGAGCCGGCCTTGGGACGCGGCGCCTTTCTCCGCCTCCACCAGGCGGCGGAGCGTGCGAGCCAGATCGCGATTCCGCCACAGGCGTCCGGCGGTGGGCTGGTTGCCGCCCTGATACAAGCGGCGGCTGGTCTCGTACTTGGCGAGATCGCGGCCGCGCGCGGAGGAAGCGAGCGATTCGGGCGCGGGAAATCCGTTCTCGGCCAGCGCGATCGCCGTTCCCAGCACTTCGCCGAACGACTTGGTTCCCCAGCGCGACAGCAGGATGTACCAGGCGTCGATGACACCGGGCACGGTAGCCGACAACAGAGTATCGTTAACGGGAAGTTTGCCGTCGCGGTTCTTGTTGTACCAATCGATGGTGGCGAGTTTGGGCGCGGTTCCTTCGGCGTTCACCGACCAAGCCTTGCCGGCCTTGGCGTCCCAGACGAGCAGCACCGCGTCGCCGCCGATGCCGTTGGACGCCGGCGCGACCAGTCCGAGCACCGCTTGTCCGCCCACGATCGCGTCGAAGGCGTTGCCGCCGTCGCGCATGATCCGCTCCGCCGTCTGCGACGCGAGCGGCTCCATCGACGACACCGCGTATTCGGTTCCCCGAATCACGGGGCGCGTTGTCCGCGTGGAATTCAGCGAACCCAGATCCACCGTCTCCACCAACCGTTGGCCGTGCAAGCAGGCCGCGATCGCGAGCGCTCCCAGTATGCGCATGGTCCCTCCTATTTGGATTCTGGCCGGTCGTACCCGTTCAGCCGCCGCACCCAGATATTGCGGTAGCGAACCTTGTCTCCGTGATTCTGCAGCATGAACGGCTCTTCCAACGCATGCGGCGCGTAGGTTCCGACGATGCGATGCGCCATGCGCCCGATGAAGGGCTGGCGGTGATGGAGCAGGACGCCGTTGTGGATCACCGTCACGTAGGCGGGCTGTGCGACTCGTTCGCCTTCGAACCGAGGGGCCTCGTACACAATGTCGTAGCTTTGCCACTCGCCCCGCACGCGCGCCGCGTTGACCAGCGGAGGCCGCTGTCCGTAGATCGAGCCCGCCTGGCCGTCGGCGTAGGTGACGTTGCCGTTGGAGTCGAGCACCTGAATTTCATAACGGCTTTGCAATATCACTCCGCTGTTGCCGCGGAGCTGGCTGGCGCCGGTGATCTCCATTGGGGACGCCCATTCGATGTGGAGCTGGACGTCGCCGAATTTTTCGCGAGTGATCAGATCGCCCGTGCCGGGGACGACCTCGAGGTATCCGTTCTCCACCTTCCACTTGGCGTCCGCGCTCTGACCGGAGGACTCGCGCTTGCCCGCGTCCATCCACTTCGACAGATCCTTGCCGTCGAACAGCACGATTGCGTCCGATGGCGGGTCTCCAGGCTTGGCGCCAGGCGTCACCATCGCCGGATGGGGGCGGTCCAGATCGTGGACGCGCCACTTGCCATCGGGCAGGTACGGCGTGTCGCGGTATCCGCGGGGATTTTGAAAGGGATCGCTTTTCTTTTTGGCGGCGGCCTTCTTTTTGTCCTGGGCGACCGAGGCCCCGGGGACCACGAAGAGCATCGCGGCGAGGGCCGCCAACGAAGCGGCGGTGGTGAAAACACGCATAGAGTTGCTAGATTAACACCATGCTGCCGCTCCTGCTCGTCTTCGCCGTCCAGGCGGCGCTCGCCGAAGTGGGTTCAGCCGCGTGCAAGGCCTGCCACGCGGTGCATTTCGAGCGGCAGTCGGCGACCGGGCACGCGCGGGCGCTGTCGCTTCCCTCCGCGCATCCAATGGCGTCGAAGTTTTCGGCCTTGGTCGATTTCAAGCCCGAGTGGGCTTTCGGCGGCGGGCAACAGGCCGTCACTTTCGTTTCTCGCGTCCGGACGGGGGCCTACATCGAACACGGACTCAGCTACTACACGTCGCTCGGCCGGATGGATGCCACTCCCGGCCACGCGGCGGCAAAGGGCCCCGGCGTGCTCTACCCGGTGATCTCCGGAGAGGCGGAGATCCTGCGCTGCTTCCAATGCCACTCGACCGGACAGGTGCGCGTCGGCGAGGGGCTGCGGATTTCGGTGACCGAGCCGGGCGTGCGTTGCGAGTCCTGCCACGGTCCCGGCGAGAAGCACGTGTTCGCGCCCGGCCTCGGTAACGTGGTGAATCCGGCGTCGTACTCGGCGGCGGAGATGAACCAGGCGTGCGGAAGCTGTCACCGGAAGCCGGCGGCGGCGGGCGACAACACCGACTGGAACGATCCCTGGAACACGCGCCACCAGCCGCTCTACCTGGCCGAAAGCGCGTGTTTCCTGAAGAGCGAGGGGAAGCTATCGTGCGGCACGTGCCACGATGTCCACGGCGGCGGCGCGGCCAAGCCGTCGTGCGGCGGGTGCCACGTCAAGCCTCGCCACGCGGCCGCCACGGCGGTCGTGGGAAAGAAGTGCCAAAGCTGCCACATGCCCGTGGTGGTTCCGCGCCCGGGACTCGCGTTCGCCAATCACTGGATCGGCGTGTACGCGCCGGGCCGGCCGCTACGGCCCATCGCGCGCGGGCGCTAGCAGCCCGTGGTGCAAGTAGCATGGCCGCGCGCAACCATGATATGGCGGCGGCGGCGGCCATGGGCGGCAAACGCCAATGCGCGGAGCCTGCGTTGCAAGTCCAATGCGCCCAGTGGGTTGCGGCGGCGCCGGGCCGCTTCCTTCGTTGCGGCTCCTCGGAGATGTCCCGCATCGACTACGAC
>SXGT01027878.1_pt1 | contig 24600 bp, 23 predicted proteins | sample 3176221 | NCBI WGS metagenome assembly SXGT01 (sample SAMN11356862, study PRJNA531348) | freshwater metagenome | isolation source: freshwater sample F1-120 | place: China: Fuxian Lake, Yuxi | collected 2017-12-25
AGATCGGCACCCCGGAGGAAGTCTACGACCATCCCGCCACGCCCTTCGTCTACCAATTCCTCGGCGACGTGAACCTGTTCCACGGCCGCGTGCACGACGGCCACGCCCGCATCGGCGACGCCCAGGTGGAATTGCCCGGAGGCCCGGAACGCCAGGACGCGGCGGTGTTCTACGCGCGCCCCCACGAGATCGACATCCTGCGGGAAAGCCCCGGCAAGGGCGCCATCGCCGCCAGGGTCTACGACATCCGGCCGCTGGGCGCCACCGTCCGCGTCGAACTGGAGCGCGACGACGGGCACGGCATCGTGGAGGTGGAATTGTCCAGGGATCGGTTCAACCGAGGGGAATTGCAACGGGGCGAGCAGGTTTACCTACAGCCCAAGCGGCTGCGGCTGTTCGCCGAGCGGGACGGGGAAGAGCGGTCCAGCGCCTTGTCGGCATGACCCGTCCGGAAATTTCGGCCCGGCTCCCGGCGAACGCGACATTTCTTTGCACGGGGAAATGCTAGAATCGCGCCCTTTCAACACACTTACCGGATCGAGCATGAGCGAAATCACCATCGAACATAACCCCAGCGAAGAACGGCTGAAGGAACTAGGCGTGGCCCGCTGGCCCATTTGGGAAAAGGAAGTCTCGGAATTTCCGCTGGACTTCGACGAGAAGGAAACCGCCTACGTGCTGGAAGGCGAGATCGTCGTGACACCGGTGGGCGGCGAGCCGGTACGCATCGTGCCCGGCGATCTAGTGGTCTTCCCCGAGGGGCTGGAAACCGATTGGCAAGTGGTCAAGCCGCTACGCAAGCACTACAACCACGGTTGATTCAGCCGTCGGGCAGAACGAAAAAGGCGTCCTTGGACGCCTTTTTTGCTTGAACCGAAATCCCGCAGCCTAAACCGGGAACACCACCAGTTCCTGCCCCGCCTTGAGCGGGCTCTTGGGATTCAGCCCGTTCCACTCGGCCAGCTTGAGCTCCGGTACGCCATGCCGCTTCGCCAGGATGGACAGGGTTTCGCCCTTCTTGACGACGACCTTGCGCATGGCGAAGACCTTGGCGCCGGACAGGTTTCCGGCCAGGGTTTCAGCCTTGTCCGTGGGCATCATCAGGTGGTAGGTGCCGGGGGGTGGCTGTATCTCGGGCTTGAAAGCCGGGTTCAGCCGGTAGAAATCTTCCGGGCTCATACCCGCCGTGGCCACCACGTCGGCGATGCGCACATCGGACCCCACCTCGACGCGGGCCAGATAGGGCTGCTGTCCGGCCTTGCGTGGCTTGAAGCCATGCGCTTCCGGATTTCCCAGGGCATGGGCCAGGGTCAGAATCTTGAGCACGTAGGCTTCCGTTTCGGCGGGCAAATCCAATTCCCAGAAGGTTCCGCCCTGCCCCGCTTTCTTGCTGGCCTCCACCGCCCGCCCAACCGCGCCCTCGCCGGCGTTGTAGGCGGCCAGGGCCAGCAGCCAGTCGCCCTTGAACAGGGCGTTCAAATGCTTGAGGTATTTCAGCGCGGCCTGGGTCGAGGCGTGGATGTCGTAGCGGCCGTCGTAACTCTCGGTGACTTGTAGCCCGTACTGAACGCCAGTGCTGGGGATGAACTGCCAGATGCCGGCCGCCTGCTTGGGCGACAGCGCCGAGGTCTCGAAGGCGCTCTCGACCATCGGCACCAAGATCATATCGGCGGGGAGGCCGTGCCGCTCGATTTCCTCAAGAAGATACCGCAAGTAGGGATCGGCACGCTTCATCAGGAAATCGACGGCGCCCGGATGGCGCTTGAGTTCTTCGATCTGGGCATCCACGGCCTCGTGCTCGACGCTCGCCAGCACCAGATTGCCGCGCACGTTGTCCCATTGGTCCTGGGATCGCCCGCGCGATTTGCGGGAACCCGTCTTGGCGATCACTTTCACGCCAGAGGTGGCGAGCGTTGGGCGGGGTTTGGCCAGCCCCGGCATCCCCAAGGGCTTGGGCGCTCCGGGCAGCGACTTCGCCGCCAGCTTTTTGCGGGAGAGGATGTTTTCGATGATGGCGCTGGTCGAAAACGCGGAGGACAATTCAGGCAGGTTCGCGGCGTAGGTATCGATGTGCAGCCCCGTGCCGTAGCGCGAGGGCCCCACGTGGAAAACCCTCTTGGCCTGGCTGAGCGAGGCGGCGTCCCTGGCCGGTGGAGGATCGACCCGATCCTGGTGGGCGCAGCCCCCCAGCATGGTAGGGATCGTCAGCGAGAAAAGCATATGGCGGATCGCCTTCGGCAATAGCTCCGGCTTGCGCCATCCCCGCCGCCGGTCGAACCCCTGGCCGGTTGTTCTCTTCATTTGCTAAGCTCCGCGCGAATTAAGCTTCCGGAGTGTGCCGCGGAATGGAGCCGCTGGCAAGCCATGCGGCCACGACGCTTCGATCGGCCGCCCCGCAACGCGAAACGCCGGGCGAAAACCCGGCGTTTCTTCGGCATTCCGCGTGGAAAGCTTACTTCTTGCCAGACTTCAGGTAGGCGATCAGCGCATCGACCGCCTGATCCTGGGTCATGCCCTTGACCGGACCCATGGCCATGATGATATCCATGGCTTTCGGCATCGCGTTGCGGCCGTTGACCAGCACCGCGGTGAACTCTTCCTTGCTCAACTTGTTGACGCTCTCGAACAGGTTGGGGTTGGGCTGAACGTCATGGCAAGTGCCGCAGCCGCGGCCGAAGGCACGGTCGTAGATCTTCTTGCCGATCTCGGCGGGCTCTTCGGCCAACGCCGCCCCGGCGAACATCACACCGGCAACCAGCAGCATGCCCTTCAAGGATTGATTGATTTTCATGGTTTTATTCCATTGTTATTGAAAAATGAATTCATTTTCGACCACCGCTGTCGAGTGGTTGGCCCGGAGTTCAACGGCGATCGGACAAAAATTATTTCAAACAAGTTCGAGAGCAACAAGGCCGAATTGAGTATTTCGATGAATTTGGCGATTCGAGGTCTGCCCGATAGGGTTGATGTAGCCTAAAATAAGCGCCGTTTGCGTCCGCGAGCAGGGCGTAATCCCGCTCCAAACCGTTTTCATCGCTATCTTGTTCACCTGAGAAATCCGCGCACCACCATGATGGACAACAAGATCAAAATCGCCTTCTTACTCGCCGCCACGGCCCTGCTGGCCGCTTGCGCCAGCGATACCAAGAAACCCACCGGGACCGCGTCGATCAAGGTCGTTCACGATCATGTGGCCCAATCCCGCCATTTTCCGAGGTATTTCGTGGCACCCGAACCCCTGCCTCCGGGCGAGCGCAGCGTCGATGACGTGCTTTACAGTTACGCACCCTACGCGGTGGACCAACTGCGGCCGCATTTCGCCAAGGCCGGGGTGGCTTATCCGCCCAGCGAACTCGTGTTGATCGGCTTGAAGGAAGAAAGGAAGCTGGAACTCTGGGCTCGGGACAAGCATTTCGGGGAGTACCGTTTCATCCGCGATTACGACATCCAGGCCGCCAGCGGAAAAACCGGGCCGAAACTACGCAAGGGCGACCGGCAGGTTCCGGAAGGGGTGTACCACGTCGTGCGGCTGAACCCGAACAGCAATTTCCATCTTTCGATGAAATTGGACTATCCGAACGAATTCGACCTGTTTTACGCCAACCAGGAAGGCCGTTCCGAACCGGGGTCGGATATTTTCATCCACGGGAATTCAGTATCCGCCGGCTGCCTGGCCATGGGCGACGCCGCCATCGAGGAACTGTTCGTGCTGGCGGCCCACGTGGGCACCGAAAACATCAAGGTGGTAATCGCGCCCCACGATCCCCGCGTCAGCCCGCTGGATCCGGACCAACCGGGCCTGCCCGCGTGGACGGGCGAGCTTTACGAGGAAATCGCCGGAGAAATCCTGGCGGTATCCAATACCGATCCGGTCAAGGTTTCCAGCAACCATCCGGTAACACCGGCCAACCGCGGTATCCGCTGACCGCTGGCTTGCGTCTCCGGGGCCCGGCGCATCCGCCCGGTCCCGGGGAGAATTTCGTTTTGGTTGTTCATTCCAAGGGAGCCTCGGCGAGCAATCCTTGCAAATGTATCCAAGCGATGGTTTTCAGGTATTTCCAAACCGCCGCCACCGTATGCTCGTTCAATTCTCGTTCGATCATCGCGTCGCGCATGACACACTCCACTCGCTGATCCAATAGCCGTGCCGGAATATTCCAGCCGGAACTCTCCTTGGGGTCCAACGTTGGCGATAGTCCGCGAGGCTCGTGAAGTTTGCTCATATCCGCCGAATTTCCGCGCCGTCTTTGCGCGGGGGGAGATTAAACCATGAGCCTTGGCATTGCCAGCGTTCGTAGACCCTCCTGTTTTATCCGCTTACCCTAGTTATCGGCATATACGCCAATTTCTAGAGAACGTCTTGACTCATTACCAAGCATCGCTTGTGCCACGGGTTCCACACCCCCCCGCCATGCCTGGATTCGCCGGCCTTCCGTACCCCCCAGAACCCCACGAGGCATGGCCGCGGGTCGCCGCGCTTGCCGATTCGTAAAAAAAAGCGACAGATTCCGCCCACCGGAAACCGCCGTTTCCCGTTCCGCGTCGCGCTGGGGCGGCATTCTTCCGACGCCCCGGAAAGGACTCCTGATAGAATGCGTTCGCCCGAACGAGGCCATTCCACCGGCCCAAACCCCGGCGCACGCGCGAGCCGCCCCTCTCGCGGCGTGTGGCGTATCACCACCAGCGATGATCGAAAAATCGTAACCATGAATACCAACGACGTTACCCTCGACCGGCAAACCTGGGACCGGTTCGTAAGAGTGCTCAGGAATCTCAAATCCTCCGAAATCGGCAGGAAGGCTTCCTTGATGTTCGGCCTGCTCGTCCTGCTATTGGTCGGGGTGAACGGCCTGAACGTCTTGAGCAGTTACGTGGGCCGCGATTTCATGACCGCCATCGAACACCGCGATACCCAAGGGTTCATGGCCGAGGCCTTCGTCTATATCGCCGTGTTCGGCCTCGCCACCGTGGTGGCGGTGTTTTACCGATTCATCGAGGAACGGCTGGGGTTGCTCTGGCGCGAATGGCTGACCCGGCGCCTCATCAACATCTACCTCGAACATCCCACTTATTACCGCCTGAACGACCGCCTCGCGGAGAACGGGGAAGTGCTCAATCCGGATCAGCGTATCGCCGAGGATGTCAAGGCGTTCACCACCACCACGCTGTCCTTTGCCCTGATGCTGCTCAACGGTGTTTTCACGGTGGCGGCCTTTTCCGGCGTAATGTGGACCATCAGCCCCTTGCTGTTCGCCGTCGCGGTGTTGTACGCCGTGTTCGGCTCGTATATGACCTTCGTGCTGGGCCGCCCGCTGGTGGGCCTCGCCTATGCCCAGTTCGACAAGGAAGCCACCTTCAGGTCCGACCTCATCCATGTCCGCGAGAACGCGGAATCGGTCGCCATCCTGCGCCGCGAGGGACGCATCAAGGGACGCATGTTGCGCCATTTCGACGAATTGGCCGCCAACCTCCGCAAGATCATCACGGTCAACCGCAACCTGGGGTTCTTCACCACCAGCTACAACTATCTGATCCAGATCATCCCGGCCCTGATCGTGGCGCCGATGTTCATGCGCGGCGAGGCCGAATTCGGTGTAATAACCCAGGCGGCCATGGCCTTCACCCATCTCTTGGGAGCGTTCTCCCTAGTGGTCACCCAGTTCCAGTCGATTTCCTCGTTCGCCGCGGTAATCGCCCGCCTAGGCTCCCTGGCCGACGGCATGGAACAGGCACAAAAGTCCCACTTGTGCGCGATCGAGGTGCGCGGCACGGAAACCCGCCTGGGCTACGAACGGCTCACGCTCCGGACACCCAACAATAGCCATGTCCTGGTCGAGGAGTTATCGGCCGATATTCCGGCCGGCACCCGCGTACTGGTGGTGGGGCCGGACACATCCGCCAACGTAGCCTTGTTCCGGGCCACCGCCGGCATCTGGGACACCGGCTCGGGTTGCGTGGTGCGCCCGGACCTGGATCAAGTCATGTTCCTTCCCGAACGGCCTTATCTGCCACCGGGAACCTTGCGGGAATTGTTGTTGCGCACCGGGCAGGAGCACGCCGTCAGCGACACCGAAATCCATGCGGTGCTGGCGGCCCTGCACCTGGAAGCGCTGGTCGAACGCGTCGGCGGGCTGGATGTCGAACAGCATTGGGACAGCCTGCTTTCGCTGGGCGAACAACAACTGGTGGCCTTCGCGCGCCTGTTTATCGCCGCGCCCCGCTTCGCCCTGCTGGACCGGCTGAACTCGGCCCTTGATCCGGCGCAAATCGTTCGGCTCCTGGCCATGCTGGACGAACGCTCGATCACCTACGTCCATTTCGGCGAACCCAACGAACCCCGGCAATACTACGACGCCGTACTGGAATTGGCGGGTGATGGGCCATGGACATGGCGCCGCCTCAATGCCGCGGCCGAACCGGAATAACACCATGGGAGCGCGCGTCCCGCATGGGTTAATCGCAGGCTAAAGCCCGCGCCCACGCGCCAACGCCGATCAACCGATTTATTCAAGTCGCACCAATGTCTACCCAACTCGCCCTAAAACCCGACTTCCCCGAATTCGACCCCCATGCGGCGCTCAATCTGATTCGCGCCGAAGCCGACTGGATCGGGCTGCGCTACTCACGGGAAGACACCCATAGGCGCACCGTCCGCAACCAGCGTCCCGAGCAAAACTCGGTAGCCTTCGAGCGGGGCGTGATGGTCGAAGCCCTGGTGGATGGGCAGATCGCCTACGCCGGCACCAGCGATCTGTCCGCCGCGGGGCTGGTCGAGGCCGCCCGCCGCGCGGCCCGGCTGGCCAAGGTCTCGGCGCGCTACAAGGTGTTCCCCTGCACCGAGGCGCAACGCCCCAAGGCCACGGGCGTTTATCGCGGCCCCCGCGAGCTAGCCCTGGACTCGGCCAGCCTGGGCCAGTTCACCGACCACTTGATAGAAGCCAGCAACCGCCTGAGTGTGTCCGACCGCATCGTCACGGCTTCCGCCGAAGCTACTTTCGTGGAAACCGAAATCCGTTATCTTTCCTCCAACGGCAGCGATATCGAGCAATCCTTCCTGATGGTCGGCCAGCATTTCGCCGCCATCGCCCGCGACGGCTCGGAATCCCAGCAACGTTCCCTCAACGGCCCCACCGCCCGCTGCTGGCAGATGGGCGTCGAAGCCTTCGACTGGGACGCCATCCATGGCGAATGCGAACGGGTGGGCCGGGAAGCCCTGGAATTGCTGGAGGCGGAGGACTGCCCGGAAGAAACCCTGGATCTGCTCCTGGCCCCGGACCAGATGCTGCTGCAAATCCACGAATCGGTCGGCCATCCCCTGGAACTGGACCGGATACTTGGCGACGAGCGCAATTACGCCGGCTGGAGCTTCGTGCAGCCAGAGGATTTCGGGCGCTTACGCTACGGTTCCGAATTGTTGAACATCACCTTCGACCCGACCTTGGCGGGCCAATTCGCCTCCTATGCCCATGACGACGGCGGCAATCCCGCCACCCGCGAATATCTCATCAAGGACGGTGTGCTGCTGCGGGGCTTGGGCGGCCTGGAAAGCCAAGCGCGGTTGAGTCTGCCCGGCGTCGCCAATTTTCGCTCGGCGAGTTGGAACCGCGCGCCCATCGACCGCATGGGCAACATCAACCTGGAGCCGGGAACCTCCTCGCTAGCCGAAATGATCGCCTCGGTACGGCGCGGGATTTACATGCAGGCCAACCGCTCCTGGTCCATCGACGACTATCGCGACAAGTTCCAGTTCGGCTGCGAATACGCCCGCTTGATCGAGGACGGCCGCCTGACCAAAATCATCAGGAACCCCAACTACCGGGGCATCAGCGTGCCGTTTTGGCTGTCGCTCAAGGCCGTCGGGAACCGCGAGGAATTCCGTGCGTTCGGCACGCCTTATTGCGGCAAGGGCGAACCCAACCAGGCGATCCGAGTGGGGCACGCCTCGCCGCCCTGCCTGTTCGCCAACGTGGAAGTCTTCGGAGGTGGCGCATGAGCAACTCGTCGGGAGCGAATTTGGACAACGTCACGCCGGCCCAGGGCTTCGTCGAGCAAACCCGCGCGCTGTTCGACCGCTTGGCCGATGAGGCTTGCGCCGAACTGCGATCCGGCGAGGAACTGAACCTCAACCTCGGGGCCGAGGATCAGAACTACCTCCGCTTCAACGATTCCAGGGTCCGGCAGGCCACCGCCGTGGCGCAAAGGCATCTGGCGCTGACCTTCCAGGCTCGGGGCCGCCGAGTCGTCCACGGCTTCGACCTGAGCGGGCAAGCGGATGGCGACGCGGCGGCGATTCGGTCCCTGATCGCCCGCGCCCGCGCCGAAACACGGGTTCTGCCGGAAGATCCCTTCCTGGTGCCCATGGCGAACAACGGAACCAGCGCCGGCCAGCATCGCGGAGAAATGCCGGACGCCGCGGCGGCCATCGAGCACATCGCGGCCACCACCGCCGGCACGGACTTCACCGGCTTCCTGGCCGCCGGCCCGCAAATCCGCGCCACCCGCAATTCGGCCGGCCAAAACCACTGGTTCGCCACCGACTCCTTCTTCCTCGACTATTCCCTGTACACCGTGAACGCTTCCGGTGAAAACAAGGCGGTGAAAGGACTGTACGCCGGCCGCCGCTGGGAACCGGAGCGCTGCGCGGCCAGCATCGCCGCCAGCCGCGCCCAACTCCAGCCCTTGCGCCGCGACAGCCGCGCGCTGCCGCCCGGCGGCTACCGGGTTTATTTCGCCCCGGCCGCCGTGGCCGATCTGGTCGGCATGTTCTCCTGGGGCGCGGTCAGCCATGGCGCCTGGAAAAAGGGCGATTCGGCCCTACGCAAATTGATCGAGGGCGAGGCGGAATTCTCCCCGCTGTTCGATCTCGCGGAAAACTTCGCTCTTGGGCTCAGCCCGCCGTTCAATAGCTTGGGCGAAGTGGCGCCCCGGCATATTCCGATTATCGAGCGGGGCAAGCTGAAAAATCTCTTGGTCAGCGCCCGTTCCGCCAAGGAATACGGCGCCGTCTCCAACGCCGCCGAGCCGGAAGGCTGGACCGGCGAATACCTGCGCTCGCCCGAGGTCGGCGCCGGCGAACTGCCGGAAACCCAGGCGCTACAAGCCCTGGGCACCGGCTTGTACGTGGGCAATCTGCATTACCTCAACTGGAGCGATACGCAAAACGCCCGCGTCACGGGCATGACGCGCTACGCCTGCTTTTGGGTGGAAAACGGCGACATCGTGGCGCCTATCCGCGACCTGCGCTTCGACGAAAGCCTTTACCATGTATTCGGCTCGGAATTGGCGGCCCTGACCCGCGAAACCTCGGTTCAGGTGAGCACCGATACCTATGGCCGGCGGTCGCTGGGCGGGAGCAAGGTGCCCGGCGTGCTGGTACGGGAGTTTCGGTTTACCTTGTGATTCCGGGCGAGATGTACCCACCTTGATTACGGAAACCCCGCCGCCATGGCCAACCTACCCCACTGGTTCAGCAAATACGCCCGCTCGCCCACGGCCGCGGCCTGGCGAGACCGGCTGCGGATAGGGCAACGGCTGCTGACGCTGCTGTTGCGCGATGTCACGGAGGGTGGCCTCGACCTGCGCGCCACCAGCCTGGTCTACACCACCCTCTTATCCCTGGCCCCGCTTCTGGCCGTCAGCTTTTCCGTGCTCAAGGCGTTCGGCGCCCACAACCAGATGCGCCCCATGCTGCTGGAAATGCTGAACCCGCTGGGGGAACAAGCGGCGGAAATCGCCGACCGGATCATCGGCTTCGTCAATAACCTTGAGGTCGGGGTGCTGGGCTTCACCGGCTTCGCCCTACTTTTTTACACGGTGCTGTCGCTACTGCAAAAAATCGAGGACTCCTTCAACCAGATTTGGCGGGTCAGGAAATCGCGCGCCTTCCGCCGCCGTTTCAGCGAATATCTGAGCGTGCTACTGGTCGGGCCGGTACTGGTGTTTTCAGCCCTGGGGCTGATGGCCTCCATGGCCAGCCATAAGATCGTGCAAGCGATCATCGCCCTGGAACCGTTCGGCACGCTCTACTTCATGCTCGGCCGCGTCCTGCCCAATCTGTTCATGATCGCGGCCTTCACGTTTCTCTATCTGTTCATTCCGAATACCCGCGTGCGCTTCAAGGCGGCCCTGGCGGGCGGCATCGCCGCCGGGCTTTGCTGGCGGCTGGCCGGCTGGCTGTTCGGCCTATTCGTGGCGGGTTCCGCGCAGTACCAGGCAATTTATTCCAGCTTCGCCATACTGGTTGTCTTCATGATCTGGCTGTACGTGAATTGGTTGATCCTGTTGTTGGGGGTGGATATTTCCTTCTACGTCCAGCACCCGTCCCATCCGCGGCTGGAACGGCGCGATTTCCGGCTGGGCTACGCCTCGTTCCGGCGCATCGGCCTCACCCTCATGTACCTGTTGGCGGAGCGCTTCCAGCGCGGCGAGCCCCCCTGGACCCTGGACGATCTGGCCACCCGGCTCGAACTGCCCTGCCGGTCGGTCGAGGATGTGCTGGATACGCTACGGCGGCGGGGCTTGGTTATCGAGGTGGATCGGGAGAACGCGGCCTACATGCCGGCCCGCGAACCCTGCACCTTGCCGATGGCGGAGGTACTGGACGCGCTGGATTCGGAATCCGGAGCCACGCTGTCGTCGTCCCACGATCCGGCCTTGAGGGTGCCGGCGGTCGAAAGCCTGATGAACCGTTTGAAGGAAGCCGACCAGGCCACGATGGAAGGGATGAGCTTGAAGCGATGGCTTGAAACCCCAGGCGTAGGCCGAGGGTTCCAAGCAGCGGATGCGGCGTGTCACACCGAATCCGCCCTGCGGGCTCGTCCTTAATTCGCCGGATTTTCCCCGGGTCCGGCTTCTTCCGAAGTCCAATACGCCAGCCACTGGTCCTTAGGCAGCCACATCTGGGCCAGGGAAGTGAAGATCATCAGGGTGGAAGCCAGGCTGTAGCCGACACCGCCGATCATGGTCAGCCAGGCGAACATCGGCATGTACTTGGTCAGCCACCAGGACAGGATATCGAGTATCAGGAAGGCGAACGGGGTGGAGATCAAGATTAGCTTCCAGCGCAAGGGATATTGCGACAGCCCGAAAATCCAGCCCACGAACAGGAAGATGAAAGCGATGCCGAACAGGTGGATGTGCGACACGCGGGTCAGTTGGGCCACGCTTTGGCCCTCGTCCACCTCGGACACTTTCTTGAGGTTCTCGAACTTGGCGAAGTCGGGCAGGGCTGACCCGGCGTTATGGCAGGACACGCAGTACTGCTTCATCAACGGCTCTATCCTGGGCGACCACTGGGTGATTTGGCCGCCGTCGCGCGCCCACTGGATCAACTCGAAGCGCACATCGTCGGGCGCCATGGGCTTCATCTGGCCGTTGAGCATGGCTTCCAGCTTGGAACCGGAGCGGTTCCCGTAATAGCTGTACACGATGTCGTTGATTGACAGCCCCGGCTTGCCGTCGGCCATGCCATGGGACAGCATGATTTGGGCGCCGGCCATCATCAATCCTACGCCGATGACCAGCAGAAACCCGGTGTAGAGCACTTTGTACGCCAAGGGTAATCGAGCTAGGGTGGTAATCTGGATCATGTGGTTCCTCTGGATGGTAATCCGTGTCGTGGATGAATCAGCCACAATTAGACCTGTCTGTCCGGGGCTGTTCAACACCAAGGCGCCCCCTCCAAAGCAGGGGTTTTAGCGGAAAATCCACGCTTCCGGACACTCGGCATACACCGCGCCCGATGGCGAAAGCCCCGCGCGATAGCCGCGAAGGCAGGGAATTCGCGGTTCGTGGCGATTCCGGCCGGGACTCGCCCACTGTTCCGCGATGGCGCTTGGAAAAAGTCAAGGCGCCCAGCGCGCATGGCTTATTTCATAAGCATCCGCTAATGAAATAAGCCACTCACGGGGAATTAAGCGCGTCCCACGCGCTCGGCGATCGCGGCTCAACGGCCGGCGGGCGGGGTTTCGACCGTTATCGGCGGCCCTTCATAAAGGCCGGTCAGTTTGCGGCGGAATTCGTTGGTGATGTCCCGCGCCTTGACACGGCTCTCGACGACGCGCGGAGTAATCAGAACCACGAGTTCGGTGCGGAGATTATCCAGCTGGGTGGATCCGAACAGGGAGCCGATCACCGGCAGATCGAACAACAAGGGAATACCGCTACGGTTATTGGTAATGGTCTCCTTGATGAGGCCACCGAGCACCAAGGTGTCCCCATTGGCGACCGCGACTGAACTCTTGATCTGCCTTTGGGTGATGGTGGGAGAATTGATGCCGCCGGAAGTCTGGTTTTTCACGTCGTCCACGGCCTGGGCGATATCCATGATGACCAGCCCGCCCGCGTTGACGCGGGGGCGTATGTTCAGCAGCACGCCGGTATCGCGGTACTGGATGGAAGAAACCGTGGTTAAACCCGCGGTGGTCGTGCTGACCCCGGCGCTGCTCAGATTGCCGACCTGGCTGCTGAGAATCGGCACCTGGTCGCCCACCTTGATACTGGCTTCCTGGTTGTTGAGCACCATCAGGGAAGGGGAAGACAAGACATTGACCCTGTTCTTGTCCGCCTGGGCGCTGAGCAGGAGGCGGACATCCTTGCCCGCCATCACCAAGGAATATTGGAAGGCCGACCCGGCGTTCAGGGCAGTGGTGACATTGTCCTCCACGCTTCTGCCCACGGGCCCCAACAGTGCCTCGGCATTCGACCCCTGCTGGAAATACCATTTGACGCCATATTTCAGATTATCGGTGAGCGTGATTTCGGCGATGGTCGCGTCGATCAGCACCTGCAAGGGCAGTACGTCCAACTCCTTGATGACCGATTCTATTTCCTTGTAGTCCTGGGCTCGGGCGGTGATGATCAAGGCGTTGTTGGCGGGATCGGCCACGATTCGCACATTCCCGAGGTCGGCGGCCACGCTGCCCCGCCCCCTTTGTCCGGAACCCGAACCGCCGCGGCCGATGCCGCCGCCGAACCCACCGCCGCCGCCGAAGCTGCCACCGCTGCCGCCCAAGCCCCCCCGGCCGCCACTCGAACCGGAGCCGCCCAAACCACCGGAGGTTCCGCCCAAACCACCGGAACTGGCGCCCTGATTGGCGCTGGAGCCAAAACCACCGCTCCCCATAGAACCTCCGCCGGAACCGAAGGACGAGGAACCGCCGGCTCCCGCGTTCCCGTAGGCCGATGAACTGCTATCCATGTCTCCGGAAGAACTGGTCAAACCGCCGCCGCCCGTGCCACCGCCGCTCCCAAACGCCCCGCCGCCGCCGCCAAAAGCGCCGCCGATCTGGCTACCCTGGGAACCGGGAGTCAGCGAGGGCCGGTTGCCCCGCCCTCCGGAGCCTCCACCGAAAATGTTGCTCAGGGTATTCGCCAACTCCATGGCATCGACGTTTTGAACCCGGTAAACATGGATGCCGCCGGCCCGGTTGGTGGTGTAACGGTCCAGCCGCTCGATCCAGGTTTCGACCTCGTCCAGATAACGGGGCTGAGGCGTGACGACCAAGATGGCATTGAGCCGTTCGATGGGCATCAGGCGAACCACACCGGCCAGAGGCCCCTTCATGGTGTCGCCGAGCACCTTGTCCAATTCCTCGGCCACGGTGGCCGGCTCCACGTTTTTCAGCGGAAACACGCCCACCGACATGCCACGCATGAAGTCCACGTCGAACAACCGGATGGTTTCGAGCACCCCTTCCAGTTCTTCCGCGGTTCCCGCCAGCATCAGCATATTGCGCGCGGTGTCGGCGCGCACCACGGCCTTGGGCGGCATCAGGGGTTCGAGCACCTTCTGCATTTCCTGCACGCCGACATAGCGCAAGGGGACGACCCGTAACTGGTAGCCGGGCGGCATGGCTTGGCCGGGCATGCCCAGCCGGGGGCCGGGCGCGTCGACGAGGGCCGCGGTGTCGGGCTCGATGCGGTACATGTCGTGGTCCTTGATGAGAACCGCCGCGTTCATCCTAAGCAGCATTTCCAGGGTGGGGATGAGTTCGTCCTCGGCTAGCGGCCGGGTGGTTTGCAAGGTCACCTTGCCAGTCACCTTGGGGCTCAGCACGTAGTTGATCTTGAGGGTTTCGTCAAGGATGGTCTTGGCCACCTCGCTCAAGTCCGCGTCGTCGAAATTCAAGGTGTACTTGCCCTCCTTGCGGCTAGCCTTGCCGGTATAGCCACCGACGTAACCGATCTTCTCCGCGGGCGCCGAGGAACCGACCAGGCCCCCGGTCGCGGGATAGTATTCGGGAGGCTTGGCCGGCGCCGCGGCGAGGGGCTCGCTTTGCGTGGGGCGCGAACCGGAGCCTTTTTCGCGTTCGATGGCCAAATTGGCCGGCAGCTTGTATTTTTTCGCCGCGTTGGGGCCCAGGTGTTCGCAGCCGGAAAATCCCAGCGCGGCTATTACCGAGACGGCCACGAATCGGTTTCTGGTCTTATGCATGGGTAGTATTCGTCGTTTTTCGGTAGCGTGATGGTCGAAAAATCTCTTCATGGGGGGCGCATGGGCACTGTTTATCGCTATTCATCGGTGCCGGTGTCTTCTTCCACGGCGCCGGAATCTTCTTCGTCCTCCGGGAGAGCGTCGGCCCCTTCGTCGCCCATGTCCTCTCCCGGAACTTGCTGAGGAGGTGGCATCGGCGGTCTGCCTTGTGGCCGGGGAGGCTGCCCCCCCGGCGGCGGTTGCTGAGCCCCGGACGCCAACTTGGGCTTTTTCTTGAGCAGGGGTAGCTCCTTGCGCTCCTCGCCCTGCTGCATGACGACCTTGTCCTGATCCACCTCGACCAAGGTCCAACTGTCGAGCGTATCCTGCGCCTTGAGGCGCTTGTACTTGCCCTTGGCATCGACCAGCAGGGCCTTCTTCCCTTCCGGAGTGAAGACGATGCCCATCAGCTTTAGATTCATGGGTGTCTGCGGCGGGGGAGCGGCCACGGTTTCCGTGGGCTCCGCGCCTGGACGGCGGTTTTCCATGAACAGGGGGCGTTCGGTCATCTGCCGGAAATCGTCCAAGGGAGGCAATTCGAAATCCAGGGCGTTCCCCGACTCGATTTCGACTTGAGTCTCGGCCTTGACCCGTGGGGCCGCCAAGGCCCGCTCCCGATCCTTCGCCAGAACGATCCACTCCAGGGCCAACAGCAAGCCCAACACGGCGGCGATGCCGGCGAGAACCGAAGCCAATAAATATTCGCGGGACAATTTAGGCATGTCATTGCATCCGCATGTAGCCGACCACGTCGAAATCGACGCTCAGCTTGTCGGGAATTTGCGGGTTCTTCGCGGCCGGATTGCGCGGCATCCTGATCGGCCTGATGTTGAGGTTTTCGACGAACAGCAGCGGCTTGGCGGATTCGAAGCTGTGCAGCACCTGCCGCAGAACATTGGTGCTGCCGTTCATGCGCACCTTTACGGCGACGCGGGTAAAACTCTCCTCGTTGCGTTCGGGGATCACCTGGGTACTGGTAAGCTCACCGCCCGCCTCGCCCACGGCCGTCTTGATCTGGGATTGCAATTCGGCGGAAGCCAAGGCCGCGGTATTGCGCGCCAGGAAGCGGTCGTCTTGCTGCCCCTCCGCCTTGATCTTGCCCAAGCGCTGGAGCAGGATTTCCTTTTCCGCGGCAACCTTGGTCAGCCGCCGCAAGCGGAATTGCAACTCGTCCACGCTGTCGCCGTACTCCCTGGACAGGCCGATCAGCGGAGCGGCGATCGCCAAATACAAGAGGATCAGGACGCCGAACAAGAGCCCCAAGGCGGCTAGACGGGATTTATTTACCTGAATCGGGCGCTTCAGAATCGGGCTTTTCAGAAAATCTCCCATTGATCACGTCGCTGGCAATTTGAAAGCGTTCCAGCCCGCTGCCAGTATCCTTGGTCACCGGCGATACGAAACTGGTGTTCTTGAAATATTTGGAAGCCTCGATCAGTTCGATCAGGCTCGAAGCGGATGGCGATTGTCCCTGGATCACAATCCTCTTGTCCTTGTACTGCAAGCCATTGAGCCAGGTATTGTCGGGAATCACCCGGCTGAGTTCTTCCAGCATATCGAGTAACACCGGATCCACGCGCTTCTTGTTCTGCAAGAAGCGCGTCTGGTGCAGCAGGGTTTCCGTCTCTTGGCGCAAGGCCTCGACTTCCTTCGCGGTCTTGCCGGCTTTCCTGACCTGCTCATCCAATTCGGAGGCGATCGAGCTCGCGGTCCAGATGGGCAGCACCGCGAGGGTTCCGATCAAAATAAGGATGACGCCCGCGAGGACGGCGTTGGCGATGCGCGGCCAGCGGCTACCCACCGTCCGATATTTTTCCGGCAGCAGATTGTAGACCCCCGGCTCCGCCTGCTCCGCCATGTCCACGAGATCAGGACGCCATCCCCACATCGCCAGTTCGTCCAGCACGGCGTCCAGCTTGGCCCGGGGAGTCAAAATCAGTTCGACGCTGATTTGCCGGGTGGCCGGCAATCGCGCCACGACGCGGGCGCCGTAGTAAACCTGGTCGCCCTTGAACGGCGTCAGGCGATCCATCTCGAAAGCCAGCACCTGGCCGAGATTTTCCTCGGCCGCCACGGGCAGCTTGAGCGTCTTCCGGATGGCCTGGCCGGCGGACAGGCGCAACAGCACCTTGGTTTCCGCCAGTTCGGGATTTTCCTCCAGCAAGCGTTCGCGCAAACGGCTACCGGCTTCGTCCAGGGTGAAGCTACCCAGCGGGCGCTCGCCTTGGACCCCGAGATGCGCGACGGACAAGCCCTCCTCGTCGCGGCTCAGCAGCAGATATTCCGGCAATCCGCCGAGCAGCTTCTTCACTGGGGTGGGCACCAGAAAAGCCAGTTCGCCCGTCCACCAGCGGAAGATTTTACGAAAGTCCAGATCGATGGCTGTATCGAGTTTCAACATGGCGTCGCGCGAAGAATAACATCCCTCATGGGGGGGTTATCCCTGTTTGATTGATATTTTCATGTTCGGCCGCGGTCGGCGCGGCCGTGCGGGCTTTCCAGCTAATGTAGGCGAACGGCGAACCATCCGCGCCCCGTCCCCGCTTGATGACCGCCCGCACCCCGGTCCCGAGCTGGTCGGAAAACTCCGCCATGGCATCGACCATATAAGCCATATCCCCGACGGCGTGGAATTTTACTCCGGGAATGGGTGGAAAAGGCTGTGGATTCCCCATCCGCCGCTGCAGGATATAGTTCTCGACGGAGGATTTATCCCCGCCGGCCAAGGCCAGCAGAACTTCCCGCGAAGCCTTGGCGGGGTTGAGACCGTCCTGGCCGGTGTACAAGGTAAACCAGGGTTGCAGGGAGCGGTAGAGTTCCGGAGTGATTCCCAACACCCCGCGCAATTCTTCCATGACCAGGAAATTCCGGTTTTGCGGCATCTGCTTCAGGCCCGCCTCCCGATATTCCGCCGATTCCGCGCCATGCATGCGTTTCAGGTCATCGACATCGCGCCAGTCCAGGATCGCGTCGGCCAATTGCGTGGCTCGCTCGTCATTGCGCACGACGAAATTGAGCACCGCCCTGAGGGTGATCTCCTGGGCGGCGTTGAGATCGATCTTGCCGCCTTCGTCGTGGATGCGGATGCGCACCCTGGCCTCCTCCCGTCCCCAAGCGTATTCCGTGCCGTCGCCGCGCCAGCGCTGCTTAATGTCCGGCAGCATCAACATCATCATGGCGTAATGGATGCCGCCGTCGGCCAGCGCCACGGCCTTGGCGCGCTCGTGGGCATGGCTCAGCAGCGAAGCCTCCCTTTGCGTGCTGAGGGCATAGCTTCCGGCCATGATGGTCATGAGGGTGACGACCCAGAGCACCAGGATCAGGGCCAGTCCTCGTTGTCGCGGATGCGGATGGCTAGGCACGCGATTATCTCAGCATCTGGGTTTTCGGAGCTATGACCAGGGTGGGCCAGCGCTCTTCGTTCGCGGGCTCTATGTCCAATTTAATCAGGGCGGGCAACTGGGGATTCTCCCATTCCTCGACCCATTTCACCTCCTCCCTAGGCGCCAGGGGGCTTGGGCTTTGGATCACCAGGGGCAGGTAAACCACCGTGAACTTGGCGATGTCCTCCACCAAGGCGAGATCGTCCAAGGGCTCGACGGTCTCGCCCTTGTCCGGCCCGCTCTGGTAGGGTATCACGGCCATGCGGAGAGCCTTGTGCTCGCCGTTCTTCGATACGTACAGCCGAAATCGGTATAGCCCCCCGGCCTTGACCTGCTCCGGCAGCGGCGCCACGTATTCCAGGAAATCGAGCCCGCCGCGGAACGCGGGATCCATGTCGCCGTTCTTCTTGGTGCCCGAGATCGGCAGGAGGCTCCCGATATGGGAGCGCAAGAAGTTCTCCACGATGAACAACCGGCTGGCCTTCGCCATGCGCTCCTCGCCGGCGTCCCAGCTTTCCGCGCCGATCCGGAGGCTCCCCGTCAGGAGCAGCATCATGATGCCCATCAAGGCGGCCCCGATCACCACTTCCAGCAGCGTGAACCCCGCCTCGTCCCTACGAATTCCGGAAGTGCTCATCGCACCGCACCCACGGGGACATCCTGCAACAAGCGCAGGGTGGTCAGATCGAATGCGCGGGGATCGTTCGGATCGCCCCATTCGACGCTCAATACCACCCAATAGGGTTTATAGCCCATGCCCTGCCCTCCCATCGGACCCTGCGCATTGCCCATCAGGGACTCGTCCATGGGGTAAGGATCCACCCGCAGTGTCCAGCGATAGGATTCGCCGATCTCGCCGCTGGTTTCCCCCGGCTGCAAGGGCGATTCGACTCCGGCCGAGGCGAGCAGGGATTCGGCCACCACGATGGCCCGCGAATACTCGTCCGCCGTGCCGGCGATGCGGCCAGCCCCGCCGAAAATGCGCAGCAACACGCCCAGCGTCAGGGCCATGATGGAGAAAGCCACTAGGATTTCCAGCAAGGAAAATCCATCCTGGCGGCCGGACGAACCCCTAACCCCGGCAAGCCCGCCGCGCTTCCCATCCATGGAGGAAAACCGGCTAATTCTCATCGCCTTCCTCGCGAACCTTTACCTCGCCGGTCAGCCAACTGACATCCACATAGCGCTTCTGGCCGCCGCCTTGCAGGGTAACGCGGCCGCCGGTGGCCGATCCGTCCGGAAAGAATCTAATGCGCCCCATCCCCTCGTCCACCGTTTCGGTCGCGACGGTGTAGAGGCTGAGATCGACCTGGCTGGGCAGCCCGTAAGCCTTGGCGCGTCCGGAAACCCGATAGCGGTGCCGGTCCACGTCCAGCTCGAATTCCGCTTCCCGGCCCCGGATCAAGGCTTGTCCCCGCGCGTGGCGCAACGCCGAGGCCACGTCGCGGGTCGCCGAGTACAACTGCGCCCGCGCCAAGAGCGGCCCGAAATTGGGCACGGAAACCGCCATCAGCAACCCGGCGATGACCAGGGCCAGCAGCATTTCCAGCAGGGTAAACCCATCGGCGCGCCGCCCGAACGCCGGATTCCGATAAGCCCGGCCGCTAATCACGCGCGTAAACCCGATGGGGAAGCCCGGAACGGCAAGCGTCTCGCGGCGTGGCTCGGAAACACCAGCGGAAAGACCAGAAGCGGCGCCTATTCCCAACTCAGGGTGTCGCGGTCTTCGCCGTCGCCGCCCTCGGCGTTATCGGCGCCCAGGCTGAATAGGTCATATTTGCCATGCTGTCCCGGAGCAACGTAGTGGTAGGGATTGTTCCAAGGGTCCAAGGGAACTTTTTTCTTGCGGAGATAGGGACCGTTCCAGAACTTGGCGCTGGCGGGCTGCTCGATCAAGGCTTCCAGGCCCTCGTCGGTGGGCGGATAACGGCCCACGTCCAGCCGGTACATATCCAAGGACGAGGCTAGTTCCTCGATTTGCAGGCGGGCCGCCTTGGTTTTGGATTCCCCTAGGTGCTTGATGACCTGTGGACCCACCAAACCGGCCAGAAGTCCGATGATGGCGAGCACCACCAAGAGCTCGATCAAGGTAAAGCCGCGCGTGCCGCGCTTAAGAATTGGATGCTTTTGCATAGGTATCATGGCTAAACACGGAAAATAAGAAGCGGATCGAATGTTAAAGTTTCACGGGATGGGCCGAGGATTCCGGAACGCCTCCTCGCCAAGGCACATCGCGCCTCCCCCGCATTTTAGTGATTATTCCCGAACCGGGCGCGTGGAACCGTTCTTGGGGATACTAACGCATTAAGGCTAAATAAAGCTTAAGAAAAACTTAAGGCATTGGCCCCACCGGCGGGAAATGCCCCCCGGCTGAAGCAAACGCCAATGAACGCGGGCCATCGGAATAGGGCGGGGCGTTTCTGTTTCCTCGCGGTTGCTATTGTCAATCACCCGCTTATCAAAAAGCTAGATCGTTGACGCTCAGTATCGCCATCAGGATCGAAACAATGATACCGCCGATCATGATACCCAGCCCCACGATTAGGACAGGTTCGAGCAAGGCCAGCAAACGCTGGATGGAAATCTTGATTTCCTTGTCGTAAGTCACGGCCACCCGCTCCAGCATTTCCGCCAAATGCCCGGACTCCTCGCCCAGTTTAATCATCTGCATGGCCAGGGAGGGAAACAGTTCGGCTTCCATCAAGGGCGCCGAAAGGCCGCCGCCGCGCTTCAGGCTTTCCGCCGCGAGGCCGATTTTTTCCGCCACCAGCCGGTTGTCCAGGGTTTCCCGGACGATCGCGAGCGCCCCCAGTAGCGGGACGCCGTTGGCGAGCAGGGTAGAGAGGGTGCGGCTGAAACTCGCGACCTGGAACTTGAGGATCAGGTCGCCGAACAACGGCAGTTTCAGCATCAAGCCGTCCCAAGCCAAGCGGCGCACCGGATCGGCCCGCTGGTAGCGCACATAACCGGACGCCGCCAGCCCCAGGGGAATCAGCGTCCACCAATAGGACTGGAGAAATCCCGCGATACCCACCACGATCTGGGTCGGCACCGGCAGTTCCTTGCCGGCGCTCTCGAACATCTCGGTGAATTGCGGCACCACGAAGGTCAAGAGCAGCAGCAGCGAACCCGCCGCCATGAGAACCAGAATGGCGGGATAAATCATCGCCGTGGTCACGGTGTCGCGCAATTCCTTGGAGCGTTCCAGGTATTCGGTCAGCCGTTCGAGCACCACATCCAGGGCGCCGCCCGCCTCTCCGGCGCGGATCAGGTTGAGGTAAAACCGCGAGAACACGCCGCTCTGGGCCTCCAGGGCATCCGACAACTGCGCCCCCCCCTTAACCGCGTCCAGCACCTTGCCCAGCATGGCGTTGAGGTCCGGCTCGCCGGAGGTGAGATCGAGCAGCACCACTAGCGCCCGGTCCAGGGGCAAGCCCGCTTGCAGCAAGGTCAGCAGTTCGCGGGTAATCAGGCCGATTTGCTTCTGCGAGACGCGCGAACGCCCGCGCCCCATCCTGAGCCAGGCCAGCGGCCGCGACTTGGCCGGGGAAATCCGGATGGGCAAGAGCCCCTCGTTTTGCAGGATCAGCAGTAGCGCGCTCTCGTCGGCGGCTTCGCGTTCCATTTCGACGGTTTCGCCGTCGCGGTTGACGGCTTTGTAGATGTATAGGGGCATGGGAGGGGTTATTTTTGAGTCAGGAGATTCATTTAAGCGCCTCGGAATCGCGCGCCAATTGCCTTGCCGTCCTTTCATGCATAGCCTCCCATTCATCCTCTGAAAACGGCGAAGATACGATATCGCCCACTGTCCGCGCGATCCCCTTCAATTTGGTCGGGGGCTGTCGCCGCTTGGGATTGGTTTCCTCGGCCACGTGAAGCACGGTAACAATAACTCGTGCCTCGTCAATCGCCGGCGGAGTATCCAGCCATTCAAGCTTACCGTTACGGTAAATTGCCTCGTAGCTTTGCAACATAATCTATGTTAGTCCTTATTTTCAATCTCGCGCAATAGATTGCCAACAAGCCCATCCAAGACGCTATCTTCATATTCGTAATATAAAAGCGGCTTTATTTCCCTAACCTCTACCGGCGCTCCAGTTTCTCGACAAGCGGATAGAAGCCTGGACAAAAGGGCGTCATCGATTCTTCGCAAAATATTCTTGGAGCCTTGAAAGCGCAATGTCTTTTTCAATCCAAATGAGGAATCTCGGACATCCACTATATCGAATAGTTTTGCTTTCCAAAAAACGCCGAACGCGCTCTCAACCTCGTCCAAACTCATCGATTGAGATAACATTCGCGAGCATTCCGCCATAATCTCCTTGCTGCTGCCAGGCGTGGCTTTACAAAGAGCTAGATGAAAAGCAAGTAGGCTTGCTTTTGGGACTTGCGGCCAGTTCTTCTTGGTCAAAAGCCTTCTGTACCGCTCTTGAAGAGATAGCGCCAATACAACAGCATTCAATTCCCCTTGCGCTTGAGCTTTCTTCCCGCTCCTCTTATCCCTTACATATATCTGACCATTGCGCCGCTCCACATCAAATAATTCACAAGCCACAACAAGATCGCTTAGTTTTTTGAATCCATAATTTCGTGAATCAAAAGATGTTTGGTTAGATATATGATGCCCGACAGCACCTAAAAAAGCCCAACCATCATCCCCCGCGTTCGCATCGATCGCATTTCTCAGTAATTGAATGAGCTTCGCATCACCTTTCAACTCGTTAGTTGTTTTCTTAAATGTAGTTACATTTACTCCGTCCACCGCAGACGTGGCAATTACCGAAACAGGCGAAAAGGTTGATGCCACTGCTTCAACCCTATCGGCACCATTACCTAAGGCTTCAAGGTAGGTGAACTTGGAACAAGCGCTCACAAAAGGCAAAGGCGTTTTCTTTTCCCCAAAGCCATAAACCCTGAATCCGCTGGTCAAAATACGCATAATCAGAGGCGTGAAATCGCAATCGCTGGAAACGATACAAAAGGCATCAAGCTTTTGCGTATATAACAAATCCATCGCATCGATAACCAGGGCAACATCGGTCGCGTTCTTGCCTTTGGTGTAATCAAACTGCTGAATGGGGCGTATTGCATATTCATGCAATACGCTTTCCCAGCCTTGCAAGCCCGGATTCTTCCAATTCCCATAAGCCCGCCGGATATTCACGATGCCGTACTTCGCAAGCTCCGACAAGATTAGATCAATTTTGCCAGAAGGCGCATTATCAGCGTCTATCAACAAAGCTATCCTGAAATCGGTTTCCGACATTTAGACTAGCCCATCCAGCAAGTACTTTCGAACCGCCTAAATATCAAATACCATGTCGATAGGCAAAGTCAGATCCAGCTGTTTATCGACCACCTCGCCCAGCCCATGGGTTTGATACTCAAGCAAGGACGAGTAAACAGTAATTGCCTCAATAGCCGGCTCCACCAGCCAACACGACTTGATACCCGCGTTGAAATAAACCTCGAACTTGTCGATAAGCTCATCCATAGCCTGGCGGCTCGATAATATCTCGATAGCCAGCAAGGGCATGTCGGTCATCTTTAGAATATCGCGGGGCTTGCTCAACCCGCGCTTCGGATATATCGAAATATCCGGTTTGTATTCGATTTTATTGATTTCCAAGCTTAATTCCGTAAAAACAGAATATTTGCCCAGGCCAATCAGCAAGCCGGCCAGTTTCGCTTGCACGCCGGAGTGGTTGTAAGACCCCATAACAGAGAAATCCTCCACTGCGCATCCGGCCACCGCCGCTGCTTCTCCAAAATTGCCGCTAGCCATCATGCCTCCCATCATTTCCATTAGGTATCCGAAGTCACCCGCAACACCTCCTCAATGGTGGTCATGCCTTGTACCGCTTTTCTGAGGCCATCCTCGTAGATGGTATGCATGCCTTCGGTCAACGCCTGCTCCTCGATCTGGCGGGCTTGCGCGTGGTTCATCACCAAGCGGCGCAGGGCGTCGGTCATGACCAGGAATTCCTGGATCGCCAAGCGGCCCCGATAGCCGGTGCCGTCGCACTCGCCACAACCCTTGCCCCGCCACAGCTTGACCCGGCCGCCGGGCGCGAAGCGCTGTAACCGCATTTCCTGCACCATCTCCGGCAAGGCCGGATAATCTTCCTTGCAATGCTGGCATAGCCGCCGCACCAAGCGTTGGCCGAGGATGCCGTTCACCGTGGAACTGATGAGGTAATCCTCCAACCCCATGTCCATGAGCCGGGTCACGCCCCCGGCGGCGTCGTTGGTGTGCAAGGTGGACAGCACCAAATGCCCGGTCAAGGCCGATTGCACCGCGATGCGGGCGGTTTCCAGGTCGCGCATTTCGCCGATCATGATGACATCGGGGTCTTGGCGCATGATGGAGCGCAAGGCGCTGGCGAAGCTCAGGCCGATCTGTGGCTTGACCTGGATGTGGTTGATGCCCTCAAGCTGATATTCCACCGGGTCTTCCACGGTGATGATCTTGCGCTCGGGGGTGTTGATCTTGTGGAGTGCGGTGTAGAGCGTCGTACTCTTACCGCTGCCGGTGGGGCCGGTAATGAGCAGGATACCGTGGGGCAATTCCAATACATCCAGGAAACGCCTTAGCGATTCGCCCTCGAAACCCAGGGCGGAAAAATCGAACTTGATGCTTTCCTTGTGCAGCAGGCGGATCACCACGCTTTCGCCGTACATGGTGGGCACGGTGGAAATACGCAGGTCCAGTTCCTTGCCGACCACCTGAAGCTTGATGCGGCC